>Ga0265332_10000033_pt1 | contig 153334 bp, 141 predicted proteins | sample 41926metaG_FD_202084 | JGI IMG/M metagenome (GOLD analysis project Ga0265332, IMG submission 202084) | Rhizosphere microbial communities from Carex aquatilis grown in University of Washington, Seatle, WA, United States - 4-19-26 metaG | ecosystem: Host-associated > Plants > Roots >...
CCTTGCCAACGCCCATGTTGCCGGTGGCCACACCCTTCACAGAACCGTCTGCGTTGTACAAAACCTCTGCAGCGGCAAAGCCGGGGAAAATTTCCACGCCCAGGCTTTCGGCCTGTTCACCCAGCCATTTGGTGAGTGCTCCCAGGCTGATGATGTAGTTGCCGTGGTTCTGCGAGCAGGCGGGCAGCAGGAAGTTGGGCATGCGAAAGGCCGACTTCTCGCTCATGAACAGGATGGCGTCATCCGTCACCGGCTGGTTCAGCGGAGCGCCCATTTCCTTCCAGTTGGGAAAGAGTTCGTTCAGGGCAATCGGGTCCATGATGGCACCCGAGAGGATGTGGGCACCGGGCTCGGAGCCTTTTTCCAGCACGACGACCGAGACGTCGTTGCCTTTCTGGGCGGCGAGTTGTTTCAGACGGATGGCGGTGGACAGGCCGGCAGGACCGCCGCCCACGACAACTACGTCGTATTCCATTGCTTCGCGGGGGCCGTATTGGGCCAGAATTTCCTCGTTGGTCATGGTGTGTCTCGTTCAATAATGGGAACTAGGTAGATTCTGCCAAGCATTGTGGTGTGTTGGCCGGTACTGCATGGAATTTTATGCCCTGAATAGGCGCAATAGCACGATCGTTCTTTTATTTGTGGAGGTAATCTAGATGGCATACACCATTGATCTTTCAGGCCGCGTGGCCTTCGTCACTGGCGCATCCAGCGGTCTGGGGGCGCAGTTTGCCCGGACACTGGCTGCCGCCGGTGCGGCCGTGATCCTGGCGAGTCGCCGGGTTGACAGGCTTAAGGACCTGCGCGCCACCATCGATGCCGAGGGTGGCGATGCGCATGTGATTGAGCTGGACGTCAACGACTACGACTCGATCAAGTCGGCCGTGGCCCATGCGGAAACCGAGGTTGGTTCCATCGACATCTTGGTGAATAACTCGGGGGTGAGTTCCAGCCAGCGCATTCAGGACGCAACGCCCGACGACTTTGACTATATGTTCAACACCAACGTCAAGGGTGCATTTTTTGTGGCGCAAGAGGTAGGCAAGCGCATGCTGGCGCGGGCCACGGGGTCTGCGCCGGGCAGCTACACCGGGGGGCGCATTATCAATGTGGCATCGATGGCGGGCTTGCGCGTGTTGCCGCAAATCGGCGTCTACTGCATGAGCAAGGCCGCTGTGGTGCAGATGACCAAGGCCATGGCGCTGGAGTGGGGCCGCTTTGGCATCAACGTGAATGCCATTTGCCCCGGTTACATCGACACCGAAATCAACCACCGTCACTGGCAGACTGAGGCCGGCCAGAAGCTGGTGCAGATGCTGCCGCGTCGGCGCGTTGGCAAGCCCGAGGATCTGGACGCGCTGCTGGTGATGTTGTGCTCCGACCAAAGCCATTTCATCAACGGTGCCGTGATTTCCGCGGACGATGGCTTTGGTGTGTAGCGGCGGCTGAAACTTATCGCGGAGCTAGGCGGATGGCGCCGTCCAGGCGGATCACTTCGCCGTTGAGCATGTCGTTCTCGATGATGTGCGTGGCCAGCTTGGCGTAGTCTTGCGGCGTACCCAGGCGGCTGGGGAAGGGCACACTGGCAGCCAGTGCGTCCTGCACCTCCTGGGGCATGCCAAACAGCATGGGAGTGCCGAAGATGCCAGGTGCAATCGTCATGTTGCGGATGCCGTTGCGCGCCAGGTCGCGTGCGATGGGCAAGGTCATACCGACCACGCCGCCCTTGGAGGCGCTGTAGGCTGCCTGGCCCATCTGGCCGTCGTAGGCCGCAACGGACGCGGTGGAGATCATTACACCGCGCTCGCCAGTGGATTCGGGCTCGTTCTTGGTCATGGCGTCGGCCGCCAGGCGGATCATGTTGAAGCTACCCACCAGATTCACGGTAATGGTCTTGGTGAACACGCTCAGGCTGTGTGCGCCGTTTTTGCCCACGGTCTTTTCGGCAGGAGCAATGCCGGCGCAATTGACCAGGCCCATGAGCTTGCCCATGGAGACGGCCTTGGCAACGACAGCTTGGCCGTCGGCCTCTTGGCTCACATCACATTTCACAAATGCGCCACCAATTTCCTTGGCAACGGCTTCGCCTTTTTCGGCTTGCATGTCCGCGATGACAACCTTGCCACCCTTGGCGGCCAGCATGCGTGCTGTGCCTTCGCCCAAGCCCGATGCGCCACCGGTAACGATAAAGACCTTGCCTGCAATTTCCATGGTGATTTCCTTGTGGTGAGTGAAATGGATTGACGTTTACGTAAACGTCAATTATGACCCATGCATGACCCGAATCGATTTTGATTTTGTGCATTTCTCGGGAGTGCGGTTTTTACTGCTATACTTCGGCCTCTCGAATACTGTAGGCGCGTAGCTCAGCTGGTTAGAGCACCACCTTGACATGGTGGGGGTCGTTGGTTCGAGTCCAATCGCGCCTACCAAAATACGCCCCGTCTCCCTTGTGGAGGCGGGGCTTTTTTGTGCCTGCCTCCTAGGGTAATCCCAGGCCAGCTCTGGCGATGCACTCCCTAGAATGTGTTGCACTGCAATACACTCGTGGTCCTCAGGGAAGTCGTCACTCTTCATGCATAACAAATCAAGCACAGACCGAAAGCCGGCGCAGCGGGTTATCAAGAAATACCCGAACCGCCGTTTGTACGACACGGATACGTCCAGCTACATCACGCTGGCCGAAATCAAGCAACTGGTCATGGAGAACGAGCCCTGTGTGGTGGTGGATGCCAAGACCGGGGAAGATCTGACGCGCAGCATTCTGTTGCAGATCATTCTGGAAGAAGAGGCCAACGGAACGCCGATGTTCACTGCGCCGGTGCTGGCCAACATCATTCGTTTCTATGGCCACGCCATGCAGGGTCTGATGGGTGGCTACCTTGAAAAGAACATGCAGGCATTGATGGAACTGCAGGCGCCGTTGGTCAAAGGGACCATGGGCAACAACCTGTTCCAGCAAATGCAGGAGCAGATGCAAAAGCAAACCGAGCAATTACTGGGAACATTCGGCTTGAAACGCTGATAATGGCTTGGCCTTTGTGCTGGGAGGTTTCGCAAAAGCTGGGACAATCAGCACATGAGCGAAGCAAATTCTCCCCTGTCCCATGTGCCCACCGTCGGTTTTGTGAGTCTTGGCTGCCCCAAGGCCCTTACCGATTCGGAATTGATCCTGACCCAATTGAGCGCCGAGGGCTACCAGACCTCCAAGACCTTTCAGGGCGCCGATCTGGTGATTGTCAACACCTGCGGTTTCATTGACGATGCGATCAAGGAAAGCTTGGACACCATTGGCGAGGCGTTGGCCGAAAACGGCCGCGTCATTGTGACTGGCTGCCTGGGCGCCAAGACGGCGGATAACGGTGACAACATGGTGCGCCAGATGCACCCCAAGGTGCTGGCGGTCACAGGTCCACATGCGACCCAGGAAGTGATGGACGCGGTCCACACGAACCTTCCCAAGCCGCACGATCCGTTCCTGGATCTTGTTCCCAATACGTTCGGTGTGGCCGGCATCAAGCTGACACCCAGGCACTATGCGTATTTGAAGATCAGCGAGGGCTGCAACCACCGCTGCACCTTCTGCATCATTCCGTCGATGCGTGGGGACTTGGTGTCACGCCCCATCGGGGATGTGCTGACCGAGGCGCGTGCGCTGTTCGAGGGTGGCGTCAAGGAGTTGCTGGTGATCAGCCAGGATACGTCTGCCTATGGCGTGGATGTGAAGTACCGCACCGGTTTCTGGGATGGCAAACCGGTCAAGACCCGCATGCTGGAACTGGTGCAGACCTTGGGCGAAATTGCGGAGCCCTATGGTGCCTGGGTGCGCCTGCACTATGTGTATCCCTATCCCAGCGTGGACGATATCGTCCCGTTGATGGCGACTGGGCGGGTACTACCTTATCTGGATGTTCCCCTACAACACAGCCACCCCGAGGTGTTGCGCCGCATGAAGCGGCCCGCTAGCGGAGAGAAGAATCTGGAACGGTTGTTGAAATGGCGCGAGGTCTGCCCGGAGATTGTGATCCGCAGCACCTTTATTGCTGGCTTCCCCGGGGAAACGGAAGAAGAGTTTTCGCACCTGCTGGACTTTGTCCGCGAGGCACAAATTGACCGAGCCGGTTGCTTTGCCTACAGCGCCGTCAATGGCGCGACCGCCAATGATCTGCCCGGCATGTTGCCCGTGGAGTTGCGGGAAGAGCGCAGGGCGCGGTTCATGGCCGTGGCGGAAGAGGTTTCGGTGGCCAAGCTGCAAAGGCGGGTGGGCTCCACGATGCAGGTACTGGTGGATTCGGCGCCGGGTATGGGCAAGAAGGGCGGTCTCGGTAGAACCTATGCCGATGCCCCCGAAATTGATGGCGTGGTGCGTTTGTTGCCGCCGGAAAAAATCAGCAAGACGCTGAGAGTCGGTGAGTTCACCAAGGCGCGTATTGTGGCATCACAAGGGCATGACTTGGTTGGATCGCCCATCTAAGGGCCTGTTTGCAACACAATTCTTCAGGACAAAAAAAAGCCGCTGAATTTCAGCGGCTTTTCAGTAACTACATTAACATAGTTGGTGCCCAGAAGAGGACTCGAACCTCCACGATGTTACTCGCTAGTACCTGAAACTAGTGCGTCTACCAATTCCGCCATCTGGGCATTTCAGGAAAGAGAGAAGTATATCAAAAATTTTAGCCAAAACAGCGGACTTCTGGATGAAGTTGAAGGAATTGTTCAAGGCCATCGCGATGGCCATGGATTTGTCTCCCGAGATGACGGTGTGCCGGACATCTATTTACCTCCGAACGAGATGCGCGCGGTCCTGCACAAGGACCGGGTCAAGGTGCGCATTGTGCGCAGTGATCGCAAGGGACGGCCCGAAGGACGGGTCGTGGAAATACTGGAGCGATCGACTCAACCCATCATTGGACGCTTGTTGCAGGAAAGTGGCGTCTGGCTGGTTGCGCCCGAAGACAAACGTTATGGCCAGGATGTCCTGATCCCCAAAGGCGCCACCAGTGTGGCCAAGGTGGGGCAGGTGGTAGTGGTTGAGCTGGTCGAGCCGCCAGCCCTGTTCGGGCAGCCAGTGGGGCGCATCAAGGAAGTGTTGGGTGAGGTCGACGATCCCGGCATGGAAATCGAGATTGCGGTGCGCAAGTACAGCGTGCCGCATGAATTCTCGGAAGCCTGTATTGCGCTGGCGCGAACACTGCCCGACAAAGTGCGGCCCCAGGATCGCGCGGACCGGATTGATCTGACCGATGTGCCGCTGGTGACCATTGACGGGGAAGATGCACGCGACTTTGACGATGCTGTCTATTGCGAGCCGGCGACGAAAGGCCGCGGCAAGTCCGCCGCCAAAGGCTGGCGCCTGTTGGTTGCCATTGCCGATGTCAGTCACTATGTAGAAACTGGCTCAGCGATTGATGTGGATGCCTACGACCGCGCCACCAGCGTGTACTTTCCGCGCCGGGTCATCCCCATGTTGCCGGAGAAGCTTTCCAACGGTTTGTGCTCGCTGAATCCCGAGGTGGAGCGTTTGTGCATGGTGTGCGACATGTTTGTGTCTGCCGAAGGCCAGGTGGAGGCCTATCAGTTCTACCCGGCACTGATGTGGAGCCATGCGCGGTTTACCTATACTGAGGTGGCGGCCATTCTGGGTAATACCCGTGGACCTGAAGCCATGAAGCGCAAGGAGCGTGTGGGAGATCTGCTGAATTTGCATGGTGTCTACCAGGCACTGCTGAAATCGCGGCAAAAGCGGGGCGCAGTCGATTTTGAAACGACTGAAACGCAGATCATTTGTGATGAAAACGGACGCATTGAGAAGATTGCGCCGCGAACACGCAATGTGGCCCACCGGGTGATTGAAGAGGCCATGCTCGCAGCCAATGTTTGCAGTGCTGACTACATCGCGCAAAGCAAGCATCCCGGGCTGTTTCGGGTGCACGAAGGTCCCACGCCGGAGAAAAAGGAAATTCTGCAGAATTACCTGAAGGCCACCGGGTTGGGTATGAGTATCAGCGACGACCCGTCGCCGGGAGAGTTCCAAGCCATTGCCGAGGCGACGAAAGACCGCCCCGATGCACAGCAGATCCATTCCATGTTGTTGCGCTCCATGCAGCAGGCTATCTACACACCTACCAATAGTGGGCACTTTGGCTTGGCCTATGGCGCCTACACCCATTTCACCAGCCCCATACGCCGCTATCCAGATCTGCTGGTACACCGTGTAATCAAGTCGATTCTGGCCAAGACACGCTACCAATTGCCGGTGCTGCCAACGCCGGGAGAGGCGCATGCCAAGTTGGCGCGCCGTCTGGAAAAGGGCAATGCAAGTCGAACTGGCCAAGTCAAGCAGACGCCCAAGAAGACCAATGCGGAGAGCATGGCGTGGCTGGCTGCCGGGTTGCATTGCAGCGCTAACGAGCGTCGTGCCGACGAGGCCAGTCGCGACGTGGAAGCATGGCTGAAGTGCAAATACATGAAGGAGCATCTGGGCGAGGAATACGGTGGCGTTGTGACTGCCGCAACCAGTTTTGGCGTATTCGTCACTTTGGACGAAATGTATGTAGAAGGCTTGGTCCATATTACGGAGCTCGGTGGCGAATACTTCCGGTTTGACGAAGCGCGGCAGGAGCTGCGAGGTGAGAGAACGGGCACGCGCTACGCCATTGGGACGCGGGTGCGCATCCAGGTAAGTCGGGTTGACCTCGACGGTCGCAAGATCGATTTCCGCCTGGTTCAGGATGGCTCTGGCTTGGTTTCGCGAGCCATGTTGGATAAGGGGGTTGGCCGGGATGGCAAGGCGCGTACAGGCAAATTGGAGCGTTCCGAGTCCCCGGGTAGTACGCGTGCCGCATCATTCGTGGTGGAGCCGCGCAAACGCGCTAGCGGAAAATCTGCCAAGGCATCCAAGTCTGCGGATACATCTGGTGCTGCACCCAAAAAAGCCTCCAGAAAACGCCGCTAAGGCGAGTGGGCAATCTGTGGTCGCTGGTGGGGGTGGTCTCCCCGCCGGCCCTTTACAAAGCCTGGATCAAATCCTGGGCCGTGAGTGCGGCGTTCGCAGGCCAGGTGTCTGCGATGCGCCCGTGGTGGAATACGGCCGCGCATGCGGCGGAAATCGCCTCGTCTCCAGCGGCCCATCTGGCACCTATCAGGCCGGCGAGGACATCGCCGGTGCCAGCGCTGGCCAGGCGTGCGTTGCCCGTGGAATTGATATGCGGGATGATGCCGGGCGCGCTAATCACGGTACCAGAGCCCTTGAGCACCACGGTGCAGGCAAATCGATCGGCCAGTGCCTGCGCCGCACCCAACCGGTCAGCCTGGACGTCCCGGGTTTCCCGTTGCAGAAGACGTGCGGCTTCCAGTGGGTGCGGTGTCAGCACCGTGGCATTGGAGCCTCTCGCAGCCAGTTGATCCTGCAGCACGGTGTCCCGGGCGATGGCATTCAGAGCATCGGCATCCAGTACCAGTCGCTCAGATCGGTTCAGAATGTTTGGCAGATGGGCGTGTATGGTGTCTCCGCCGCCGCACCCAGCCACGACAGTCATGGACTCCAACTGCAATTCGGATGGTTGACGAAACATTAGTTCTGGTTGGCATATGTCCAGTCGCAGGGCATTGGTGTCCAGCATGCCCACATACACCCGCCCGGCTCCGCCATGCAGCGCAGCCCGCGCAGCGAGAAGGGCTGCGCCGGTCATTCCGGGACTCCCTCCGATGATGGCAACATCCCCATAGCTGCCCTTGTGCGTGTTGTGTGGCCGTGCGACAAATGGTGGAGAGGCCGACAGCAGGGCGCCGGGAGCAAGGGATGGTGCAACCCCCAGGCTGTTGAACCAAATCTCGCCGCAAGCTTCCCGCCCGTCCGCGGTAAACAACCCCGGCTTCAGGGTCAGCAGGCTTAGCGTGAATTGGGCCTTGACGTGCATGGGTTGACCAGCGCCGGTGTCTGCGTCGAGGCCAGAAGGGATATCGATCGCAATCACCGGCGTAGTACCCGTGTTCATCCGTTCAACCCAGTCGCGGTAACGGCCCTCAAGGGGGCGGATGCGTCCAATCCCAAACACGGCATCAATGCACAGATCGTAGTTCGCGGGCATGCCGTCAGCCAAGGCGATTCCCGCTTGGATGGCGCCCAGTCGCGCCGTCTGAGCATCGGCGGGCAGATTCGCGGCGCCATCCAGGCAAGTCACGACCGGAGTCTTTCCCCATCGTTTGAGGTGGCAGGCTGCCTCAAATCCGTCGCCTCCATTGTTGCCCGGACCGCAGGCAATCCAAATGACTTTGGTATGTGGAGCAACTGCCATGACCAGTTGGGCTACGGCCAAGCCCGCTCGTTGCATCAGTGTGTGTGGCTCCAGCAGTGCCGCTGCAGATGCCTCCATCTCCCTGGAGGCGGCACTGCCAAAGAGTGGCTGCACCAAAGGCGCGGTGCTGCCAAGCAGGGCAAGAATGCGCTCAGAATTCGTAGCAGTCTCCCTCGCGGGCGAGCCGGATGTCCATTCCCTGGGCAATTGCCGCGTTGCTGTCGAGTGCCTCACGGAAGGCCGCTTCCAGAGCGTCATCGCTTCGGGTGGGTTCGTGGTGGGTGCAGAACAGCACTTTGGCATTGGCGCGCCGGGCACTGGCAATGCTGGAGCTGAAGGTCCCATGTCCCCAGCCTTTTTTGGTCGGATATTCCGTGTCGGTGTAAGAGCTGTCGGCAATGAAAACATCCACGCCCTGGATGGCCTCGCGGATCATATTGGTCTTGTCGTCCACAAACACCTGGTATTCGTCATGGCCGTCATCTCCGGGCTCGTAGATGTTGTACGGCGGCTCATGGTCACCTGTAAAGAAAACGGACTTTCCGTTGCTTTCAATACGGTAGCCGAAGTCAATCACCGGGTGATTGAGCATGCACGGAGTGACTATCGCCGAGCCGATTTGTATGGACTCTCCAGGTACCAGTGTCACATATTCAATGCGCGCCTTCATCTCTGCCTCGCGGACGGGAAAGTAGCTGTACTGAAGCTGTACAGCCATGACTTGCTCGATGCCTTTGCCGGAAACCGGGTCAAAGCCGCCGTGCAGGCGCAGGGTGTTTCCGGGAATGAAGTTGGGAATAAAGAAAGGCAGGCCCTGTATATGGTCCCAGTGGGAATGGGTGATCAACACATTGGCGGTCACCGGAAGTTCGGCCAGTAGTGTTTGCGACAGGGGGAAGATGCCTGTGCCGGCGTCCAGGATGATGAGTTCGTTGTTGTCCGTGCGAATTTCTATGCAGGTGGTGTTGCCGCCATAACGCACTGTTTTGGGGCCAGGTGAGGCGATGGATCCGCGAACCCCCCAAAATTTGACCTTCATGCTGATTCCTTCTTGCACCGCTGACAGAGTAGGGACACATTGTCCGATGGAAATGTGTCCCCGGATGAGAAAAGGGGGCGGCTCACTGGATGAGCGGGCATGTTATACTCGAACGGCTTTGCTAATGGTGCATTTGGCCGTTGGTAGAGCAATCGCAAATTCGCCCCGTCAAGGTGTTGATCATGCAAGCTTTTTCGCTTGGATGGCAATAAGGGGGCTGAATTTTAGACCTAACCTTTGGAGTAATTCATGGCTGTAACAATGCGCGAAATGCTGGAAGCTGGCGTCCATTTCGGACACCAAACCCGCTTCTGGAACCCCAAGATGGCCCCGTTTATTTTCGGCCATCGCAATAAAATTCACATCATCAACCTGGAAAAGTCGCTGCCGATGTTCCAGGATGCTGCCAAGTTTGTTCGCCAATTGGCGGCCAAGCGCGGTACCATTTTGATGGTGGGCACCAAGCGCCAAGCGCGTGAGACCGTGGCTGCTGAAGCGCAGCGTGCCGGTGTGCCCTATGTGGACCAGCGTTGGCTGGGCGGTATGCTGACCAACTTCAAGACCGTCAAGACATCGATCAAGCGTCTGAAGGAAATGAAGGCCCAGCAAGAAGCCGGTCTGGAAAGTATGAGCAAGAAAGAGCAACTGATGTTTGCTCGTGAACTGGCAAAGCTGGAAAAAGACATTGGCGGCATCCAGGATATGGCAACGCTGCCGGACGCCATTTTTGTCATCGACGTGGGCTACCACAAGATCGCTATTGCTGAAGCACGCAAGTTGGGCATCCCCCTGATTGGCGTGGTGGATTCGAACCACTCCCCCGAGGGTATTGACTATGTCATTCCCGGCAATGACGACTCTTCCAAGGCCGTGACGCTGTATGCACGCGGAATCGCAGATGCGATCCTCGAAGGCCGCGCCAATGCCATGGACGATGTGGTCAAGGCGGTTTCCGCCGAAAGTGGTGACGAGTTCGTTGAGGTGAGCGAAGCTTCTGCTTGAGTCTTTGCCGCCCGAAAAAGGGGGCTTCGTGGCCCCTTTTTTTTAGCCTTTATTAAACTATCGAATTGATTACGGAGAAACGAAATGGCTGCAATTACCGCAAGCATGGTTGCTGAACTGCGTGGAAAAACTGACGCTCCTATGATGGAGTGCAAGAAGGCACTGACCGAGGCGGACGGCGACATGGTCAAGGCAGAAGAATTGTTGCGCGTGAAGCTGGGTAGCAAGGCTGGCAAGGCCGCTGCGCGTATCACTGCCGAAGGCGTGGTGGTCAGCTCCTTGGAAGGCAATGTTGGTGCGTTGCTTGAAGTCAACTGCGAAACAGACTTCGTCACCAAGAACGACAGTTTCTTGGGCTTGGCCAATGCAGCCGTTGCGCTGATCGCCAAGCACAACCCCGCAGACGTTGCCGCTTTGAGTGCATTGGCCTACGAACAGGACGGCTTTGGCCCCACCCTGGAAGACGTGCGCAAGGGGCTGATTGGCAAGATCGGTGAAAACATGACATTCCGCCGTTTCAAGCGTTTCTCGTCCGGCGCTCAACTGGCCTCCTACCTCCATGGCACCCGTATTGGTGTTGTCGTTGAGTTTGAAGGCGATGCTGTTGCAGCCAAGGATGTGGCCATGCACGTTGCAGCTATGAAACCCGTTGCGTTGACCAGCAATGACGTGCCCGCCGAGTTGGTGGAGCGTGAGCGTTCTGTTGCTGCCGCGAAGGCCGCGGAAGACGCAGCGGTCGCCACGGCCGCTGGCAAACCCGTTCAGTCTGCTGAAATTGTTGCCAAGCGTATCGAAGGCGGTGTGCAGAAATACCTCAAGGAGGTTTCGTTGTTCAACCAGACCTTCGTCAAGAACGACAAGCAGACCGTTGAGCAAATGCTCAAGGCCGCCGGAACTTCCGTGAAGGCTTTCACTCTGTATGTCGTTGGTGAAGGTATTGAGAAGAAGGTAGACGATTTCGCGGCGGAAGTGGCAGCACAGGTCGCTGCAGCACAGCAGGCAGCCTGATCGACAGCCTTCATCTCATCACGCGCATTATCCGGAGTTACCCATGAGCCAAGAAACGCCTGCTTACAAGCGCATTTTGCTGAAGTTGTCAGGAGAGGCGCTGATGGGTGACGACCAGTTCGGCATCAACCGCGACACCATTGTCCGCATGGTCGATGAAATCGCCGAAGTAACGCGCCTGGGTGTCGAGGTGGCGGTTGTGATCGGTGGCGGCAACATTTTCCGCGGTGTAGCGGGTGGCTCGGTCGGAATGGACCGCGCTACTGCAGACTACATGGGGATGTTGGCGACCGTGATGAACGCCCTGGCGCTGGGTGACACCATGAATAAGGCGGGTTTGATTGCGCGCGTGATGTCGGCCATTGGGATTGAGCAGGTTGTGGAGCCATATGTTCGCCCCAAGGCTCTGCAGTATCTTGAAGAAGGCAAGGTTGTCATTTTTGCTGCGGGCACCGGTAACCCGTTCTTTACGACAGATACTGCTGCCGCTCTGCGAGGTGCCGAAATCGGTGCCGAAATTGTGCTGAAGGCAACCAAGGTGGATGGCGTCTATTCGGCTGACCCCAAGAAGGACGCCAACGCGACCCGTTATTCCAAGATCACCTTCAATGACGCCATGTCACAGAATCTGGGAATCATGGATGCGGCGGCGTTTGCACTGTGTCGCGATCAGAAGCTCCCCATCAAGGTGTTTTCCATCTTCAAACATGGGGCACTCAAACGGGTGGTCATGGGTGAGGACGAAGGCACGCTGGTATACGTATAAAGGGTATTTGGGGCATTTGCAATGGATTTGACGAGCGGAGGATGAACTATGGCAATTGATGAAATCAAAAAGACACTGGATGCGAAGATGGACCAGTCCATTGCGGCCTTCAAGCACAACTTGACTAAGATTCGCACCGGACGCGCCAATCCTGCTCTGCTCGATACGGTGCATGTGGATTACTATGGCTCGATGCTGCCCATCAGTCAGGTTGCCAACCTGTCCCTGCTGGATGCGCGAACCATCAGTGTGCAGCCTTGGGAGAAGGGCATGGGCGCCAAGATCGAAAAGGCGATCCGTGACAGTGACCTCGGATTGAACCCTTCCAGCATGGGCGACCTGATCCGTGTTCCCATGCCGCTCATGACCGAAGAGCGGCGACGCGAGCTGACCAAGGTCGTGCGTGGCGAAGGGGAAAATACCAAGATTGCTGTGCGCAATTTGCGCCGGGACGCCAACGAAGCCGTGAAGAAACTGGTCAAGGAGAAACTCGCTTCGGAAGATGATCAGAAGCGTTCCGAAGCTGATATTCAGAAGCTGACAGATCGCCATATTGCCGAAGTGGATCGGCTGGTCGCTGCAAAAGAACACGATATCATGGCGGTTTGACCGTCGTTCTGAACCGAACCAATTGGTCCTATATGGCTGAACAGGTTTCCGTGCCACGCCATATTGCCATTGTCATGGATGGAAATGGGCGCTGGGCGTCCAAACGCTATTTGCCCCGTATCGCTGGCCACAAGCAAGGCGTGGATGCGCTCAAACGCATCGTGAGCGCCTGCCCTGGCAGGAAGGTCGAGACCCTTACGGTTTTTGCCTTTTCTTCCGAAAACTGGAACCGTCCGGCGGACGAGGTTTCGGGGTTGATGGACATCCTGGCTCTGGCCCTGTCCCGGGAAGTGCCAAAGCTCTTGCGCGACGGCGTCCGGATCCACTTCGTGGGCGCCCGGGAAAACCTGTCAGCGCGAGTCAAAAAAGGCCTGGAAGAGGCTGAGGCAGCAACGGCAGGTAATACGTTGTTGACGCTCAATGTGTGCTTCAACTATGGCGGACGCTGGGATATTGCGAGCGCTGCGGCGCGGCTGGCTGCCGCCGGTACACCCATCACGGAAACCAGTTTGTCCGCTGCATTGGCACTGGCGCATTGCGCGGACCCGGACCTGATCATTCGCACGGGTAACGAGAAGCGGCTGAGCAACTTCCTGTTGTGGCAGGCAGCGTATTCGGAGTTGTATTTCAGTGAATTGCTGTGGCCGGATTTTGACGAAGCCGCGCTGGATGCAGCCCTGCTGGAATACGCCTCACGCGAACGGCGATTTGGCAAGACGTCGGACCAAGTGACCGGCGTGTCTGTTGCTCCCTAAAGGATTTGCCATGCTCAAGCAAAGAATCATTACGGCGCTGTTGCTGCTGGCGGTCCTGCTGCCCGCCATCTTTTATCCGGTTGCCGAGGTATTTGCACTGATTGCTGTCATTTTGATTGCAGCCGGGGCCTGGGAGTGGGCGCGCATGAACCAGTGCGGCCAGGCGGGCTCGCTGGTAGCAGGTGTGACGTGTGCATTGATGTGCCTTCTGTCCTGGTATGGTGGATTGCTGTATGTCCCGTTGAAAGCCCTGTGGGTTCTGGCCGGTGGTGCCTGGGTCGTTATCGGTGCCTGGCTTCTGTATCGTGGGGTGCCGGTGTGGATGCAGGTGCCACGCACATTGCGTCTGGGCGGTGGCGTAGTGGCTTTGTGGGTGGCCTGGGTCGCTGTGGCGCAGGCACGCATGGTGGGTATCAATTTTTTGTTTTCGGTATTGGTGCTGGTGTGGGTAGCCGATATCTTTGCCTACTTTGCGGGACGGGCACTGGGGGGGCGCTTCTTCACGCGCAAGCTGGCTCCCTCCATCAGTCCCGGAAAGACGTGGGAAGGTGCCATCGGCGGCATGCTGGGTGTCGTTGTCTGTGCATTTTTGTGGCGCAGCCTTGACCACTCAGTTTCCTTGGGTGCTGCCAGCCTTTACACCCGGCTGGGTGATGTGCATCCGGGTTTCATGGTGCTCGCTGTCCTGTTCCTGGCCACCATGAGTGTGGTTGGCGATTTGGTGGAGTCTCTGTTCAAGCGCAGTGCCGGGGTCAAGGATAGCAGCGGTTTGCTGCCGGGCCATGGTGGGGTGCTGGACCGCGTGGACGCGCTATTGCCGATACTTCCTCTGGCCATGATGCTGGGTACGCTATGAATTTTGCAAAAAAACGGGTTGTGGTACTGGGGTCAACCGGCTCCATTGGGGTGAATACGCTGGACGTTATCGACCGCCATCCGGAACGGTTCGAGGTGTTCGCGCTGACGGCATCGACCAGTGTGGACACGCTGCTGGCCCAATGTGTGCTGCACTGTCCCGCATTCGCCGTGATGGCGAGCGAGGTACATGGACGACAGCTCGAAGCGCGCTGCCGCGCCGAGGGCTTGCCAACCCGGGTTCTCTGGGGCGCGCAATCGATTGACATGGTTGCTGGCCACGAGCAGGCGGATACCGTTATGGCGGCCATTGTCGGAGCTGCTGGTTTGGCGCCTTGTCTCGCCGCCGCGCGCACCGGTAAGCGCCTGCTTCTGGCCAACAAGGAAGCTTTGGTGGTGGGCGGCCAACTGTTCATGGACACGGTGGCTACGGGCGGCGCAACCTTGCTTCCCATTGATAGTGAGCATTCTGCGGTGTTCCAGTCGCTACCGCAGGACCCGCGTGATTGGCCGTCACGCATTGACAAAATCATCCTCACCGCCTCGGGTGGACCGTTTCGCACCCGTGATCCGCGTACCCTGCGCGATGTGACCCCCGCGGAGGCCTGTGCCCATCCCAATTGGGTGATGGGGCGCAAGATTTCGGTGGACTCGGCAACCATGATGAACAAGGCCCTGGAGGTGATCGAGGCCCGTTTCCTGTTTGGTGTCGCACCGGAACAAATTCAGGTGGTGGTGCATCCGCAAAGCGTGATCCATTCCATGGTGCAGTACGTGGACAATTCGGTGGTTGCACAGCTGGGTACGCCGGATATGCGGGGACCCATCGCCTATGGTCTGTCCTGGCCAGACCGCATCACGTCCGGTGCCACCGCGCTGAATTTCGCCGGCATGGCGAATCTGACGTTCGAGGAGATTGCGTCCGACGAGCACAAGCAGCGTTATCCCGGAATTGACCTGGCGTGGGAGGCCCTGAGGGCGCCGGCCGGGACCACGGCGGTGCTCAACGCAGCCAACGAAGTGGCCGTGGCCGCCTTTCTGGATCGCAGGATTCGCTATGACCAGATCCACCATGTCAATGTGCAGACCCTGGGTACGGTTGCACCGCAGGCTCCCAGTTCACTGGAAGACCTGTTGAGCCTGGACCAGCAATCCCGACAGGCGGCTGAAGATGCCATTACCCGTTTGCACGGGTAATGGCAGTTGACGCCCTGATATGTTGACACTGGCCGCCTTCGTTGTCGCCATTGCGGTATTGGTCGCGGTGCATGAGTTGGGTCACTTTTCGGTGGCGCGTGCTTGCGGTGTCAAGGTTTTGCGATTCTCCGTAGGCTTCGGGCCGCATGTTCTCGGCTGGACATCGCCGAAATCCGGCACCGAATACATCGTGGGTCTGTTGCCCATTGGTGGTTACGTCAAGATGCTTGACGAGCGTGAGGCCCCCGTGGCGCCTGATGAGCGACTGCTGGCGTTCAACACCCAACCCCTGCGCAGCCGTGCCGCGATTGTGGCTGCTGGCCCCGCGGCAAACCTGTTGTTGGCAGTTGTCCTGTACTGCGTGGTCAACTGGGTAGGTGTAGAGCAGCCACAGGCACTGGTGGGTCGCCCGCCGCAGGGCTCCATTCTGGCTGCAGCCGGTTTTGCTGGCGGTGAGCATGTGCTGCAAGCGGGCTTTGAAGGCGAAGCGCTGGAAGATGTCGTGTCCTTCGAAGGCTTTCGCTGGTGGCTTGCGCGTGGCGCCATCGAGCACCGCAACGTGCAGGTTGCGTTTCAGACGCCACGGGTACACAACCCGCAAGCAGTGCTCCTGGCACTCGGCTCCGTGGATGCACGCAATGCCGATGCCCAGTTGTTTGAAAAAATCGGGCTCCTGGGTCCTTTTTCGCCGGCACGCTTGGGCGCAATACTGCCCAGCGGCGCTGCGGCGCAGGCCCAGTTGCAAACCGGTGACATCGTGCTGCGGGTCGACCAGACCGACATTGTGGATGCGGGGCAATTGCGTGAGCTGATTCGTGCCTCCGGTCGCAGCGGTGAGCCCCAGTCGCAAACATGGCTATTGGAGCGGGGTGGTAATCGCCTGTCTCTATCCGTCACGCCGAAGCGGGAGCGCGATGGCGCCCAGTTCATTGGTCGGATCGGGGCCGGTATTGGCGCGCCGCCGGTCATGGCAACGGTCCAGTATGGTTTGCTCGACGGCATTGGCGAGGCATTGGCGCACACCTGGGAAACGTCTGCGCTCACCCTGCGCGTCATGGGGCGGATTGTGATCGGGGAAGCGTCTCTCGACAACCTGAGCGGCCCCATCACGATTGCTGACTATGCGGGGAAGTCGGCCGCAATGGGACCGACGCAGTTTTTGTTGTTTCTTGCCCTGATGAGCATCAGCCTGGGCGTTCTCAATCTGCTGCCCTTGCCAATTCTGGATGGTGGGCACCTGATGTATTATCTTTGGGAGGCGCTTTCTGGAAAGCCTGTGACGCTGCCGTGGACTGAGCGGCTGCAAAAAGTGGGGTTGGTGATCCTGCTGATGATGATGTCCGTTGCCATCCTTAACGATGTGACGCGCCTGCTGCGGTGACCTCCCGGGGCTGTCTTCAAACTTCCGGAATACTTAAATTGATGAATATGCAATTCAATCGTAAATTTCTGCGCCGCGTTTCTGCGGCGGCTGCATCGCTGCTGGTTGTCCAAGGCGCGTGGGCTGTGGACCCGTTCACCGTTCAGGACATTCGCGTCGAGGGATTGCAGCGGGCCGAGGCCGGGACGATTTTTGCATCGCTGCCGGTGCGCGTGGGAGACACCTACAGCGACGAGAAGGCCGCCGCGTCGATCAAGGCGCTGTTTGGGTTGGGGCTGTTCAAGGACGTTCGTATTGAAGTCAATGGCAGTGTGCTGGTGGTCATTGTCGAAGAGCGGCCCACGATCGCAGAGGTTGATTTTGTGGGCGCCAAGGAGTTCGACAAGGATGTCCTGAAGAAGGCACTTCAGCAAATTGGCCTGGCCGATGGCCGGCCGTTTGACAAGGCACTGGTTGATCGTGCCGAGCAGGAATTGAAACGCCAGTACATCAACCGCAGCATGTATGCGTCCGAGGTTGTGACCACGGTAACGCCAGTGGACCGCAATCGCGTCAATCTCAGCTTTGCCGTGATGGAGGGTGAGCCCGCCAAGATCAGCGATATTCGCATCGTTGGCAACAAGACCTTCTCCGAATCCACGCTACGCGGCCTGTTTGATCTGGACACGGGCGGCTGGTTGAGCTGGTATACCAAGTCGGATCGCTATTCGCGCGCCAAGCTGAATGCGGACATTGAGGCCTTGCGCTCCTACTACTTGGCGCGCGGCTATCTGGAGTTCAAGGTGGAGTCCACCCAGGTTGCCATTTCGCCCAACAAGCAGGACATGAGCATCACCATCAATGTTTCCGAAGGCGACCAGTTCGTGGTGTCCAAGGTCAATCTGGTGGGCAACTTCCTCGGCAAGGAAGACGAGTTCCGTTCGCTGGTGGGCATTCAGGTTGGCCAGCCTTACAACGCCGATCAGGTGGCCCAGACCACCAAGGCCTTTACCGACCATTTCGGTAATTTCGGTTTTGCGTTTTCCCGGGTTGAGCCGCGTACCACGATCGACAGAGCAACCAACCGGGTGGAAGTGACTCTGCAGGCGGACCCGTCGCGACGGGTGTATGTGCGACGCATCAACGTGGTAGGCAATGACCGGACACGCGATGAAGTGATTCGCCGTGAGTTTCGTCAGTTAGAAGCAGCCTGGTATGACGGTGAAAAAATCCGCCAGACCCGTAACCGCGTGGACCGGTTGGGCTACTTCAAGGAAGTGACCATGGACACGCAGGAGGTTCCGGGCACCTTTGACCAGGTGGACCTGGCCGTCACTGTGGCCGAGAAGCCCACCGGAAGCATCAGCCTGGGTGCCGGCATTTCCAGTGCTGACGGCTTTGGCGTGTCGTTTGGCTTCAAGCAGGACAATGCCTTTGGCTCGGGCAATTCGCTGGGTGTTGAACTCAATACCAGCAAGCAGAATCGCACGCTCGTGTTCAACACGACAAACCCGTACTTTACGGAAGACGGCGTGTCCCGCACCATTGACGTATACCAGCGCAATTCCAAGCCGTATGTTGACATCAATAGCTATGCCATCGAGACCACAGGCGGCAGCATCCGTTTTGGTGTGCCGTTCACCGAATACGACACCGTGTATTTCGGCATCGGGGTTGACCAGACCACCATTGTCCCGGGCAATCTGCTACCTGTGGTGTACCAGGACTTCGCCAACAAGTTTGGATTTACCAGCTATGCGGTGCCGCTGACCGTTGGATGGGGACGCGATACCCGCGACAGTGCGCTAGTGCCAACCACCGGCAAGGTCATGAAGACCTCGGCCGAGTGGAGTGTGTCGGGTGAACTGAAATACGTTCGCGGTACTGCGTTGTACCAGCAGTACATTCCTGTCACCAACAAAATTACTGCGGCGCTCAACGCAGAGCTATCCATGGGGGCCGCGACGGGTGACGGCGAGTACCCCATTTTCAAGAACTTCTACTCCGGTGGTCTGGGTACGGTGCGTGGCTTTGAGCAGGGCAGTCTGACGACTGCCACGCAGCGCAACCTGGGCTTGACGGCCACCGGTGGCACCAAGAAGGTCAACTTCAATCTGGAACTGCTGTCGCCGCTGCCCGGTGGCGGCAAGGATCGTACGCTGCGTGTTTACACCTTCCTGGATGCTGGCGGCATTTACGGTGCTGACGAGTCCATTCAGTTGAATGACATGCGCAGTTCGGTGGGCGTGGGTATCAGCTGGATTTCGCCCGTGGGGCCCCTGCGTTTGGCATTTGCCAAACCACTCAAACAATTCGATAACGATAGAATCCAGTCTATGCAATTCCAGATCGGAAGCTCTTTCTAATGAATACTTCAAAATTCGGTTGGTTGGTATCGGCAGTTTTAGCCGGTTGTGCCCTGGGCGCTTCTGCGCAGGACTTCAAGGTGGGGTACATCAACACCCAGCGCATTACGACGGAGTCCACTCCGGCAAAGACCGCCCAGAGCAAGCTGGAGCAGGAGTTTTCCAAGCGCCAAAAGGAACTCGCTGACCAGCAGGCTGCGCTGAAGGCATTTGGCGAAAAGTTTGACCGCGATGCCCCGACCCTGAGTGAAAGCCAGCGTGCCAGTCGCCAGAAGGAAGGCGCTGAATTGGCGCGAGACCTGCAACGCCGGCAACGCGAATTCCAGGAAGACCTGAATGGCCGCCGCAACGAAGAATTGCAGCAGGTGCTGGACCGCGCCACCAAGGCGGTCAAGCAGGTCGCGGATACCGAGAAGTACGACATCGTGATTCAGGAAGTGGTGTACGTCAACGCCAAGCATGACATCACCGACAAGGTGCTCAAGATCCTCAACACCAACTCCAAATAGGCTTGGGTGACCGGGCTTGGAGTATGAAGCTTGATCTGGCTTCAGTCGTCGCCAACCTGGGCGGCGAGTTGCATGGGGATGCGACGCTGATCGTGACCGGTCTGGCCTCTCTGGAAGCCGCCACACCACAGCACCTGAGTTTTCTCAGCAATCCCCGTTACCAACAACAGTTGCTGGCATCCAGGGCGGCTTGCGTCATTGTGGCCCCGCAGATGCTGGAGGCTGCACTGCAGCGCGGCTCCTGCATCGTGACCGAGCAGCCCTACCTGTACTTTGCCAAGCTCACCCAGTTGTGGAAGCGTGGGCGTGACCCGCACCCTGAGGCTTGCGTTCATCCCAGCGCGGTGGTGGACGAAGCCGCAGTCGTGCACCCATCGGCGAGCATCGGGCCGCTGTGCGTGGTGGAGCGGGGCGCCCGCATCGGTGCCGGCACGGTGCTCAAGTCACGCGTGACGGTGGGCGAGGATTGTGTGGTGGGTGAACGCTGCATCCTGCACGCGGGCGTGGTCATTGGGGCCGATGGCTTTGGCTTTGCCCCCAATGGGGACGCCTGGGAAAAGATTGAGCAACTTGGCGCCGTGCAGATCGGGGACGACGTGGAGATTGGCGCCAACACCTGCATCGACCGCGGCGCGCTGCAGGACACGGTGATCGAGGATGGCGTCAAGCTCGACAACCTGATCCAGATTGGCCACAACGTGCGCGTGGGTCGCCACACGGCGATGGCCGGTTGCGTGGGCGTGGCGGGCAGTGCCACCATCGGTGCCCATTGCACGGTGGGCGGCGGTGCCATCATCCTGGGCCATCTGGCGCTTGGCGACAACGTGAACATTTCCGCCGGGACCCTGGTCAGCAAATCACTGCTGAAGCCGGGCCATTACACTGGAATTTTCCCTGTGGACGACAATGCCACATGGGAACGCAACGCGGCATCGCTCAAGCAGTTACACAGTCTGCGCGACCGCATCAAGACTTTGGAAAAAGAGACAAAAAAATGATGGATATCCACGAAATTCTCAAGAAATTGCCGCACCGGTACCCCTTTCTGATGGTGGACCGGGTGACGGCGATCGACAAGGGCAAGTCCATCCAGGCGATCAAGAACGTCACCATCAACGAGCCGTTCTTCACCGGCCACTTTCCGCAACGCCCGGTTATGCCGGGGGTGATGATGCTGGAGGCCATGGCCCAGGTTGGGGCACTGTTGATATTCGATTCCGTTGGCGCCAGCCCGGACGACAAGACGGTGTACTACTTTGCCGGCATCGACGCCGCACGCTTCAAGCGTCCAGTGGAACCGGGCGACCAACTGGTGATGGATGTTTCCCTGACCCGCGCCAAGGCCGGGATCTACAAGTTTTCGGGCGTCGCGCGCGTCGACGGTAACGTGGCCTGTGAGGCCGAGATGATGTGCACCATGCGCACCGTTGCCTGAAATTGTGAGGCAGTCGGCCGTGACCCGCATCCATCCCACCGCCATCGTTGATCCGGCCGCCGAGCTGGACGACTCCGTCACCGTCGGACCCTACACCGTCATCGGTCCGCATGTGCGCATTGCGGCCGGCACAACGGTGGGTCCGCATTGCGTTATCGAAGGCCACACCACCATTGGCCGCGACAACCGTATCTTCCAGTTCAACTCGCTGGGAGCCATTCCGCAGGACAAGAAATACGCCGGCGAGCCCTGCGAACTGCGTATTGGCGAGCGCAACACCATCCGCGAGTTCTGTACCTTCAACATTGGCTCCCCTGGCGACGCCGGTGTGACCCAGTTGGGCAACGACAACTGGATCATGGCCTACGTCCACCTGGCGCACGACTGCGTGGTGGGCAACAACACTATTTTTGCCAACAACTCGCAGTTGGCAGGCCACGTGCATGTGGGTGACTGGGCCATCCTGGGTGGCTTTACCACGGTGCACCAGTTTGTGCGACTGGGTGCGCATTGCATGACGGCCTTGTGCTCGATGCTGGTGGCTGACGTGCCGCCGTTTGTGATGTGCCAGGGCCAGCCGGCCGCGGCGCGCTCCATGAACTTTGAGGGCCTGCGCCGCCGCGGCTGGACGCCAGAGCGCATCAGCGGTGTTAAGGCCCTGCACAAGGCGCTGTACCGCGACGACCTGACACTGGAGCAGGCCAAGACCCGCATGGCCGAGCTGGCCGTCAGTCGGCCGGAAACAGCCCCGGATGTGGCCATGATGCTGTCGTTCCTGGAGCAGACCTCGCCCCAACGCGGCATCGTTCGCTAAGCCATGGGCGAGTCCCGTGCCGTGAGCCCAAGCCCGGGCGTGACCGACCGCGAATCTCCCCACATTGCCATGGTGGCTGGCGAGGCCTCTGGCGACCTGCTGGCTGGCCTGATGCTCGGTGGCCTGCGCACGCGCTGGCCCCAGTTGCAGGCCGCAGGCATTGGTGGCCCACAAATGGCACGCCACGGCTTTGACGCCTGGTGGCCGCACCACACGCTCTCGGTGCACGGTTTTGGCTGGGAGGTGCTGCGCCGCTACCGCGAGATCGTCGGCATTCGCAAGCAACTCCAGACACGACTGCTGGCGCAGCGCCCGGATGTGTTCATTGGTGTCGATGCGCCGGACTTCAACCTTGACCTGGAGCGCAATCTGCGTGTGGCGGGCATCAAGACGGTGCATTTCGTCTGCCCCTCGATCTGGGCCTGGCGGCCTGAGCGGGTGGAGAAAATCCGCGCCAGCGTGGACCATGTGCTGTGCATCTTCCCGTTCGAGCCCGAGCTGCTGGCCAGCCACGGCATTGCTGCGACCTATGTGGGCCATCCGCTGGCCAATGTGATTTCGCTGGAGCCGGATAAGGCGGCTGCCCGCGCGGCGCTGGGTCTGGCGGCGGACGACAGGGTGCTGGCCGTCCTGCCAGGCAGCCGCGCGTCCGAGGTTCGGCACCTGGCCTTGGGGTTCTTTAAGGCTGCAGCCCTCGTCAAACGTGCACGGCCAGCTATTAAATTGATAGTGCCCGCAGTACCCGCGCTGCGTTCCGTCATCGAACACGCCGCCATTCAGGCTGGCCTGCAAGGGCAGGTGCAGATCGTGGATGGCCAGTCGCACACCGTGCTGGCGGCCTGTGACGTGACGCTGATCGCCAGCGGCACCGCCACGCTGGAGGCGGCGCTGTTCAAGCGCCCGATGGTGATTGCCTACCGTATGGGCGCCCTGTCGTGGCGCATCATGCGGGGCAAGCAATTGCAGCCTTGGGTTGGCCTGCCCAATATCCTGTGCCGGGACTTCATCGTGCCCGAGCTGATCCAGGACCAGGCTACGCCGCAAGCGCTGTCCGATGCCGTGCTGCACTGGTTGGATGACCTGGACCACCAGCCTGCGAAAATAGCGGCCCTGCAACGACAATTCACCACGCTGCACCACAACCTGCGGCGTGACACGTCCACTTTGGCCACCAATGCGATCGAAAAAATTCTTGCACGCTGAACAGGTCGCGCTGTCGTGGGACACGCCTGGCCTGATCGCCGGCGTCGACGAGGCCGGGCGCGGCCCGCTGGCCGGCCCCGTAGTGGCCGCCGCCGTGATTCTGGATGACCTGAACCCGATTCGCGGCCTGGCCGATTCCAAGGTGTTGACCGCACGCCGGCGCGAGCAGTTGTACGACGAAATCCGAGCCAAGGCCTTGTGCTGCTCCATCGCCGAGGCCAGCGTCGACGAAATCGACGAAATCAACATCCTGCAGGCCACAATGCTGGCCATGCGCCGTGCAGTGGAGGGCCTGCGTCTGAAACCCAGCCTGGTTCTGGTGGATGGCAACCGCCTGCCGGTGCTGGCCACGCGGGCCGAGGCCATCGTCAAGGGTGACAGCAAGGTGGCCGCCATCTCGGCCGCCTCCATCCTGGCCAAGGTGACCCGCGACCGCTGGTGCGCCGAGCTGGACGCCCAGTACCCGCAATATGGCTTTGCCGGCCACAAGGGCTATGGCACGGCCGAGCACCTGCAGGCCCTGCAGACTTTTGGCGCCTGCCCGCAGCACCGCAAGACCTTCAGCCCGGTGGCCAAGGTACTCCCATGAGCGAGCCGGCTTTCATCACCTCACGCGACAACCCTCTGCTCAAGGAGTTGCGCAAGGTTGCCCAGGAAAACACCGCCTACCGCAAGGCGGGGCGCGTCTGGATCGAGGGCGACCACCTGTGCAGCGCGGCCCTGCAGCGCGGCCAGAAGCCCGCCGTGGCCGTCTTCACCGAAGAATACTGGCCTCTAGCCCTCGCCGAATATGCGCAGGCAGCTATCAAAAGTATAGTAATTCCCAAAAAGCTGTTTGCCGAACTGAGCGCTCTGGAGTCGCCCGCCGGTGTGGGCTTTGTACTGAACTTGCCGGCAGACACTGCCTTGCAGACTGGCGCGGCCACGGTGATCCTGGACCGCGTGCAGGACGCCGGTAATGTAGGCTCCATCCTGCGTAGCGCCGGGGCTTTTGGATTCAAACAGGTGGTGGCGCTCAAGGGCACGGCCGCGCTGTGGTCGCCCAAGGTGTTGCGGGCCGGCATGGGTGCGCATTTTGGCCTTCACCTGCTGGAAGGGCTGGAGCTGGACGCCTTGCGGGCGTTGCAGGTGCCCGTGGTGGTCACCAGTTCCCACCACGGCGAGCTGATCCAGAAACTGCACCTGCCGCAACCCTGTGCCTGGGCCTTTGGCCACGAAGGGCAGGGCGTGTGCCCCGAACTGATGGCGCACGCCAGCGTGAACGTGCGCATTGGCCAGCCTGGGGGCGAGGAGTCGCTCAATGTGGCGGCTGCGGCGGCAATCTGCCTGCACGCCAGCAGTCTGGTCAGCCTTTAGGGAAATACGCGCAACCGGGGTGAGGACGGTGTCCCAGCCGCTATAATGAGAGGCTTTCCAGAAAACAGCCGTCCCAAGCGCCGTTCCAGTACCTTTCCCAACCAACAACAGCCGCCAAGAATCGTTCTTGAGCACGCTTGGGCGTACCCGTAACCCACTCGGAGAACCCAGTGCTTTTGTCTCTCAAGGGAACCACCCCCCCAGCCATCCTGGCGCTCGCAGACGGCACGGTCTATATTGGCAATTCCATTGGAGCCAGCGGCTCCACGGTCGGCGAGGTCGTGTTCAACACGTCCATGACCGGCTACCAGGAGATCCTGACCGATCCCAGCTATTGCCAACAGATCGTTACCCTCACGTATCCCCACATCGGTAACTACGGCACCAACCCCGAAGACATCGAGTCTGACAAGGTCCACGCCGCCGGTTTGATCATCCGTGATCTGCCCATGGTGGCATCCAACTTCCGCAGCACCGCCACACTCAGTGAATACTTGGTGCAGGCTGGCACCGTGGCCATTGCCAACATCGACACCCGTCAGTTGACCCGCCAGTTGCGCACCCAGGGCGCGCAAAACGGCTGCATCCTGGCTTTGGCTGCCGGCGAGGCCGTTACACCCGCCGCCGTGGACAAGGCTATTGCCCTGGCCAAGGCCGCGCCGGCCATGTCCGGCCTGGATCTGGCCAAGGTTGTCACCCAATCGGGCACCACCCAGTGGACCGAGTCCGAATGGACGCTTGGTGCGGGATATGGCCAGCAGACGGCGCCACGTTTCCACGTGGTGGCCTACGATTTTGGGATCAAGAAGAACATCCTGCGCATGTTGGCCCAGCGCGGCTGCAAGGTCACGGTGGTGCCGGCGCAGACCAGCGCCGCCCAGGCTATGGCTCACAAGCCCGATGGCATCTTCCTGAGCAATGGCCCCGGCGATCCAGAGCCCTGCGACTACGCCATCACGGCTACCAGGGAACTGATCGAGTCCGGCATCCCCACCTTTGGTATCTGCCTGGGGCACCAGATCATGGCCCTGGCCTCGGGTGCTAAGACCTTCAAGATGAAGTTTGGTCATCACGGTGCCAACCATCCGGTCAAGGACCTGGACAATGGCCGCGTATCCATCACCAGCCAGAACCACGGTTTTGCGGTGGACGAGAAGACACTGCCTGCCAACCTGCGCGCCACCCACATCAGCCTGTTTGACAACACGCTGCAGGGCCTGGAGCGCACCGACAAGCCGGCCTTCTGCTTCCAGGGTCACCCGGAAGCCTCGCCCGGCCCGCACGACATCGGCTATCTGTTCGACCGCTTCATCGCCTCCATGGAAACGGCCAAGGGTCAGCGCGCATGAGCTTTTACGGCGTCACCGATATCTGGACCTATGTGATAGGCGCGTTCGGCATCATCCTGCTGCCAGGCCCCAACTCGCTGTTTGTGTTGTCGGTGGCCACCGTGCGCGGCGTCAAGGCAGGCATGCAGGGAGCCTGTGGCGTGTTTGTGGGGGACACCGTTTTGCTGACCCTGACCGCTCTGGGTGCTGCCAGCCTGCTGCGCACGTATCCTGCGCTGTTCCTGGTTGTCAAATATGCCGGTGCTGCCTACCTGACATGGGTCGGGCTGAACCTGGTCTGGGGTGCGATCCAGAAATGGCGCAACCGTGAAGCAGCGCAGCCGCAGGCCGTGCCGGAAACGCCGGCGCACCTGGCGCATCCGTTCAAGCGGGCGCTGGTCATCAGCCTGCTGAACCCGAAGGCGATTCTGTTTTTGCTGTCGTTCTTTGTGCAGTTCATCGACCCCAGCTACGACATGCCCGCCATTCCCTTCCTGATCCTCAGCACCATCCTGATGTTGTTCAGCGCGCTGTACCTGTTCGGCCTGATTTTCGCCGGTGTCCGCTTGGCGCAGGGCTTCCGACGACGCAAGCGCCTGACCAGCGGCCTCTCTGGCGCGGTGGGCGGGTTGTTTGTGTGGTTCGGCTCCAAGCTGGCGACAGCGAGCCTGAATTAAGCGAGCCTGAATTCATTGAAAAAGTAAAGAGCAGTCAAAATGCCAAAACGTACCGACATTAAAAGCATCCTCATCATCGGCGCCGGTCCCATCATCATCGGCCAGGCCTGCGAGTTCGATTACTCCGGCGTGCAAGCCTGCAAGGCGCTGCGCGAAGAGGGTTACAAGGTCATCCTGATCAACAGCAACCCGGCCACGATCATGACCGACCCGGCCACTGCCGACGTCACCTACATCGAGCCCATCACCTGGCAGACGGTCGAGAAGATCATCGCCAAAGAGCGCCCCGATGCGATTCTGCCCACCATGGGCGGCCAGACTGCGCTGAATTGCGCGCTGGATCTGTGGCACCACGGCGTGCTGGAAAAATACAAGGTAGAACTGATTGGCGCCAAGCCCGAAGCCATTGACAAGGCCGAAGACCGCCTGAAGTTCAAGGACGCCATGACCAAGATCGGTCTGGGCTCGGCGCGCTCGGGCATTGCCCACAGCATGGAAGAAGCCTGGGCTGTCCAGAAGACCGTCGGCTTTCCCACCGTCATTCGCCCCAGCTTCACGCTGGGCGGAACTGGCGGCGGCATTGCCTACAACCCCGAAGAGTTTGAAGTCATCTGCAAGCGCGGCCTGGAAGCCTCGCCCACCAACGAGCTGCTGATCGAAGAGTCGCTGCTCGGCTGGAAAGAGTACGAGATGGAAGTGGTGCGCGACACCGCCGACAACTGCATCATTGTGTGTTCCATTGAAAACCTGGACCCCATGGGTGTGCACACCGGCGACTCCATCACCGTGGCCCCGGCCCAGACGCTAACCGACAAGGAATACCAGATTTTGCGTAACGCCTCGCTGGCCGTACTGCGCGAAATTGGGGTGGACACCGGCGGCTCGAACGTGCAGTTCTCCATCAATCCGGTGGATGGCCGCATGATCGTCATCGAAATGAATCCGCGCGTCAGCCGCTCTTCTGCTCTGGCATCCAAGGCCACCGGTTTCCCGATTGCCAAGATCGCTGCCAAGCTGGCCGTGGGCTTTACGCTGGATGAGCTCAAGAACGACATCACCGGCGGCGCCACACCCGCATCGTTCGAGCCCAGCATCGATTACGTGGTCACCAAGATTCCACGTTTCGCGTTCGAAAAATTCCCCGCGGCCGACAGCCGCCTGACCACGCAGATGAAGAGCGTGGGCGAGGTCATGGCCATGGGCCGCACCTTCCAGGAATCCTTCCAGAAAGCGCTGCGCGGCCTGGAAGTGGGCGTTGACGGTTTGAACGAAAAAACCCAGGACCGCGAAGTGCTGGAAAAAGAGCTGGGTGAGCCCGGTCCCGAGCGCATCTGGTACGTGGGTGATGCCTTCGCCCAGGGCATGAGCGTGGACGAGGTGTTCGCGCTGACCAAGATTGACCGCTGGTTTTTGGTGCAAATCGAGCAGATCGTCAAGATCGAGCTGGAGATTGAGCGCCTGCCACAACCTGCCAGCGGTTCCACGCTGGACAAGATCGATGCGGCCACGCTGCGCAGCCTCAAGCAAAAGGGCTTCTCGGACCGCCGCCTGGCGCGCCAGTTCAAGACCACCGACAAGGCCATTCGCGAGAAGCGCCGTGCCCTGGGTGTGCGCCCGGTCTACAAACGGGTGGACACCTGCGCGGCTGAATTTGGCACCAACACCGCCTACATGTACTCGACTTACGAGTCCGAAGGCGCCGAGTGCGAGGCCGCACCGACCAACAACAAGAAGATCATGGTGCTGGGCGGTGGCCCGAATCGCATCGGCCAGGGCATTGAGTTCGACTACTGCTGCGTGCACGCCGCGCTGGCCATGCGCGAAGACGGGTACGAGACCATCATGGTCAACTGCAACCCCGAGACCGTGTCCACCGACTACGACACCAGCGACCGTTTGTACTTCGAACCGCTGACGCTGGAAGACGTGCTGGAGATCGTCGACAAGGAAAAGCCGGTTGGCGTCATCGTGCAATACGGTGGTCAGACGCCCTTGAAGCTGGCGCTCGACCTGGAAGCCAACGGCGTGCCCATCATCGGCACCTCTCCCGACATGATCGACGCCGCTGAAGACCGCGAGCGTTTCCAGAAACTGCTGCACGAATTGAAGCTGCGCCAGCCGCCCAATGCCACGGCCCGTACCGAGCCCGAGGCACTGGAAAAGGCCGCTGCACTGGGCTACCCCCTGGTGGTGCGCCCCAGCTACGTGCTCGGTGGCCGCGCCATGGAAATCGTTCACGAGCAGCGTGACCTGGAGCGCTACATGCGCGAGGCCGTCAAGGTCAGCAACGACTCGCCAGTGCTGCTGGACCGCTTCCTGAACGACGCCATCGAATGCGATGTGGACTGCATCCGCGACGCCACGGGCGTGACCTTCATCGGTGGCGTCATGGAACACATCGAGCAGGCCGGCGTGCACAGCGGTGACTCCGCCTGTTCACTGCCGCCCTACAGCCTGCGCGAGGCCACGGTCACCGAGATCAAGCGCCAGACGGCTGCCATGGCGGCGTCGCTGAACGTGGTGGGCCTGATGAATGTGCAGTTCGCCATCCAGAACATCGACGGCAAGGACGTGATCTATGTGCTGGAGGTCAATCCCCGCGCATCGCGTACCGTGCCCTTTGTGTCCAAGGCCACCGGCATCCAGTTGGCCAAGGTGGCGGCGCGCTGCATGGTCGGCCAGACACTGGCGTCGCAAGGCATCACCAAGGAGGTGAACCCGCCGTACTTCAGCGTCAAGGAAGCCGTGTTCCCGTTCGTCAAGTTCCCCGGCGTGGACACCATTCTCGGCCCCGAAATGAAATCCACTGGCGAAGTCATGGGCGTGGGCAAGACCTTTGGCGAGGCCTTCGTGAAGTCGCAACTGGGCGCTGGCGCCAAGCTGCCACGCTCCGGCAAGGCCTTTATCTCGGTCAAGCAGAGCGACAAGCCACGCGCCGTCGAAGTGGCGCGCAAGCTAGTTGGTATGGGCTTCACGCTGGTGGCCACCAAGGGCACGGCAGCTTCCATCAACGCGGCCGGTGTGCCCTGCGCCGTCGTGAACAAGGTCACCGAGGGCCGCCCGCACATCGTCGACATGATCAAGAACGAGCCCCTGGCCATGGTGATCAACACGGTGGAAGAGCGCCGCAACGCGATTGCCGACTCGCGCCAGATCCGCACCTCGGCGCTGCTGGCACGCATCACAACCTACACAACGATTGCTGGCGCCGAAGCCGCAGTGGAAGGCATGAAGTACCTGGATCAGCTTGAAGTCATTTCGGTGCAGGAAATGCATGCGCAACTGGCCGCATAAATAGGCATAATCTGGCCCCATAGCGAGGACAGTGCCGCGCGCGAGCGCCGCACTGTCCTTGTACTTTGAGGCAGTGTAGAAATATGCGGGACAGACCTTTAGCTCTGTCCCCACAGTTTAGAGAGACACCATGGCAACTTATCCCATCACCAAGCGCGGCGCTGAAATGCTCAAGGCTGAGCTGCACAAGCTGAAGACGGTCGAGCGCCCCTCCGTCATCCAGGCCATTGCCGAAGCGCGCGCCCAGGGTGACCTGAGTGAAAACGCCGACTACGACGCGGCCAAGGAGCGCCAGGGCTTTATCGAAGGCCGTATCCAGGAGGTGGAAGGCAAGCTGTCCGCAGCCCAGGTGATCGATCCCACCAGCATCCAGGCTGACGGCCGTGTGGTGTTTGGCGCCACCGTGGAACTGGAAGACGAGGACACCGGCGACCGCGTCAAGTACCAGATCGTGGGTGAAGACGAAGCCGACCTCAAGCACGGGCTGATCAATATCAGCTCTCCGATTGCCCGTGCGCTGATTGGCAAGGAGTGTGGTGACACCGCCGTGGTGCTGGCACCCGGCGGCGAGCGGGCCTATGAAGTCGTGGCGGTGCACTACGTCTAAGCTGTTGCGTTCCCTGCCGCTATGGGTCGCTGCCCTGTGGTGGGGCAGTCTGACGACGGTCGGTTTTTTCGTCGTGCCGATGCTGTTTGCGCACCTGCCGACACCGGCCATGGCGGGAGCGATGGCCGGCAAACTGTTCTCGGCCCAGACCGCCATCTCGGTCGTGTGCGGCTTGGTCCTGCTGATGTGTTTTCGGTCCAATCAGCTGCCAGCCCTCGCAGACATTGCGCAGAGTGCTACTCTTTTTGTAGTGGGCGGAATTCTGCTGGCGCTACTGGTGGAGTTTGGCGTGGCTCCACACATCATCGCCCGCGACAACCTGGCGCTATGGCACAGGCTGGGAACGGGAATGTATGTGGTGCAGTGGCTGTGTTCGGGCGTGGTGTTTGGCAAGCTGGCCAATTGCAATGCCGCTGCACGCTATGGTGGGTAATGCCGGGGGCCGATTTCTGGGCCTTTGACAGCATGAGGCGCCCGGCATTGCCCACCGTGGCAGGCTACGCAGTTGGTGCGCTCAGGTTTGGCTGCGCTTCTTGACGCTGACCTTTGGCTTGGGTTTGGCGCGCTTGACGTTGCCACCGGCGGTGAGGCGCTGGTTGCCCAACACGCGAAGGGTTTTGACTTCGGGGCGTTGACCGGCGCGTTTGCTGTATTTCAGCACCTTCACATCGCGCGGACCGGCCATGCGGTCTTCGTCCTGCACGCGTTCCTTCTCGGGCTGGGGGCGCCATAGCACCAGCAACTTGCCAATGTGCTGGATGGGAGCCGCATTGAGTTCGTCGGCCAGGGTCTGGAACATGGCGTCGCGGGCCAGGCGGTCATCCGAAAAAATGCGCACCTTGATCAGTCCATGGGCGTTCAGGGCGGCGTCGATTTCTTTCTTGACGTTGGCGGTGAGGCCATCGCCGCCCACCATGACCACGGGGTCCAGATGGTGCGCTTCGGCACGGTGTTCTTTGCGCTGGGCAGGGGTCAGTTGAATTTGGGGCATGCCGGTATTATCCGTTGAACGGTAACGGGGTGGTTGAGCCACTCCTTCAGAAAGCACGAATGAAAACCAAAACCAGTAGCAAGAAGGTCAACAAGGCCTGGCTGCATGACCACATCAACGACCCCTACGTCAAGTTGGCGAGTCGGGAAGGCTACCGCGCCCGTGCCGCCTACAAGCTCAAGGAAATCGACGAAGCCCTGCATTTGATCAAACCCGGCTATCTGGTGGTGGACCTGGGTTGCACGCCGGGCGCCTGGAGCCAGTACGTGCGTCGACGACTTTCGCCCGACGGCGCTGCCGTGGGCGACCTCGATGGCGCCATCATCGGCCTGGACCTGCTGCCCATGGAGCCCATCGAGGGCGTTACCTTTATCCAGGGCGATTTTCGTGAGGCGGAGGTGCTGGCACAGCTGGAACAGGCGCTGGGTGGCCGCCAGGCCGACATTGTGGTGTCTGACATGGCGCCGAACCTGTCGGGCATCTCGTCCGCGGACGCTGCACGGGTGGAGCATCTGATCGAACTGGCCATTGAATTTGCGCAGAACCATATGAAACCCAGTGGTGCGCTGGTGGCCAAGGTGTTCCACGGCCCCAGCTACAACGATGTGGTGCAGCATTTCAAGGCGGCATTCCAGGTGGTCAAGCCCTTCAAGCCCAAGGCCTCGCGTGACCGATCCTCCGAGACCTTTCTGGTTGGCATGGGGCTGAAATAGCCTGTAAATCTTTGAGGGAATAGGGGCGGTTGCTGCGGGCAGGGTTGTCACATAACCTTGATGTATATGTGGCAGAAAACCGGAAAATGCCGCGCCAATCACCTTGAAACGCCTAAAATGGGACCCAGATATGCACGGTATCTCTACCTGTGCCCCTATTGGAGCTTCGCTTGAATAATCAGTGGTTTTCGAAAATTGCAGTGTGGTTGGTGATTGGGCTGGTGCTCTTCACCGTGTTCAAGCAATTTGATACGCGCGGCACGGCCGGCGCCAATATGCTGGGCTATTCCGATTTCCTGGAAGAGGTTCGCAACAAGCACATCAAGAGCGCCATCATCCAGGAAGGCCAGGGCGGCAGCACCGAAATCCTGGCTGTCACCACCGATGACCGCAAGATCCGCACCACCGCCACCTACCTGGACCGTGGTCTGGTGGGTGACCTGATCAGCAATGGCGTCAAGTTCGATGTCAAGCCCCGCGAGGAAGGCTCGTTGTTGATGACCCTGCTGGTCAGCTGGGGTCCGATGCTGCTGCTGGTGGGTGTCTGGATTTATTTCATGCGCCAGATGCAGGGCGGCGGCAAGGGCGGCGCCTTCAGCTTCGGCAAGAGCAAGGCGCGCCTGCTCGACGAAAACACCAACACCGTGACCTTTGCCGATGTGGCCGGTTGCGACGAGGCCAAGGAAGAGGTCAAGGAAGTCGTGGACTTCCTGAAGGACCCCGCCAAGTTCCAGAAGCTCGGTGGCCGCATTCCCCGTGGCTTGCTGCTGGTCGGCCCTCCGGGTACCGGCAAGACCCTGCTGGCCAAATCGATTGCCGGCGAGGCCAAGGTGCCGTTCTTCAGCATTTCGGGTTCCGACTTTGTGGAAATGTTCGTCGGCGTGGGGGCATCCCGCGTGCGCGACATGTTCGAGAACGCCAAGAAGAATGCCCCGTGCATCATCTTTATTGACGAAATCGACGCCGTTGGTCGCCAGCGTGGTGCCGGCCTGGGTGGCGGCAATGACGAGCGTGAGCAGACGCTGAACCAGATGCTGGTCGAGATGGACGGTTTCGAGACCAACCTGGGCGTGATCGTGGTGGCTGCCACCAACCGCCCGGACATCCTGGACGCCGCACTGCTGCGCCCCGGTCGTTTCGACCGCCAGGTCTACGTGACGCTGCCCGATATTCGTGGCCGTGAACAGATTCTGAATGTGCACATGCGCAAGGTGCCATTGGGCCAGGACGTCAGCCCCAGCGTAATTGCCCGTGGCACGCCCGGCATGTCCGGTGCCGATCTGGCCAATCTGTGCAACGAAGCCGCACTGATGGCCGCGCGCCGCAATGCCCGCGTCGTGGAAATGCAGGACTTCGAGAAGGCCAAGGACAAGATCCTGATGGGCCCCGAGCGCAAGAGCATGGTCATGCCCGAGGAAGAGCGCCGCAACACGGCCTACCATGAGTCCGGCCACGCCCTGATTGGCAAGCTGCTGCCCAAGTGCGATCCGGTGCACAAGGTCACCATCATTCCCCGTGGTCGCGCCCTGGGCGTGACCATGAGCCTGCCCGCGCAGGACCGCTACAGCTACGACAGCGAGTACATGCTCAACCAGATCAGCATGCTGTTTGGTGGCCGCATCGCCGAGGAAGTGTTCATGAACCAGATGACCACCGGCGCCAGCAACGACTTTGAGCGCGCCACCCACATTGCACGTGACATGGTGACCCGCTACGGCATGACCGACGCGCTGGGCCCGATGGTCTATGCCGAGAACGAGGGCGAAGTGTTCCTGGGCCGTTCGGTGACCAAGACCACAACCATGAGCGAGTCCACCATGCAAAAGGTGGATGGCGAGGTGCGTCGCATCATCGACCAGCAGTACGCCCTGGCGCGCAAGCTGATCGAGGACAACAAGGACAAGATGCACGCCATGGCCAAGGCCCTGCTGGAGTGGGAAACCATTGATACCGACCAGTTGGACGACATCATGGCCGGCAAGGAGCCGCGCCCACCCAAGGACTGGACGCCACGTTCGCCCAATTCCGGTAACGGTGGCAGCGGTGGTGCACCCGCTGTTGCTGCCGATCCGCGGCCCACTGCTGCCTGATCCGCATCACGCATGACAAACGGGGCCTTGTGCCCCGTTTTTGCTAAAGGGAGAAAACACACATGGACTGGCAAACCAGCCGCTACCGGATTGATCTGCGTACGCCCAAGGTCATGGGCATCGTAAACGTCACGCCGGATTCGTTTTCCGACGGCGGCCAGTACGCCAGCCTGGAGGCCGCACGCCGACATTGCGATCAACTGGTGAACGACGGTGCCGATATCCTGGACATCGGTGGCGAGTCCACCCGCCCTGGCGCACAGGCGCTGGCGGTGGAGGACGAGTTGGCGCGTGTGTTGCCCGTGATCCGCCACGCGGTGACCCTGGGTGTGCCGGTGTCGGTGGATACCTACAAGCCCGCCGTCATGCAGGCCGCGCTGGACCTGGGCGCCGACATCCTCAACGACGTTTGGGCCCTGCGCTGGCGCGCCTCACCTGATGCGCCCAGCGCGCTGGACGTGGTCAAGGCCCACCCGCGCTGCGGCGTGTGCATCATGCACATGCACCGCGACCCACAGACCATGCAGGTGGCCCCTATGGAGGGCGACGTGGTGCCGCAAGTGCTCTCATTTTTAGAGCAGACTGCGCAGCAGCTGCGAGGGCTGGGCGTGGATTCGGACCGCATCTGCATCGACCCTGGCATCGGTTTTGGCAAGACCGTGCCGCAGAACTTTGCGCTGCTGGCGCAGCAGTCCAGCCTGTTGCCTCTGGGCTACCCGGTGCTGGCGGGCTGGTCGCGCAAGTCGTCGCTGGCAGCGGTGACGCAGCGCTCGCTGTCCAACGTGGCCACGCTCGATATCCGCGACCGCCTGGTGCCCAGCGTCACCGCGGCGCTACTGGCTGTGCAGAACGGCGCCCACGTGGTGCGCGTGCACGACGTCAAGGAAACGGTGCAAGCCCTCAAGGTCTTTAGCGCCATGCAGCAGCAGGTCTGACACCAACCCAACAACACAACAAGAAACCCATTTCCATGACCCGACACTATTTCGGCACCGACGGCATTCGCGGCACGGTCGGCCAAGCCCCCATCACCCCCGATTTCGTCATGCGCCTGGCCCATGCCGTGGGCCGTGTGCTCAAGCGCACCGAGTCCCGCCCCACCGTGCTCATCGGCAAGGACACCCGCATCTCCGGCTACATGCTGGAGAGCGCGCTGGAAAGCGGCTTCAACTCCGCCGGCGTGGACGTGGTGCTGCTGGGGCCGTTGCCCACGCCCGGCGTGGCTTACCTGACCCGCGCGCAGCGCGCCTCACTGGGCGTGGTCATCAGTGCCAGCCACAATCCGTTTGCCGACAACGGCATCAAGTTCTTCAGTGCCCAGGGCTCCAAGCTGTCCGACGACTGGGAGCGTGCGGTAGAAGCCGCGCTGGAAGAGCCTCCGGTCTGGGCCGATTCCGCCTCGCTGGGCAAGACCCGCCGCCTCGACGATGCGGCTGGCCGCTACATCGAGTTCTGCAAGAGCACCTTTGCCAACGACCTGACCCTGAAGGGCCTGAAGATCGTCGTCGATGCGGCCCACGGCGCGGCCTATCACATCGCGCCCAAGGTATTCCATGAACTGGGTGCCGAGGTGGTGGCCATTGGCTGCGCGCCCGATGGCCTGAACATCAACCACGAGGTGGGAGCGACCCATCCGCAGGCCCTGGTGGATGCCGTCAAGGCCCACCATGCCGATTTTGGCGTGGCGCTGGATGGCGATGCCGACCGTCTTCAGGTCGTGGATGCCGATGGGCGCCTCTACAACGGCGACGAGTTGCTGTACCTGATGGCCGACGACCGCCTGGGCCGTGACGAACACGTGCCCGGCGTGGTGGGCACGCTGATGACCAACATGGCCGTGGAAGTGGCGTTGAAGGCACGTGGCGTGCGTTTTGTGCGCGCCAAGGTGGGTGACCGCTATGTACTCGAAGAGCTGGAAAAGCACCACTGGATTCTGGGTGGCGAGGGCTCGGGCCACCTGCTGGCGTTGGACAAGCACACCACGGGTGACGGGCTGATCTCGGCCCTGCAGGTGCTGCAGGCGCTACAGCGTAGCGGCCAGACGCTGTCGCATCTGCTGGCCAAAGTCACGCTGTTCCCCCAGACCCTGATCAATGTGCGGCTGCAACCGGGGCAGGACTGGAAGACCAATGCACTGCTGGAACGGGAAACCCGGGCCGTGGAAGCCGAATTGGGCGACACCGGGCGCGTGCTGATCCGCGCCAGTGGCACCGAACCGCTGCTGCGCGTCATGGTGGAGGCGCGCGATGCCGTGCAAGCCAAGGCCTGTGCCCAGCGCATTGCCAACACCCTGAACGCCTGAGGACTGCCAGCCATGTCGATTGCTGAATCCCTGCGGGTGGTGCGTGCCGATTACGCCAACCCGGCGCACGGCGCGGCGCTGGTTGAGCTGTTGGACGCCTACGCCCGCGACCCCATGGGCGGCGCCCATCCGCTGAGCGACTTTGCCCGTGTCAACCTGGTCGCATCGCTCGCGGCTCGGCCACAGGCCTATAGCGTGCTGGCCTTTGCGGGTGATGTACCTGTGGGGCTGGTGAACTGCATCGAAGGTTTCTCCACCTTTGCCTGCGAGCCGCTGGTCAATGTGCATGACGTGGCCGTGCTGGCCAGCCACCGTGGCCAGGGTGTGGCCGAGAAAATGCTGACCCTGGCCGAGGAACTAGCCCGCGAACGCGGCGCCTGCAAGCTGACGCTGGAAGTGTTGCAGGGCAACCGGGGCGCTGACCGGCTGTACCGCCGCCTGGGTTTTGCCAACTACGAACTGGACCCTGCCATGGGCCAGGCGCAGTTCATGCAGAAGTGGCTGCGCTAAGCGGCGGTGTTAACCATTGAAACACTTGCTGGATGACCCACTGTGGATCATCCAGCAGCAGGTCGTGCCCGGCATCGGGGTGCAGGGCCATCGGACTCCCCCAATGCTGTGCAATGGCGCGCGTGCACTGCACGTTGACCAATCCATCCCGCTCGCTGCCCAGCAGTAGCACCGGACATTGCGGCGCCTGCGCACTGGCCCGAAAGCGCGCCGCGGCCACCAGTTGGCGCAGCGCATTGCCGGCACGTACCGGGTGCCGCTGGCGGATGGCGACCCAGTCGGCAAGCTCGTTTTGGTGCCGATCGGCATGGTTGCTGGTCATGCGCAGGACTTCACGTTCCAGCACTTCGTGGGCCGGGCGCAACAGCAGCATGCGCAGGAGGCGGCCATAGTTGCGCGGCCGCAAGCGCTGGTAGATCGGGTTGAACGGGCGAAAGCTGGTGTTGATCAGCACGGCGCCGGCCAGTTCCTGCGGTGCTGCATGCGTCCACTCTGCGGTCACCATCGCCCCCATGGACATGGCCAGCACACGGTAGGGCGGTGCGTGGCCCTGGCGCAGCAGTTCGGTGCGGCAAAAATCCACCAGATGGGCGATGGACAACGGGCTGCGCTGCCGGTGCAGCACTCCGTTACCGGGCAGGTCGAGTACGACCACGTTGGCATTCGGCAGGGCGTTCTGAAACGCTTGTGGAAAGCTGCCCCAGTGTGCCGACTCGCGTGTCAGCCCGCGCAGAAAGACCCAGGTTACGCGTGCTGCTTCAGTCATACCAGTTCTTCAGTGCGTCGGCATGCAGTTTGATGCGTGTGGCCTCACTGGGCAGCCAGCGTTCATAGCTGCAGGCAGCGCGGGACAAAAAATCCAGTAGCGAGAGGTGCCGGCGCAACACGCGGTGCTGGCGGTGTTCGATCAGCGGATTGAAGATGCCCTTAAGCGAAAACATCTGGCGCGGGTTCTTCTTGATCCACAGCCACGACCCCATCTCCAGCGTCAACGGCAGGAAGACCCGGTTGTGGTTGTCGCATGCCTGCAGGTACAGGTGGTCCCAGATGTCGCCGTGGGCCAGGTATTGCAGGCTTTGCGGTTCAAACACATAGGCGTGGTGGTTGTAGGTCTGCAGGAAAACCTCTTTGAGCGCCTGCATCTCGGCGAGGTGTGCAATCGGCTTGCGGGTGTGGGCGTAGGGAAACCACAGGCGGTCGCTGGCGCCAAAGCCCGAGTGGCAGTCCAGTGCCATGCTGAAGCGCCGGCTCAGCAGTTCGGACTCCACCACGCCGCACAGTGCCTGGTTTTCGGCCTCCATGGCCGCGCCGGGGCGGCCCCGGTACCAGGGCAGGGCGGCGCTGATGCGCTGGCCGCCGATCAGAAATGGCACCTGATCCACAGCATCCACTGGGGAATTGCGCATCAGGTCCACGCCGTTGGGGTTGGCCCGCGTGCCCATCAGCATGCCGCCGGGGTTGACGATAGGCATGAACACCAGGCGCACTGACTCCAGTTGCTGGTGCAGCGTGGCGTCCCATTGCAGGCGCATGACCAGGCTGTGCAGGAAGGCAATCACCACCTCGGCACCAATGCGCTCCAGGCCATGCACGCCGCCAAAGAAGCCGATCGCCGGCACTTGCCGGCTGGTATTGCCCAGACCGATGGCGTACACCGGCAGCGTGGTGCCATTGGGAAGGGCGGCCTGGTGTGCGATCTGGGCGTCCAGGTGCTTGCCGCCCAGGTCCAGAATGCGCTCCACGGCTTCAAGCTCGGGCAGGTAATTCATCGGGCGAGCATAGTGGGCAAAGCACCTGCCCGCTGTATATCAGACCCCATTGCAAGGGTAAGCGCGTTTGACGCAAAACCGTCACATTGGCGCGCTAGCCTAGAGACTCCTTCAACGACGGGATTGGAGTCCGCCATGCTCTGGAAACTCTTGGGATTGCAGAAAAAACTGGACGCGCTGTTTGACGACGGCTGGGTCGGGCTGGGCTTTGCGAGCCATCGTGCTGGCACGGCGCCGGTGCTGAGCGACACCGTTTCGGAGCCGGGCCATGCATAGATCCATGAACAAGGCCGTGCGCCACGTTGCAGTGCTGGGCAGCATTGCCTGGGGCGTGGTGGAGCTGGTGGCCCTGCAGCGGTCCCGCTACCGCGCCTGGGTCATGCGCGCCTGAACGCCGCGCAGGAACTCCTGCAGGCCCTCGTGCGCCTGCAGGCGTGCGGCAATCTCCAGCGCCTGCTGCAGATCGCGCTCGGCGCCCATCTCAACCTGCACCTGGGCCGCCTGCTGGTACCAGCGGTGCGCGCGCCGTTTGGGTAACAAGGGGCGCAGTGCCTCGATGCTGTAGCGCAGCCGCTTGGACAGAATGCGGGCGCGGTGGGCACTCTCCGGGTGGTCCACGTCCTTCAGGCTGGCTTTCAATTGCTCCCGCAGGCGCGCAATGCGCCGTTGGGCCCAGCGGCGCAGGGTTGTTTTGCGATCCTTGGCGGGTTCTTCCCTGCAATCCACCGGTAAGCCGCTTTCCAGCCATTCCGTCAGAGCCAGCAGGTTGGCGCCTACGGTGGGATCGTTCAGCGTGGCGCGCACGACCTGGCGCTGCAGGTCTGCAGCCTGCACCAGCGCCTCCTGCATGGCACGCCAGTGGGCTTGGCGCGTGCTGTCGCCGGCGGCATAAGCGTTGGCCAGCATGGGCAGGGTTTCCAGATTCGCCACGTCCAGGTCGCGCAGATTGCCCAGGGCGTGCAGCAAGGGCAGCAAATCCTGCCAACTGGGGACGGATTGGACCCAGGCGGTCTTCTTGAACAGCTTCAGGCCACTCTTGAAGCGCCGCCACGCCACCCGGGCCTGGTGTACCAGTTCGGGGTCATCGGAGTGCTCCAGCGTGACCAGGTTGTGCGTGAACTGGCCAAGCATTTCACGCAGCACGCGCGTAGCGGCGACCGGCACGGGTGTGTCCGGTGTCAGTGCCGGTGGTTGCGCGCGCCGGGGCAGTTGCAGGGCATTTTGGGCCAGCGCGTAGCCGCGCTCGGCCTTGCTGATACCCAGCGGCAACACGGCAATGCCGCAGGCGATCTGGTGCGCCACCTGGAACAGCGCCGTGGCTTCACCGGCGAGCAATTCCAGCTCCAGTTCGCAAATGGCGGCAGTTTGCGTACCGACAACGATGTGGCCCACGTCCAGCGCCACCTCGACCGCACTGTCATTGCGCTGGCGCACGGTCCAGCGGGTGCGCTGGAAGTCGGTCGTGAAGCGGGGCTGCAGGGCCTGGAACACGGCGCCATCCGGGTCCAGTTCCGGCCATGGTGTGGCCTGCAGCAGCTCCGCGCGCAACTCGGCACTAGGTACGGCGTCTTCCCACTCGCCACGTCGGCTGAGCGCGGAGTCGTCGTTGCCACCCACCTTGAGGGTCTGCAGCCACTCGGGATGTGGCGCATCCCCCACGCGGCGCAGGCGCAGCGCAATGCGCCGGTGGTGCAGGGCATCGTCCGGCGTGTCGTAGTAGATGTTGTGCAGAGACTGGCGGCTGGCCTTGCGGCGCGCCAGCAGTGGCAGCCGGGCCAGGCGCTGTTCCAATGCTGCCGGGTCTGCAGTGGGCAGGGCCAGTTTCAGCTCGATTTCCACGGCCTTCTGCGCCGCTGTGCCGGAGGTTTTCATAGGCTACACAGCTTACTCCGCTTCTGTGACGGATTGGCGCACCGGCGCAGGGTGCGCCCGGCCTTGGGCTTGCTGCTATAGATTGCTATGAAAATGGGAGCTATATACGCAATATCCACGAGGGCTAGGGCCCTATTTCATTGAGTGTTCCTAGGCGTGACGGGCCCAGGGGCCCAGCGTCAGTTGTTCCAGCGCCTGCATGGTGCGCGAGAAGTCACGCGATCCCAGCATGGAGCGTTCAATCAGGCCCACCTGCACGGCGCGGGCGTACTGGGCCCGGGCGATGTCGAAGGGCAGTCCCAACAGGTTCATGGTGATTCCGGCTACATCGGTCACGCTTTTGGCGATCACGGGCGCGGGGATGGCATCGAATGCGAACTCCGACGCCGCCGCAGGTCTCAGCACGGGTGTCATGGTTTGGCGCATGGCGAATCCTTTTGATACGAAGCAAGTCTGAAGATAAGGGTTAACCCTTAATAAATCAAGCGTGGTTTTTACTCTGTTGCATTTTGAGGTGGCACGACGCCTGTCACATAACTGCCATCGAACTGACGTGATTGCGTCATCGTTGCCTTTCAGAATCGCTGCATAACAGCACGACGGAGAGCAAGATGGAACAGAAAGTAGACAACCGTTCGACCTTTGATTTCGAGCAGCAATGCTTGCGGGTGTTGCGTTGCACCGCCCAGGCGCTGGCCAATAGCCCTGGCGGCTTGCGCTTTCAGGCAGGGACTCGCCCCTGGCTGGACGCCCTGAAAGGTTGCAACACCGAATTGCGTCTGCCCAACCCAGCTGGAGTTTGACCATGAGCGAGCATATGGATGGGTTTCAGATTCAGAGCGCTGGTGCAACGCGTGGTGCTGCGGCGACGCCCCAGGAGCGTCCGGGGATTCGCGTGTTCTGGGCCCGCCACCTGGACGAGGTACGCGCCGCGCAGCGCCTGCGCTATGAGGTATTCGCCGGCGAGATGGGAGCCCGTCTGAGCAACACGCTGCCCGGCCACGACATCGACCTGTTTGACAACTTTTGCGAGCACCTGCTGGTGTGTGACGAGGTCACCGGCCAGGTCGTCGGCACCTACCGCGTGCTGACCCCGGTTCAGGCCCAGCGCGTGGGCAGCACCTACAGCGACACCGAGTTCGACCTGACCCGCCTGCGCACGCTGCGCGAGCGCATGGTCGAGCTGGGGCGTAGCTGTGTGCATAAAGACTACCGCCACGGCGGCGTGATCATGGCCCTGTGGGGGGCATTGGGTGCGTTTATGGTTCGCAACCAGCTGGATACCATGATCGGCTGCGCCAGTGTGCCCATGCTGCATAACGGCGTGGTGTGTGGTGACGTAGCCGCCAGCATCTGGCGCCAGGTGCAAAAGACCCATCTTGCGCCAATCGAGTACCACGTGCGTCCGCGCTTGCCGCTGCCCATCGATCAGTTGGATGCCTCGCTGGAGGTGGAGCCGCCGGCGCTGATCAAGGGTTATCTGCGCCTGGGCTCCAAGGTGCTGGGTCCACCGGCCTGGGACCCGGATTTCAACTCCGCCGATCTGCCCATGATGATGCAGATTGCCGATCTGCCGTCGCGCTACCGCAAGCACTTCCTGGGAGCCTGACATGCGAGCCGGCCCCGACGCCTTTGCTCCTGTGTGGCGAGGCATCGCCGCCGGCACGCCCTCGGAAGACGACGAAGACCATGAGGGCGCGCGCCGCTACCGTGCCATCTTCATCTCCGACATCCACCTGGGCACGGCCGGCTGCCAGGCCTTGCCGCTGTTGAGTTTTCTCAAGGCCCATCCCAGCGACCACCTGTACCTGGTGGGCGACATCGTGGACGGCTGGCAGTTGCGCCGGCGCTGGTTCTGGCCGCAGTCCCACAACGACGTGGTGCAAAAGCTGCTGCGCCGCGCGCGCAAGGGCTGCAAGGTGGTGTTCATTCCCGGTAACCACGATGAATTTGCACGCGGTTTTCTGGGTCACGAGTTCGGCGGCATCGAGGTGCGTGACGACGCGGTCCATACCACCGCCGATGGCAAGCGTCTGTGGGTCACGCACGGCGACTACTTCGATGGCGTGATCCAGTGCGCCAAATGGCTGGCATACCTGGGTGACAACCTGTACGAATTCACGCTCAAGCTCAATCGTTACCTGAACCATCTGCGCGGTCGCATGGGGCTGCCGTATTGGTCGCTGTCGGCCTACCTCAAGCACAAGGTCAAGTCGGCGCTGAACTACGTCACCAGCTTCGAGGTGGCCGTGGCACAGGCTGCGCGCTCGCTGGGGCACGATGGTGTGGTCTGCGGCCACATCCACCGCGCCGAGATGCGCGATATCAACGGCACGCTGTATTGCAACGATGGCGACTGGGTGGAGAGTCGCAGCGCCTTGGTAGAGCACCTCGACGGCCGCCTGGAGCTGGTTTACTGGAATGCAGACGTGTCCGGCCGGGTGGCAGTTCCCGCACTGGCGGAGGCCGTGGCATGAAGCTGGCATTGGTGACAGACGCCTGGCAGCCCCAGGTCAACGGCGTGGTGACGACGCTGGTGGAACTGGTGCGCGAGCTGCGGGCGCTCGGACACACGGTCGAGGTGATTCACCCCGGCCTGTTCCATACCCGGCCCTGCCCGGGCTATGCCGGTATCGATCTGGCGGTTCGCCCGGCTGCCGAGCTGGCGCAGCGCCTGGATGTGCTGGCGCCCGACGCCATTCACCTGGCAACCGAGGGGCCGTTGGGATGGGCCGGGCGGCGCTATTGTCTGCAACGCAAGCTGGCCTTCACCACCGCGTTCCACACCCGGTTCCCCGAAATCTTGAAGGCGGCGCTGAATATTCCGCTGTGGATGGGGTATGCGCTGTTCCGGCATTTCCACAAACCCTCATCGGGTGTTCTGGTGCCCACGCCCAGTGTGTTGCGCATGCTACAGGCGCGCCGCTTCCACAACCTGCGCAGTTGGACCCATGGCGTGGACATGCGGCTCTTTGCCTACCGCGATACGCCCCAGGACTACCCGCCGCTGGGCACGCTGGAGCGGCCGGTATCGCTGTATGTGGGACGGGTGTCCTATGAGAAAAACATTGCCGCTTTTCTCGAACTGGATATTCCGGGCAGCAAGGCCGTGTGTGGCGTGGGACCGCTGGAGTCGTCGTTGCGATCGCGCTATCCGCAGGTGCATTGGTTGGGTCTGCTGCCCCGCGATGAACTGGCCCGCGTCTATGCTGCGGCCGATGTGTTTGTCATGCCCAGCCGGTCCGAAACCTTTGGCCTGGTGATGCTGGAGGCCATGGCGGCGGGGACGCCGGTGGCGGCCTTTCCGGTGGAAGGGCCCTTGGAGGTCGTGGGTGATCCCGCCTGCGGTGGCGCCCTGGACGAGAGCCTGCAGAACGCTTGGCAGCGAGCCCTGAGCGTGCCCCGTGCGGCGGCACGCGCACGGGCCGAGTTGTTTGGCTGGGACACTGCGTCCCAGGTGTTTGCCTCCTATCTGGTTCCTGCCAAGCAGGGATTTGTGTTGGATGTGGAGTCGGCGCTTCATTGTTCTGTCACAAATATGTCATCCAGTTAGTCAACAATTCTTCACTGTTGTGTCATAGTGAAGGCCGTATCTATGTTGCCATTTCTTCGCAGTCTCCCATTGCAAACACCTTTGACGGCACCGGATCTGTTGGATCGCGACCACAGCATATTGGCCTTCAATGCGCGGGTGCTCAATTGGGCCGTGCGGGACGATGTGCCGCTGGTGGAGCGCTTGCGTTACCTGTGCATCGTATCAAGCAATCTGGACGAGTTTTTCGAGGTGCGGGTCGAGCCCCATCTGATCGCCAACCGGGCCAAGGAACGCAAAGGCCTGTTTTCTGTGGGGTCCTTCGAGCGGCTGGCCGCCTCGGTGCGCCAGATCGTGGACCAGCAGTACGCGCTGTACAACGAAAAGCTGATGCCCGCCTTTGAGCAGTTGGGTATCAAGATCGTGTCCCATGGTGAGCGCAACGCTGCACAACGCCAGTGGGTCAAGCAGTATTTCGAGCGCGAGGTGCGGCCACTGCTGATTCCCGTGGGGCTGGACCCGTCTCATCCGTTTCCGCAGGTGGCGAACAAGTCGCTGAACTTTATCGTGCGCCTGGGCGGCAAGGACGCCTTTGGCCGCGAGAACGAGATCGCCATCGTCAAGGTGCCGCGCGTGTTGCCACGCCTGATCAGTCTGCCCGCCAAGGTGTCGGGTGGCCAGACATTGTTTGTGTCCCTGTCCAGCGTGATTCGCGCCCATCTGACCGAGCTGTTTGCCGGTCGGCATGTGGGGCAGTTTTCCCAGTTCCGGGTCACGCGGCACTCCGATCTGGCCGTGGACGAAGACGATGTCAAAAACTTGCGCATGGCTCTGCGCCAGGGGCTGGTGCACCGCCACTATGGTCAGGCGGTCCGGCTGGAAGTGTCTGCCGGCTGTTCGGACTACCTCGCCGATTTTCTGCTGCGGCAATTCGACCTGCCGCCCAAGGCGCTGTACCGCGTGCAGGGTCCGGTGAACCTGGGGCGGCTGACCCAACTCATTGATCTGGTGGACCGTCCTGACCTGTGTTTTGCGCCCTACAAGGCGTCCTACCCGGTGCAGATCAACCAGGGGCAGTCGTTCTTCGAGCAGCTCAAGGTGGGGGACATCCTGATCCACCAGCCGTTCGAGAGTTTTGGCGGCGTGCTCGACTTCCTGCGCGAGGCGGTCAATGACCCGCAGGTGCTGGCAATCAAGCAGACCATTTACCGCACCGGTTCCGATTCCGAGCTCATGGACCTGCTGCGCGAGGCGGTGCGCCGCGGAAAGGAAGTCACCGCCGTGGTGGAACTCAAGGCCCGCTTTGACGAGGAAGCCAACATCAACTGGGCCGAGATGCTGGAGTCCATCGGTGCCCAGGTGCTGTATGGCGTGGTCGGGCTCAAGACCCACGCCAAGATGATGCTGATCACCCGCCGCGAAGGCAAGGTGCTCAAGCGCTATGGGCATTTGTCCACGGGCAACTACAACCCCCGCACGGCCCGGCTGTACACCGATGTCAGCCACCTCACGGCCGACCCGGCACTGACCACGGACATGGAGCACGTGTTTGTGCATCTGGCCAGCCAGAGCAAGCTGCCGCGCCTGCGCAAGCTGTGGTTCGCACCGTTCTACCTGCACCGCAATCTGGTTGCCCGCATTGATGCGCTGGGTACCGCCGCCAGCCACGGCAAGGACACCCGCATCGTGGTGAAGATGAACTCCCTGACGGACGAGGCCCTGATCCACAGCCTGATGCGGGCCGGGCGCCAGGGGGTGAAGATCGACCTGATCGTGCGGGGTGCCTGCATGTTGCCGGCCCAGGTGCCGGGGTATACCGACAACATCCGCGTGCGCTCCGTCATTGGCCGTTTCCTGGAGCACTCCCGGGTGTTCTACTTCCGCGAGGGCGAGGTGGAAGATCTGTACCTGTCCAGCGCCGACTGGATGAACCGCAACATGGTGCGCCGGGTGGAGGTGGCCTGGCCCGTGACGGATCCGGCGCTGCGCCAGCGTCTGGTGGACGAGTGCCTTGTGGCCTACCTGCACGATGGCGTCGATAGCTGGGACCTGGGGCCCGATGGCACCTACACCCGCCATCCGCGTAGCGGCAAAGCACCGGTGCACGGGGCTCAGGCCGCCTTGATGGCGCGCTATGCCGACAATGCCAAAGACCGGGACGGAGCGTGACCCATGGACATGATTCTGTGGCGCCACGCGGAGGCCGTAGAAGCCGCTTCCGGTGACGAGGACATGGCGCGGGTCCTGACCCCGCGTGGTGAAAAACAGGCCGCACGCATGGCCGCCTGGCTGGACCGGCAACTGCCGGATAGTGCACGTATCTGGGTCAGTCCCGCACGGCGCACGGAGCAGACGGCCCTGGCCCTGGATCGCAAGTTCAAGTTCAGCCCTGCGTTGGGTCCGATGGGAACACCGGATCAATTACTGGAACTGGTCCAATGGCCAAACGCCAAGGGCTGCGTGCTGGTGGTGGGGCACCAGCCCACGCTGGGTCAGACCCTGTCACGTCTGCTGGGTCTCACGGCGCAGGAGTGTGCCGTGAAGAAGGGCGCCCTGTGGTGGCTGCGTTACCGCGAACGGGAGGCCACGGGACAAACCGTGGTCCTCACCGTGCAGTCGCCCGAGGTGCTGTAGCTTCTCAGCCTGCCTTCTTGGCGTTGGCCGGGCGGCCGGTCTTCAGGCTGGGAACGGCCTGCAGGGCAGCCAGCAAGGCCGCATCGGACATGGCGGCAATGGCTTTGATGCCGGCACGCAGCACTTCAGTTTTCTTGGCCGGCTTGCCCAGTTTGGCCGCGCGCAGCTTGAGTGCGTCCAGCACGGCGTATTCGGTTTTGGGGAAGGTGAAGCTGTCGCGAACCATCTTGGGCTTTTTGGCCTTGACGGGTTTGGCTGGCACGGCCTTGGCTGCCGGTTTTGCGACTTGTTTGGTAGCTGGCTTTACCACGGGCTTTGTTGCGGGCTTCGGTGCCGGATTGGCGGCAACGACTACCTTCTTGGTGCGACTGGCGGCTTTGGGCGCGGGCTTGGGGCTGGCTGTGATGGGTGTGCTGGTCTTCTCGGTGACGGTCATTCAAAGGCTCCTGTATTAAACGGTATATACAGTTTATATAGTTTGATTATTTGGGTCAATTGAAGCGCTGCTTTTCAACGAAAAGTGTGGCGACATACCTGCTGCAAATCGGTGTGGATGCGGAAATGTCACAACTCTGTCATGCAATTGACATAACGGAGCTTTAGAGTCAGGTATTAGTCATTTCACCCAATGGACCCCATGCCATCTCCGTCTGGACATCTTGCCAACCCCGCCCTGGTGCACAGTGGGTCAGGGCCGAAGGGCACGGGGACCGAGCGCACGCTGACGGTACCACCGATCCACGCGCAGGGTCCGCTGGAAAAGGTGCTGGTGCAAGGCGGTCTATATCCGGTGTACCAGCCCATCATCAACCTGTCGGACGCGAGCATCCACGCGCATGAGGCGTTGATCCGCGGCCCCCGGGGGACACCCCTGCACACGCCGGACGCAATGCTGCGCGCCGCCGCCCAGGAGTGTCTGGGCTTTGAGTTTGAGTACGCCTGCCTGGTGGCCGCCATGCGCACCTGGGGGCAAATGGATGTGCCGGGGCGCCTGTTTGTCAACGTGAGCGCGGCAGTTCTGACGCAACTGGTGCAACTGCGCGGACCGGATACGCTGCTGGAACTGATCACCGGCATGGGCATACTGCCGCGCATGCTGGTGCTGGAGATCACCGAACACGAGCGCGTGCATGACATGGACGCACTGGCCGATGTGGTGGCGCAGGTCCACATGGCAGGCGTGTCACTGGCGCTGGACGACTTTGGCGACGGCCGTTCCAGCCTGCGCCTGTGGTCCCAGCTTAAGCCCGAAGTGGTGAAGATTGACAAGTACTTCACCCGCAACATCAGCCAGCATGGTGACAAGCTCAAGACCATCCAGGCGCTGCTGCAGATTGCCGACATCTTCGGCACCGCCCTGGTGGCCGAGGGCGTGGAGACAAAGGAGGACCTGCGCGTGCTGCGCGACCTGGGCATCGCCTATGGACAGGGTTATTTTCTGGGTCATCCCGATCCCAAGCCGGTGCAGTACCTGGGTGTGGAGGCTCGGCGCGTGCTAGGTGAGCGCCAGATTGTGGTGTTCCCCGAATGGAGCCGTGTCATGCCCAATGGGCAACTGCGCAACCTGACGCTGATCCACGCGCCCACCGTGACCCGCGAGAGCACCAACGATGACGTGGCCGCACTGTTTGCCCAGTGGCCCAACCTGCATGCGCTGGCCGTGCTGGACGGTGAACTCCCGGTGGCGCTGATCAACCGCGCCCAGTTCATGAACGAGTACAGCAAGCTCTATTACCGCGAGGTCTGGGGTCGCAAGTCCTGTGCGAAGCTGGCCAATTTCCAGCCACGGCGGGTGGAGCGTGACCACAGCGTGGATGAGCTCGTGGGCATCCTCACGTCGGAAGACCAGCGCTACCTGGCGGACGGCTTCATCGTGACCGACAATGGCCGCTACGTGGGGCTGGGAACCGGGGACCAACTGGTGCGCTCGGTGACCGAGACCCGGATTGAGGCCGCGCGCCACGCCAACCCGCTGACCTTTTTGCCGGGCAATATCCCCATCAGCCAGCACATGGAGCGCCTTATCAAAAAGAAGGTGCGCTTTGCGGCCTGTTACGCCGACCTGAACCACTTCAAGCCCTTCAATGACTACTACGGCTATTGGCGTGGTGACGAGATGATTCGCCTGTTGGCCCGCCTAGCCATGGAGCAGTGCGATCCGCAGCGGGACTTTCTGGGCCACGTGGGCGGCGATGATTTCATGATTCTGTTCCAGAGCCCGGACTGGCGTGCGCGCACCGAGCGTCTGGTGCAGGAGTTCAACACCCAGGCACTGAATCTGTTTGACGAGGCCGCCCGCCAGGCGGGTGGCATTGAGGCGGAGGACCGGCATGGCCTGCCGCGCTTCTTTCCGTGCACCACGGTGTCGGTGGGCGCGGTGGTGATCGAAGCCAATCGCTTTTCCCGGGCTGAAGATGTGGCCAATCTGGCCGCACTGGCCAAGCACGACGCCAAGCGTTCGGGTGCCGGTGTGTTCGAGCGCCCGGTTTAACGAGCAACCGGGCCCTGCACGAGTTCGATGCGGCGGCCAAGGCGCTCGGCCTCTGCAGTCTGACCGGCTTGCCGGGCTCTTTGCAGCTGCACACCCAGCCAGGCCAGCAAGGGCCTGCGCCAGCCCTGTGCAGATGCGGTGCTGACCGCCTGTTCGATGATGGCCGGGTTGGCCTTGCCGGTTTGCAGCGAGACACCGGCAGCCACCAGTAAGGACAGCGGGTCTTCCGTGCCCTGCAGCGCGCTGTCATCCGTGTCCGCGCGCGTGGTGGCGGCGCGCTGAGGGGGCGGTAGCAGGGGAATGGTCGTGGTGTTCACCTGGCCGCGCAGGTAGTCGGCATAGGCGCGCTGGCCGGGTGTGGCGTCCTGGCGCAGGGCTTCAAACCCGGCACAGGCTTCCCACACCAGGCTGGCAACCCGTGCCGCGCAGTAGCGCAGTTCGGCCGATGCCAGCAGATCGGCCCGGCCGGTGCTGGCCAACTGCTGGCGGGTGTGTGCCAATTCGGCCTGCTCCACGCGCGTGTTGCCCGTCAGGTAGGCGGCAATGGCTCGGTCTAGCGCGCCTTTGGCGTCGATCTGCCAGTCGGGTGTGCGGGGTGCGTTGGAGCATGCCGTCAGTGCGGCAGTCAGTAGCAGTGCCAGGGCCGGGGCGGCCAGAGTATGGAGGGGTTTTTTCATGGCAACTGGATCTCGGTGTCGCGGGCAAAGGGCCATTTGCGGTTGATCTCGGTGACCAGGCCTTCGATCTTGCGCAGATTGGCCTCCACGTCGGCGCGCAGGGCGCCCAGATCGGCAGTGGCGGCTTTCGCATTGCCGCTGATGGCCTGGGCATCGCGCAGGATGCCATCCACCTTTTTCAGGCTCTCGCGCGATTCGCCCAGCATGGCATTGAGCTGCACCACGGTTTCGTGGGCCAGCGGCAGCACGCCCTTGTCACCAAACACCTGGGTATCGGTCTTGGCGGCAATGCCGTCCAGCTTGGTCAGCAGTGCCTGCGTACGCTCCAGCGTGGCCACCACCTTTCTGGCGTCCTGCTCGCTGCCCAGTGCCACGGTCAAGGCACCGCCCGGGCCGTTCAGGCGCTCGGTCAGCGTGTGCAGGTTGTGCAGGCTGGCGCTGACCGTTCCATTGGCGGCGGTGAGTGTGTTGAGGTTGTCGACAAGTTCGCGTACCGAGGCGATCACCTTGGGAATCTCGGCGCTCACGTCACCCTGCAGCACCGTGCGCACAGCGCCATCGGGCAGTGCCGGGTCGTCCAGCACACCGGTGTAGGCGCGGATGGCCGGGCTGCCGACGACGCCGCGCACCAGCGTGAAGATGCTGCTGGTGCGCAGCCAGTGCGCGTCCTTGGCAGCCACATCCACCAGAATGCGGACCTTGCCGGTTTCCGACAGTTCGATGCGGTGCACCCGACCGATGGCAAAGCCCGAGAACGTGAGGTCCATGCCCACGGCCACACCCTCCGAATCTTCCGCCATCAGCACCAGTCGTTGCGTCTGGTCGAATGCGCCGCGGGCATACAGCACGAACAGCACGGACCCGCAGACCAGCAGCAGCATGAAGACCATCAGCAAACGGGCCTTGAATTCCAGATGGGCAATCGGGGGTGGGGCAGGGGGTTGGTTGAGGTTCATGGCAGGGCGGGTTGGTGCTTAGTAGTAGTTGCCTACCAGTGAAACGATCTCAATCAACAAAATGAGGACAAACATGCGCACCAGGCCGCGCATCTCCGCGCTGGTGCGCACGGTACTGGAGCGCGTGTCGCGCATGGGGCTCATGTCAAACAACGCAGAGGCCATGGGGACGAGTGCAACCGTCAGGCACAACAGCAAGGTCTTGAGCGCAAAAATCAGCGACACTGCCGGGCTGAACACCTGACCGAACAGGCGCACATAGCCGGGCAGCCCGGACAGGCTGAAACCATAGCTGGCGATGAAGGTCACGATCAGGACCACCACGCTGCTCAGCGCCGCCACGGTCAGGCCGGAGAACAGGCCGGCGACGGTGCGCGGCAGCACCTCGCCCCGAAGGAATGCCAGTGGGTAACCGGCGTCGGCATCGACCTGGCCGTTGGCATGCATGGCGGTGAGTTCGGCGCCATCGGGAATCGTGCAGCGCAGGGCCACGAACAGGGCAGCGGTCAGCGGGATCAGCTCCAGCACCAGCACGCGGATGACGACCTGCAGCGCGTAGTGCGATAGGCCATAGCTTTGTGCCGTCACCAGCACGATGCGCGTGAGCACCACGGTGACCAGGGCGCAGACCACGGTGAATCCCAGCAGGATGGGGGCGGTGTTCAGGTAGATCTGTTGAGCCAGCTGGTTGCGGTAGGCCCGGTCATAGCTGGAAGGGGAGAGTGCCAGCACCAGGATGCTGGCGCCCAGATGCAGCAGGTGCCACCACTCGACCATGATCCGGCGAATGGCGCTGCCCGAGAGCGTCAATGTCCTGTGTGTGAAACCCGCTGCAGACATGCAGGCATGATACTGCCGAGACTAGCAGCCCAGCACTTCCAGCGTCCAGGGCGTGCGCTGCCAGGCCTGCACCTCTTCACGCAGCAGGTAGGCCGACTGGGGAAAGGCTTCCGCCCAACCGGTGCGGCAACGCAACTGCATGACGTGACCGTTGGGTGCCGAGCGCTGCAGGGTGATGCCGGCCAACTCCGGGTCACGCCGGGCGTGGCACAGGATGACCGCCAGGCGCAGGGCCAGCAGTTGCAGCACCAGATCGTCTTCGCCCAGGGCCGCATCCAGTTTGCGCAGCTTGCCGCGGTGGCCCAGCACCAGGAGGCTCAGGCGGTGCATTTCGGAGAGCGAGAAGCCCATGGCGTCTGCATTGTCCAGAATGTAGGCGCCGTGCTTGTGGTAGTCGCTGTGCGAGATGCGGCTGCCGATTTCGTGCAACTGGGCGGCCCATTTCAGCTTGCGCAAGTGGCGGTCGCCATCGGGAGAGGACGCATCGGATGGCGCCCCCACCAGTTGGGTAAACAACTGGGTGGCAACCTTGCCCACGCGTTCGCCGTGGACGGTGTCAACACCAAACTTGGTGGCCAGGCGCTGCACGGTTTTGACGCGCAGGTCGTCATCACAGTCGGTGGCGCCCAGCAGGTCGCAGATCAGGCCGTGGCGCAGGCCGCCGGTGGCCTGTTGAATGGACTGGATGCCCAGCAGATCAAAAATGGCCCGCATGATGCTGACACCACCACCGATGATGGCCTTGCGGTCCTCGCGCATGCCAGCGATTTGCAGTCGGTCCGCGCTGCGCGCGGCCAGCAACTTGTCCAGCAGCCAGTCCAGCCCGTCCTGGGACACGGTTCCGGCTGGCCAGCCCGATGCCACCAGAACATCGGCAATCGCGCCCACCGTGCCGGCCGAGCCATAGGCCATGTCCCAGCGGTTGGGGTGGTAGGCATCCAGCGCTTCATCGAGTACCGCCTTGGCGGCGATTTCGGCAATGACGAATGATTTTTTGGTGAACTGCCCATCGGGAAAGTAGCGCTTCGACCAGGCGATGCTGCCCACGCGAAACGATTCCATGACCTGCGGTGAGGCACCGGTACCCAGAATCAACTCGGTGGAGCGGCCGCCCACGTCGATGACGAGGCGCCGCTCGTCCGACTGGGGCAGCATCTGGGCCACACCCTGGTAGATCAGGCGGGCTTCTTCCCGGCCGGAGATGACATTGATTGGAAAGCCCAGAATGGTGTTGGCCCGGTCCAGGAAGGCATCGCGGTTGCGGGCCTCGCGCAGGGTTTGCGTGGCCACGGCGCGCACCTCACCGGGCTTGAAACCGGCCAGGCGCTCGCCAAAGCGTGCCAGACAGTCCCAGCCGGCCCGCATGGCCTCGGGCGTGAGGTTGCGTTCTTCGTCCAGACCGCCACCCTGGCGGACGGTTTCCTTCAGGTACTCGGTACGGACAAAGTCGCCATGCTCCACGCGGCCGATTTCAAGACGAAAGCTGTTGGACCCCAGGTCCACGGCGGCCAGACGATTACCCATGTACATCAGTTCTTTGTTTCTGGAGGAAGGAGAGACCGCCAGAGCATAGCACCGGGGCGTGGTTCGCCGTGCCGTCTTCGTCAAGGTCTTTACCCCACGAGGCGGCCATCGGCGGCCACCATGCTTTGGGTCACATAGGCCGTGCCGCGGCCGCGGTTGTCCGGCGTGATGCGAAAGCCGCCCAGGTCCACCGCGTTGCGCCGGGCAAAAGCCTGCAGCGCATTGGCGCGGGTGATGGGACCGTCCACGGCCTGCAGCACCTCAAAGGTATAGCGTGCGGCAATGTAGCCGGCCAGACTCAGGGGTGTTGGTGGCTCGTCAAACAGGCGGCTCAACGCCGTGCGGTAGGCCTTGACGACGGGCAGGCTGGCATTGACCATGGGCACCACCTGGGTGGCGATCATGGGTGTGAAGCGCGAGGCCCCCATCTGCTGGATGCTTTGCAGGTTGACGTCGGACATGGCGATCAGGTAGCGCTGGGCGGCCTGTTTTTCCACGCCCTGGGAGAAGCGCACCAACTCCGGGCTGCCGCCCACGAACAGCAGCACGCGCGGGCTTTCGGGCGTCAGGGACTGCGCCAGGTCGCGCAGGTCACCGTCGGTGCGGTACGAGACGATGGAGAGTTTCAGCGATTTGGCAATCTGTTCCAGGTCGCCGCGGTAGGACGCGTATTCCGCCACCGACCCATAGACCGCACCGACCTGGTTGATGCCGATGACCGACAGCGATTTGATGGCGTGCGCAATCTGCTCCTGGCGCGACGCAAAAATGGGGAATGTGCTGGGGGCGGAGATAGCCTCCACGTTTTGCAGCCACGGTGCCACATGGGGCAGGTCAGGCATTTCCCGGGCCAGCAGGCCGACCAGTTGGGAGGCAATGACGTCGCCGGCACTGCCAGACACGGTCACGCAGTGGGGCTCGGCCTTGAGTGCGTCCATGGCGACGCGCAGACTGGCGGGGCTGCCGTTGATTTCAATGACGTGGTGCCGCACAGTTGCGCCGAGCAGGCCACCGCGGCTGTTGATTTCCTGCCAGGCGGCGCGGGAGCCGACCAGAAAATCCTTGGTGACGTCGATCTGGCCGGTGGAGGTATCCACAATTTGGGACACGGTCACCGAGCGGGCGCCGGAGCCCGACTTGGTGGGCTGGGCCCAGCCGGGTGTAGCCAGGGCCATGGGCAGGCTGGCCAGTGCATGCAATACGCGGCGGCGGCCAGGATGGTGTAACGGGGGCATGGTTGGGCTCCTAGGCCATGAAAAAGCAGGAATGGAACGGCGGCAGAATGCTATTGTTTTCATAGCTGTCTGCGCACATTCCACGAGGGCTAGTGCCTGTTTTTGCTACTAGTTGCTTGGCAAAACAGGCAATCGCGGGGCGGCCGGAGGCCGGCTTATTTCTTGGGCGGTACTAGCACCGTGTCGATGGTGTGGATCACGCCGTTGGTGGCAGCCAGATCGGGCGTCACCACGGCGGCGTTCTCAATCGTCACGAAGTCGCCGGCCTTGGCCAGGGCCACATTGCCGCCCTGCAGGGTCTTGGCGTTGCTGTTCTTGATGTCTGCCGCGGTGGATTTGCCGCTGACGATGTGGTAGGCCAGCACATTTTTCAGTTTTTCAGGGTGCTTGGTCCAGTCATCCATGGTGGTGGCGGGCACGGCCTTGAAGGCGTCGTTGGTAGGGGCAAACACCGTGAACGGGCCGCCGGACTTGAGCGTCTCGGTCAGGTCGGTCTTGGCGACCAGGCTTTGGAAGGTGCTTAAGCCGGGCTGGCGAGCTAGGCTGTCTGCCAGATTGACCGGCGCAGAGGTCGTTGCGCAACCGGTCATGGCCAGCGTGAGGGCGCCCAGCAAGGCGGCCCGGCGAGTGGTGGAGAGAGCGTTGAACAGTGACATGGTGTTTTCCATTGCGTTGGTTGAAAGACGCCAAGCGTAGAAATCTCCCGTGACAGGACTGTGACAAGTTTTTGAAAATTTCAAGACAAGGCCGGCCAGGCATCCTGCCAGGGATTTAGAGAAGTGCAGGATTTGTCATAAACCTGTCACAAATCTTTCTTAAAGTTCTCTCATTCCTTAACCAACCCAATCGAGGTTACCCATGCGAATCGCTTTTCAACTGCCGCTCCTGTCACTGGCTGTGGCTTCCACGTTAGGCTTTGCCGGCGCCGTCGGTGCCCAGGAAATCACCGGTGCCGGTGCGACATTTCCCGCTCCCATCTATTCCAAGTGGGCAGCCGATTACAACAAGGCCACCGGCGTCAAGGTGAACTACCAGTCCATCGGTTCGGGCGGCGGAATCAAGCAGATCGATTCCAAGACCGTGGATTTTGGTGCTTCCGACATGCCGCTGACCGATGACGTCCTGAAGACCAAGGGTCAGATGCAGTTTCCCACCGTGATGGGTGGCGTGGTGCCGGTGATCAACGTCAAGGGTATCGCCTCGGGCCAGCTCAAGCTGACCGGCCAGTTGCTGGGTGACATCTACCTGGGCAAGGTGGCACGCTGGAACGATCCCGCCATCAAGGCGCTGAACCCGACGCTGGCGCTGCCCGATGCGGCCATCGCCCAGGTGCGCCGCGCCGACGGTTCGGGCACCACCTTCATCTTCACCAACTACCTGAGCAAGGTGAATGCAGACTGGAAAGCCAAGGTAGGCGAGGGCACGGCCGTCAATTGGCCCGTGGGTGCCGGTGGCAAGGGCAACGAAGGCGTGGCCGCGTTTGTCGCCCGTCTGCCCAACTCCATGGGTTATGTGGAGTATTCCTACGTCAAGCAGAACAAAATGACCTACGCCGTGGTGCAAAACTCGGCCGGCAACTTTGTGAAACCGGAAGATGATTCCTTCAAGGCTGCCGCAGCCGGTGCCGACTGGGCCAAATCCTTCTACCAGATCCTGACCAACCAGCCCGGCAAGGATGCCTGGCCGATCTCCGGTGCCACCTTCATCCTGATGCACACCAAGCAGGACAAGCCGGCCAATGCCACTGAAGTGCTGAAGTTCTTCAGCTGGGCCTACAAGAATGGCGACAAGACCGCAGCGGACCTGGACTACGTGCCCATGCCCAAGCCGGTGATTGCTGCCATCGAAAAGTCCTGGGGTGAGATCAAGGACAATGCCGGCAAGCCGGTGGCGTTCAAGTAAATCGGTTTGTTGATGTCCAGCATGGGTTTGCACGAGAACGCAATCATGTCCACTACACTTGGGCACGAGGGCTACTCGTCTGGCCCTTTTGCAACCCAGCCGGTGAGCGCAATGATCCAACCTCCACCTGTCAAGAAGACCCGATCCGGTCCCCTGGCGGACCTGATTTTTGGCTGGGTGGCCAAAGGGTCCGCGCTGGTGACCCTGGGCATGTTGCTGGCCATCCTGGCCTCGCTCACCATTGGCGCCTGGCCGGCCATCAATAAGTATGGCCTGGGCTTTCTGACCAGCACCACCTGGGATCCGGTCAAGGAGGAGTTTGGCGGCCTGGTCATGATCTATGGCACGCTGGCAACCTCGTTCATTGCGCTGTTGATCGCGGTGCCGGTGAGTTTCGGCATTGCGCTGTTCCTGACCGAGCTGTCACCGGCCTGGCTCAAGCGCCCGCTGGGGACCGCCATTGAGTTGCTGGCAGCCGTGCCATCCATCGTCTACGGCATGTGGGGCCTGCTGGTCTTCGGTCCGGTACTGGCCACCTATGTGCAGCAGCCCTTGCAGGCCGCCTTTGCCGGCGTGCCGTATCTGGGCGCCTTTGTCTCCGGCCCGCCGGTGGGCATCGGCATCTTCTCGGCCGGAGTGATCCTCGCCATCATGATCATCCCGTTCATTGCCGCGGTGATGCGCGATGTGTTTGAAGTCACACCGGCACTGCTCAAGGAGTCGGCCTACGGGCTGGGCGCCACCACCTGGGAGGTGGTCTACAAGGTGGTGCTGCCCTACACCAAGACCGGTGTCATTGGCGGCATCATGCTGGGCCTGGGCCGTGCCATTGGCGAGACCATGGCGGTGACCTTTGTCATTGGCAACTTCAACCAGTTGGATTCCCTGAGTCTGTTCCAGGCGGCCAACAGCATCACGTCGGCCCTGGCCAATGAGTTTGCCGAGGCGGGCGAGGGCCTGCACCAGGCATCGCTGATGTACCTGGGCCTGGTGTTGTTCTTCATCACCTTTGTGATTCTGTCCCTGTCCAAGATACTGCTGCTGCAACTGCGCAAGAACGAGGGAGCCAAGACATGAGTGCCGCAACCGCACACCAATTGCGCGTCGCCAAGTTTGTGCACCGAAAGCGCGTCAACCAGATCGCTACCGGCCTTGCACTGAGCGCCATGGCGTTCGGCCTGTTCTGGCTATTCTGGATTCTGTGGGAAACCATTCGCCTGGGGCTGGGTGGCTTGAATCTGGCCACCTTCACCCAGATGACACCCCCACCCAACGACGAGGGCGGGCTGGCCAATGCGATCTACGGCTCGTTCGTCATGGTGGCGTTGGCAACCGGTGTGGGCACACCCGTGGGCGTGATGGCCGGTATCTATCTGGCCGAGTTCGATTCGCGCAGCTGGCTGGCATCCACCACGCGCTTTGTGAACGACATCCTGCTGTCGGCGCCATCGATTGTGATTGGCCTGTTTGTCTATGCCGTGGTGGTGTCGCGTTTCAAGTCCTTCTCTGGCTATGCTGGTGTGGTGGCGCTGTCCCTGCTGGTGATTCCGGTGGTGATCCGCACGACCGAGAACATGCTGCAACTGGTGCCAGCCGGCCTGCGTGAGGCCGCGTATGCCCTGGGTGCTCCGAAGTGGAAGGTCATCCTGAGCATCACGCTTAAGGCGGCTCGCGCCGGAGTCATCACCGGTGTGCTGCTGGCCGTGGCCCGCATTGCCGGTGAAACTGCGCCGCTGTTGTTCACCGCGTTGAGCAACCAGTTCTGGACGTCCTCGCTCAGCGAGCCCATGGCCAGCCTGCCGGTGACGATCTTCAAGTTTGCGATGAGCCCCTATGAAAACTGGCAAAAGTTGGCCTGGGCGGGTGTCTTCATCATCACACTGGCGGTCCTGGGTCTGAACATTCTTGCGCGGGTGCTGACGCGCGGCAAGATTTGAGTCGGATTGAACCACTGTTCTGAATAAAATCTCATGTTGAAACCTACCTCTGCACCCTCGGCGACCAAGATTTCGGTCCGGGACCTGAACTTCTACTACGGCAAGTTCCATGCGCTCAAGGGCATCAACCTGGAGATCCCGGAGAACAAGGTGACGGCCTTCATCGGCCCCTCCGGCTGCGGCAAGTCCACGCTGTTGCGCGTCTTCAACCGCATGTTCGAGCTGTACCCCGAACAGCGCGCCGAAGGTCAGATCATGCTCGACGGCGAGAACCTGTTGACCAGCAAGGAAGACGTGGCCCTGCTGCGTGCCAAGGTCGGCATGGTGTTCCAGAAGCCCACGCCGTTTCCGATGTCCATCTTCGACAACATTGCCTTTGGCGTAAAGTTATTTGAATCACTGAATGCCAGCGACATGGAGGAGCGCGTCGAATGGGCACTGCGCAAGTCGGCCCTGTGGAACGAGGTCAAGGACAAGCTGCACCAGAGCGGCTCCAGCCTCTCCGGTGGGCAGCAGCAACGCCTGTGCATCGCGCGTGGCATTGCGATCAAGCCCGAGGTGCTGTTGCTGGACGAGCCCTGCTCGGCGCTGGACCCGATCTCGACTGCCAAGGTGGAGGAGCTGATCGTTGAACTCAAGAGCGATTACACCGTGGTCATCGTGACCCACAACATGCAGCAGGCGGCTCGCTGCAGCGACTACACAGCCTATATGTACCTGGGCGATCTGGTGGAGTTTGGCTCGACCGAACAAATGTTCTTCAAGCCCACCCGCAAGGAAACGGAAGACTACATTACAGGTCGGTTCGGCTAAGGCCGGAGCGGTTCGCAACTGACTGGAAAGCGACTTATGCCAGAGAAACATTTATCTACACAATTCGACAGCGAGCTGACCTCGGTCTCCTCGCAGGTCATGGAACTTGGCGGTCTGGTGGAGTCGCAAATCAGGCGTGCGATCTATGCCCTGTCCCAGTTCAGTGTCGAGGTGGCGAACGAGGTGAGCGTCAACGAGGCCCGTGTCAATGCCATGGAAGTGGAAATCGACCGCGATCTGTCCTCCATCATTGCACGGCGCCAGCCCACGGCGCGTGACTTGCGCCTGCTGATTGCCATCTCCAAGACCACCGCCAATCTGGAACGCGTGGGGGATGAGGCTGAAAAAATTGCCCGCATGGTGCGTTCCATCATCGAGAGCGGTTCCCCACGCGCCCTGCCATCCCTGGAACTGCGGGTGGCGGCCGATCTGGCATCCGGTCTGCTCAACAAGGCACTGGATGCGTTTGCCCGCCTGGATGTTGCCGCCGCCGTCGCCATCCTGAAGGAAGACGACTTGATCGATGCGGAGTTTGATGGTTTTGTGCGCAAGCTCATCACCTACATGATGGAAGACCCGCGCATGATTTCGCCCAGTCTGGATTTGCTGTTCCTGGCCAAGGCCATTGAGCGCATCGGGGATCACGCAAAGAACATTGCCGAGTTCATCATTTATGTGGTCAAGGGCGAAGACGTGCGCCACTCCACGATGGAAAAAATCGAGTCGGTAGTCAAATGAGAACGATGCCATCTGTCCTCATCGTGGAGGATGAGGCCGCCATTGCTGAGTTGATTGCGGTCAACCTGCGGCACAACGGTTTTCGCCCGATCTGGGCCATGGACAGCGCCACCGCGCAGCGCGATCTGGATGCCGGCCTGCCGGATCTGATCCTGCTGGACTGGATGCTGCCTGGCGAAAGCGGTCTGGTGCTGGCCAAGCGCTGGCGAGCGGACCCGCGGACCCAGGGCGTTCCCATCATCATGCTGACGGCGCGCGGCGACGAGGCCGACCGGGTGGCTGGCCTTGATGCCGGCGCCGACGACTACATCGCCAAGCCGTTCTCCACCAAGGAACTACTGGCCCGCATCCGCGCCGTGCTGCGCCGTCGCACGCCTGAGCAGGCGGGCGAGGTGTTGACGACGGGCAAGCTGGTGCTGGACCCATCCACCCACCGAGTGTCGTTTGATGAGCGGCCGCTGAAGCTGGGTCCGACCGAGTTCAAGTTGTTGCACTACATGATGGGTCATGCCGAGCGCGTGCACAGCCGCGCCCAGTTGCTGGACAAGGTGTGGGGTGACCACGTCTACATCGAGGAACGCACGGTGGATGTCCACGTCAAGCGCCTGCGCGAGGCGTTGGCACAGGCCGGCTCCATGGTGGAGACGGTGCGCGGTGCGGGCTATCGTCTGACCGTTACGCCGGCATCCATGCCAACGCCCGCAGCCGCCCTGGCAGCGGACAAAGCCAGCATCTAGTCGACGCACCCATCTTCATGTTCTGGCGGCTGTTTTCCCTTGTGCTGTGCCAGGCTGTCTCAGCCGGTTTGGGTTGGTACCTGGCGTCGCCGCATGAAGAATGGTTACTGGGGCTGGCCATGGCCCTGGCCGGTGGTTATGCCTGGTTTACTGTCGACAGCATGCGTGGCCTGCGTCTGCTGGGCTGGTTGCGCCGAGGCGCCGAGGGTGACGCCATGATTGGCAGTGGCTTGTGGGGCGAATCCTACGACCGCGTACGCCGTATCCTGCGCGCCACCAACAAGCTGACGCTGGAGAGCGATAACCGTCTCAAAGACTTCCTGGCTGCGATGCAGGCATCGCCCAATGGGGTGGTGTTGCTGGATTCTGATGCGCGCATTGAATGGTTCAACCAGACCGCGGCTACACATTTCGGCTTTGACGTACAACGGGACCTGTTGCAGCATCTGGGCAATCTGGTGCGTGATCCGGGCTTTGCGGCCTACCTGTCGAAGCGCAATTTCCAGCGCGACATTGTGATGCCGGGTAAGGAAAACCGTGATACCAAACCCGTCAAGCTATCGGTACACCTGCATCCCTATGGTGATGGGCGCATGCTGCTGTTGTCCCGCGACATTACCGCCGTGGAGCAGGCCGAGGCCATGCGGCGTGACTTTGTGGCCAATGTGTCGCACGAAATCCGCACACCGCTGACCGTTCTGGCGGGATTTGTGGAGACGTTGCAAACGTTGCCGCTCGATGACCAGGAGCGCCAGCGCTACCTGGGTCTGATGTCGCAGCAGGCCCAGCGCATGCAGACCCTGGTCAGCGATCTGCTGACGCTGTCCCGACTGGAAGGCAGTCCCCTGCCATCCACCCACGAATGGGTGTCCGTCGATATGCTGATGAAGCAGTGCGAACAGGAGGCGCATGACCTGTCGCACGTGTTGTCGGTGCAGTCCCATGATTTGCACTTCGAGAGCGCACAAGGTTGTGAAATTGCCGGTTCGGCGGCGGAGCTGCACAGCGCCATGTCCAACCTGATCGGCAACGCCATCCGCTACACACCAGCGCAGCGTCGCATTGACGTGGGTTTCAGGCAATTGCCTGACGGCGGCGCAGTCTTTTGCGTCCAGGATCAGGGGCCGGGCATTGCGCAGGAACACCTGCCACGGTTGACGGAGCGCTTCTACCGTGTGGACCGTAGCCGTTCGCGTGATACAGGCGGGACCGGGCTGGGGCTGGCCATCGTCAAACACGTGGCACAGCGCCACGGCTCAGAACTGGGCATTGAGAGTGTGCCCGGCAAGGGCTCGACGTTCTCCATCACTTTTCCCGGACACCGCCTGCGTTGTGTGCAAGCGGCGGCAGCGGTTCACTAAGACCTATTGGCGGCGAAACAGCAGAACGGATTCGCCGCCACTGGCCGGGTGCTTCACCACGGCCTGCAGGCGCCATGCCGTGGTGTCGATGGCTGGTGGCGCCGACAGATCGGTCTGAGGCTCGGCCAGCAACCAGGAGCAGCTTGCCTGCTTTTGCATGGTCTTGAGCTGCAGCTTGCCATAAAACTGAAAGGCAGCAATCTGCCCTTGGCTCAACCCCCACGTCTCTACGCAACCCGGGGTGTCCATGTGCGCAGTGGTTCGATTCACCAGTGCGGTGTAGCTCTGCGCATAGTTGAGCAGTGGCATCCACAGCGTCATGACCAGCAGCCAGCTCAGGGTTGCACCACCAGCGGGCAACACCAGGCTCTTCCAGATGGCGGCACGGTGACGCCCCACGCGCCACTTCACCAGCCAGGCCCAGGCCAGCGTGGCGGCAACCGCCACGGCACACGTGAACAGTGAGAAACTGGCCTCAAAGCCGGGCGCCAGACGCGCTACGTTGGCCGCGGGCTGGGATGGCACGCCGGTTTGCATCGCGATCCAGACCACCCAGATGATGAACGCACAGCCGGAAAAAAACAGCAGTGTGAACCAGTCGATCAGTGCCGCGACCTGGCGTTTGAGCGTTGGCAACGCAAATGCAGCAAGCGTGGACATTGCCGGCAAGGCCAGCAGCAGCGTGCGGTCCGACGAGGCGGACACCAGTGTGGCCACCACACATACCGTCACAAACAAGGCCGGTAAGGCAATGTGCCGGCTGATGCGGCGGTTGAATAGCTGAAAGCGCCAGCGCCACAGCGTCCATAACGCGAGTGGCCAGGTCGGCCAGGTGAACCAGACCAGCAACTGCACATAGCCGTTCCAGTCGGCCCAGGTGGCGTGCGGCAGTTCGACCTTCCAGCGTAAAAGCCCGAGCCACAGGGCCAGGCCCGCACTGCACAGGCTGGCAATGGCAATGGCCAGGCTTTCCTGTGTGATGCGGCGCTGGCGCGCGGTATCGGGTTCATTGGTGTCCCGGTCCGCATAGTGCAGGATGGCACTGCCCAGCCCGAACAACAATGCCAGGGTGGGGGCACCCGATAAAACCAGACCCGCCAGTCCTGCGGCGGCGGCCAGCGACGGGCCAAGGTGCCGCAAAGGGAGTGCGCCCATGGCAAAAAAGAGCAGGGCCGCAAACCCCAGTTGGGCCAGCGCGGGTGTGGCTTCGTGGGACAACTGCGCCAGTCCCAGGCAGGCAATGAAGGCCAGCAGGCCGCCATCGGCCATGGCACGGGCATAGTCGGCCGGTTGTGCCTCGCCGCCGAATGCGAAGGCCACCGGCTGGGCCAGCGGGTTGCGCGCCAGGTAGTAGGTGCCGTACCAGGTGGCCGTCATCGCCAGCACCAGCAACAGGGCAAAGGGAATGCGCACGATGAAGTCAGCACTGATCCAGGTCGGTGCCCATTGCATGGCCCATGCGCCCAACCAGTATGGCAGCACCGCCGGATTGTCCGCAGGAGTACCGATCAGCGTGGGAGCGAACCAGCTGGAGCTGCCCTGTACCAGTTCGGCCATGAAACCCAGGGCCGTCATGTCGGCGCTCTTCCAGGCGTCGCGACCGATGAAGCCGGGCAAGACATAGGCGCAGCACAGCAACAGCAGCGCCAGGCGCGGAAAGCGTCTGGCACCGGCCTGGGTGACGATGGCGGGATTGGGATGGTTCACTGTGGAGCGTGCACTACAAAAAAAAGCAGCGCGGAAATCCGGGCTGCTTTTTTGACGGCTCAGGTCAAGACCTGACGACGGTTTACTTGGCGGCTGTCTTGCCGAAACGGTTGCGGAAGCGCTCGACGCGACCGCCCATGTTGTCCACGGATTTCTGGGTGCCCGTGTAGAAGGGGTGCGATTCACTGGTGGTATCCAGCTTGAAGAGGGGCAGTTCGCGACCGTCTTCCATCTTGATCATTTCCTTGGTGTTGGCGCAGGAACGTGTCACGAACTTGAAGCCGTTGGACATGTCCTGGAAGCACACTTCGCGGTAATTGGGGTGAATGCCTTCTTTCATACTCTTCTCCATCAGATGCGTCAGCCGCGCCAGCCAATCCGGCGTACTTGTCGCGAAAACCAAAGATTATAGCTTGATTCGCCTGAGGGGTAGTTATCCGCCACGACGCATCATGTCGAAGAACTCGCTGTTGTTCTTCGTGGCCTTCATCTGCTTCAGAACCATTTCCATGGATTCGATTTCGTCCATGTTGTAGAGGAACTGGCGCAGGATGCGGGTCTTTTGCAGGATTTCGGGCTGCAGCAGCAGCTCTTCGCGGCGGGTGCCGCTGCGGTTGAGCTGGATGGACGGGAACACGCGCTTTTCGTACAGGCGGCGGTCCAGGTGGATTTCGGAGTTGCCGGTGCCCTTGAACTCTTCAAAGATCACCTCGTCCATGCGGCTGCCGGTATCGACCAGGGCCGTGGCGATGATGGTCAGCGAGCCGCCTTCTTCCACATTGCGGGCCGCACCCAGGAAGCGCTTGGGCCGTTGCAGGGCGTTGGAGTCCACGCCACCGGTCAGCACCTTGCCAGACGAAGGAACCACATTGTTGTAGGCGCGGGCCAGACGGGTGATGGAGTCCAGCAGGATCACCACGTCTTTTTTCAGTTCGACCAAGCGCTTGGCGCGCTCGATCACCATTTCGGCCACGTGCACGTGGCGGGCGGCGGGCTCGTCAAAGGTGGAGGCAATCACCTCGCCCTTGACGGTGCGCTGCATTTCCGTCACTTCTTCAGGACGCTCGTCGACCAGCAGGACCATCATGTGGCTTTGCGGATAGTTGGCGGAAATGGCGTGAGCAATGTGCTGCATCATCACCGTCTTGCCGCTCTTGGGCGGGGCCACCAGCAGGGCGCGCTGGCCCTTGCCGATGGGGGCAATGATGTCGATGATGCGGCCGGTGATGTTCTCGTCGCTCTTGGAGTTTTCCTGTTCGAGCTTCATCTGCACCTTGGGGAACAAGGGCGTCAGGTTTTCGAACATGACCTTGTGCTTGTTCTCTTCCGGGCCACCGCCGTTGACCTTGTCCAGCTTGTTCAGCGCAAAGTAGCGCTCGCCATCCTTGGGCGTGCGCACTTCGCCTTCGATCATGTCGCCGGTGTGCAGGTTGAAGCGGCGCACCTGGCTGGGGCTGATGTAGATGTCGTCGGTGCTGGCGGTGTAGCTGGTGTCGGGGCTGCGCAAGAAGCCAAAACCATCGGGCAAAATTTCCAGCACGCCATCGGCAATGATCTGCTCGCCGGTACGGGCGCGCTTCTTGATGATGGCAAACATCAGTTCCTGCTTGCGCATACGACCGGTGTTTTCGATCTCAAGCTCTTCAGCCTGCTTGAGGACTTCCGACACGTGCAGTGCCTTGAGTTCGTTTAAGTGCATGGAATGGGTCCCGTAGGGGAGTTGACCGACAAGTTCGGGGTAATGACGAAATTCTGGGGAGTTTGTCGAGGCAAGACCTGTTGCTTGGCCTCTGTGTTCTTAGCCCGGGAAATGGGACCAGCCCTTGTGGGTCGCTGGTGAACGGAGTGAATTATGACAGGAAAAAGGCGACCGCAAAGCGGTGTTGCGGTCGCCGGGGGAGAATCAGGCCAATTGCTGGTCGATGAAGGCGATCAGTTGGGCCTTGCTCAGGGCGCCAACCTTGGTGGCGGCCAGTTGGCCATCCTTGAACAGCATCAGTGTGGGGATGCCGCGGATGCCGAACTTGGCGGGGATTTCGCGGTTCTCGTCCACGTTCATCTTGGCGATGGCGAGCTTGCCCTGGTAGGAGGCGGAGACTTCGTCCAGAATCGGTGCGATCATCTTGCAGGGACCGCACCATTCGGCCCAGTAGTCCACCAGGATCGGCTGTGCCGACTTCAGCACATCGGCCTCAAAACTGGCATCGGTTACATGTTTGATCAGGTCGCTGGCCATGGTGTTTCCTTTTGGAGTTTGCATAAGAGCTAAAGTGGCGGCCATTGTGACAGAAACCAAGCCCCCATTCGGTCCGCTTCCCCTATGACCGGCATAGCCAAAATCGATTTTCCCACTGGGCTGGATATGGACGCGCAGGCGACACATCCGTCGGTGCTTCTGTGGACGCATCCGCGGCATGGCCTGCTAGGGCGCATCCAGGAGGCGATGCAACAGCGCCAGGCGCATCCGGCACGCACGCTGGTGCTGTTGCCCTATGCCCATCTGCTGCCGTTGGCCGCTCGCCTGTGGGCGCAGTGTTTCCCCGATGGCTTTACGCCCCAATTCGAGACTACGCAAAACTGGCGCACCCGCATGGGCGGGTTTGCCCCCGGTGCTACCGACATCACCTTTGACATGGCGCTGGACACGCTCACCGCCTCGGCCCTGCTGCGCACCGCAGGCCTGAGTGCCCAGCAGGACGCGCTGGCCGGTCTGCTGGTGCAGGCCGCACAGCAGTTGGGGCCGCTGGCCGCCGCGTGCCCTCCCGATGAACGCGCTCGCTGGGCGCAGACGGCCCGCAGCGCTGCCACACTGGGCATGGAAAGCCCGGCATTGGCCATGGAAGTAGCGGTGGCGCATATCGCCGTGGAGTGGGCGGCACAGTCCGCCTATGCCAGTGACCTGCTTTTTGATGCCGACGTGCAGGCCACGCTGGACTGCCTGCTGGTGGTCCAGGGCTTTGCCGCCGACCCCTTGGCTGTGGCGCTGCAATCGGTCTGGGGCGCACGTATGGCAGCTTTACAGTTGGCCGCATCCGAGGACGCAGAGCCGGATGCAACACCGCCTTCCATCGCTTGGCACCCCTGCCACGATGCCGAGGACGAAGCCCAGCGCACCGCCGCCTGTGCCATCGCGCACATCGCCATAGGGCGGTTTCCGCTGGCGCTGGTGTCGTCGGATCGGGCGTTGACGCGCCGGGTGCGCTCCATGCTGGAGAGTGCGCAGGTGCAGATTCGCGATGAAACCGGCTGGAAACTGTCCACCAGCCACGCTGGTGCCCAACTCATGGCCGTGCTGAAGGCGGCGGTGTGGAACGCCTCTACCGATGCCGTGCTGGCCTGGCTCAAGGGCGCACCAGCCTTTAAGCCCCAAGCAGACGATTTGGAGCGCGCCATCCGCAAGGACCAGACGCGCGACTGGCGCCGGGTGGCCCACGGTCTGGCTGTTAAGGCGTCACCCTCGTCGATGGAGCTGCTGGCAACGGCCGATGTAGTGCGCGACGGCCTCAAGGGCACGCGCACGCTGGCCGGTTGGCTGGGCGCCTTGCGCGCGGCCTTGCAGGGCAGTGGCCTGTGGGATGGACTGCAGGCCGATGAGGCCGGCCTCAAGGTGCTGGCCGTGCTGCGCCTGGTACAACCCGCGCTACCGGCGTGGGAGCGGCTGGTGGGACAGGCCCTGTGGTCGGCACGCCGCATGGATCTGGCGGAATTCACCGCCTGGGTCAACCAGGCGCTGGAGGGCGCCAGCTTTTCGCCGCCGTACCCGCGGCACGAACAACTGGTCATCCTACCGATGAGCCAGATGCTGGCGCGGCCCTTTGCCGCCGTAGTTCTGGCCGGCTGTGACGAGGTGCGGCTCAATCCCTCGCCGGAGCCGCCCGGCGGCTGGACCACGCCGCAACGCGCGGCACTCGGATTGCCGTCACGCGATGACCTGCAGGCCGCAACCGCTGCCGCGTGGCAGCACGCCTTGCAAACACCTTTTTGCGATGTGCTGTGGCGCAAGAGCGATGACGCCGGCGAACCCCTGCTGCCCAGCGCCCTGGTGCAACAGGCACAAATGGCCGCAGGTCGAGCAGAGACGGCAGCAGACCCGCGCGAACAGCGCACGCTGGCCCCGGCGCCCGTGGTGCGGCCAGAACCCAGCGGGCAACTGGTGCCGGTGTCGCACCTGTCGGCCAGCGCCTATGACGACTTGCGCCAGTGCCCCTACCGCTTCTTTGCGATGCGCCAGCTCGGCCTGAAATCGGTCGATGAACTGGACACCGCGGTCGACAAGCGTGACTTTGGCCTGTGGTTGCACGAGGTGCTCAAGCACTTCCACGAGGTCCTGGCCGATCAGCCCACTGAAATCACCGCGGAGCAGCGCGCCCTGCTGGAGGCCGCCGCTGCCACCACCACGCAGGCCATGGACCTAGGGGAGGGCGAGTTCCTGCCCTTTGCTGCCTCCTGGCCGACGGTGCGCGAAGGCTATCTGCGCTGGCTGGCCCAGCACCAGGCCACGGGTGCGGTGTTTGCCAGTGCCGAGACCGACCACACCCGGCGTCTGGGTGATGTGAAACTGGTTGGCCGTATCGATCGCACTGATCGTCTGCCCGACGGCATGCCGCTGGTGCTGGACTACAAGACCGAAAACAGCGCCAGGACCGCCAGCCGTGTGAAGGAGCCGCTGGAAGACACGCAGATGGCCTTTTACGCCGCCTTACTGCCAGACGACACGCTACAGGGCGCCTACATCAACGTCGGTGAACGGGACGGCACCAAGACCTACCTGCAGCCCGAACTGGTGGACGCGCGCGATGCTCTGATCGAGGGCGTGCTGCACGACATGGCGCGCATAGCCGCTGGAGCACCGATGCCGGCCTTGGGAGAAGGCTCAGCCTGCGACTTCTGCCAGGCCCGTGGCCTGTGCCGCAAGGACTTCTGGTCATGAAAGAAACAGACCCCCACGGTCAAGCCGCTTTTGAACACAACGGCGCCCTGGTCGAGCGCGAGCGCTTCTACGCCATTGCCTGCGACCCGCGCCGCAGCGTGGCGGTAGAGGCCTGCGCTGGTGCGGGCAAGACGTGGATGCTGGTGTCGCGCATCGTGCGCGCGCTGCTGGAGGGCAGTGCGCCGCATGAGATTCTGGCCATCACTTTCACCAAGAAGGCGGCCGGCGAGATGCGCCAGCGCCTGCTGGAATGGCTGGAGCAGTTTGCCCACCAGACCGATGCCCAACTGCGCCAGGAACTGCTGCAGCGCGGCCTGACCCACGAGCCCCCACCGGACCAATTGCAACGCCTGCGCCACTTGCACCAGACGCTGTTGCAGGGTGGGCGCCCGGTGCAGATCCGCACCTTCCACAGCTGGTTTGCCGCGCTGGTGCGCAGTGCACCTTTGCAGGCGCTGGCCGACATGGGCCTACCCGCCCACTATGAGTTGCTGGAGAACGATGCCCAGGCCGTGGCTCTGGCCTGGCCGCGCTTTCAGGGCACGGTGGCCGCCGACGCGAGCGCGCGTGCCGACTACCTGGCGGCCGTGGCGGCGCACGGGCGCAGCCAGACGCAAAGGGCGTTGGAATCGGCGCTGTCCAAGCGGGTGGAGTTTGCGCTGGCCGATGCACACGGCGTGGTCGATGCCTCGGTGCTGACGTTTGGCCAGCAGTTCCCGGACTTTGCCGGCGTGGATGTGCCCGAGGCCTTGCTGGACACCCCCGCCGTGCGTGGCCTGCTGCTTGATGCCGCCCGTCTGCTGGGTGCCTCCACCTTGAAGACTTGCCTGGAGGCCGCCAGTGCACTGGAGCAGGCCGTCACCGCCGGCGACATGGCCGCCGCGCAGGACGCGCTGCTGACGCAAAAGGGCACACCGCGCAAGCTCAGCGAGAAGGTGATCGGCATCGAGACCGTGCGCCGGGCACAGGACCGCCTGATCGAGGTGGCCCAGGCCCAGATCCAGCACCAAGCCTGGCTGCACCAGCAGCGCATGGCGCGCCTGTCACGGCTGCTGGTCGTGGAATACGCCCAACTCAAGCGCGAGCGTGGCTGGATCGACATGGGTGATCTGGAGCGTGCTGCGCTGGCGCTGATGTCCGATGAGGTATTGAGTGGCTGGGTGCAGGAGCGCCTGGACGCCCGCGTGCGCCACCTGCTGATCGACGAATTCCAGGACACCAACCCGCTGCAATGGCAGGCGCTGAGCGCCTGGCTGTCCAGCTACAGCGGTGCCGGTAACGCGCCCAGCGTGTTCCTGGTGGGCGACCCCAAGCAGAGCATTTACCGTTTCCGCCGTGCCGAACCCCAGGTGTTCAAGGCGGCGCAGCGCTTTGTGGCCGAGGGCCTGGGCGGCGATCTGCTGAGCTGCGACCACACCCGCCGCAATGCGCCGGCCATCATCGGCCTGGTGAACCAGGTCATGGGCCAGGCCCAGGCGGCACACGAGTTTGACGGCTTTCGCGCCCACAGCACGGAGTCCGATGCCGCTGGCAGCATCTACCGCCTGCCGCGCATCACGCGTGATGTGGCGGAGGAGGGAACTGCCGACGAAGCAGCCGCGGTCTGGCGGGATTCGCTGACCACGCCGCGCCGGATCGCCGAGGAAACCCGCAAGACCCTGGAGTGCCGCCAGGCCGCGCGCTGGCTGGCCGAGCAGCTACACAGCGGTGCGCTGCAACCGCGCGACGTCATGGTGCTGGCGCGCAAGCGCGAGCGCCTGGGCCTGATGCAGGCCGAACTGGCGGCTCTGCACATCCCGGCCCAGCAGCCGGAGAAAAACGATTTGGCCGACATGCCCGAGGTACAAGACCTGGTGGCGCTGTTGGACGTGCTGGTGTCCCCGGCGCACGACCTGTCGCTGGCGCGGGCTTTGAAGTCGCCGCTGTTTGGCGTGCCGGATGCCGACCTGGTGCAACTGGTGCTGCGCCAGCGTGCGCTGCAGCCAGCCGATGCCCCCAGGCTGCCGTGGCTGGACGTGCTGGCCCAGGCGCAGGATCTGCCCGCCGTATTGCGGGAAGCCCATCGGACGCTGACCCGCTGGAAGACCTGGGTCGACACCCTGCCGCCGCACGACGCGCTGGCCGCCATCTACCACGATGGCGACGTGCTGGCCCGCTTTGCCGCCGCCAGTCCCGCCACCCGGCGTGAAGCCGTGCTGGCCAATCTGCGCGCGTTGCTGACGGCCGTGCTGCAGGTCGATGGCGGGCGCTACACCACGGCCTATGCGCTGGTGCGTGCGCTGCGTGCCGGTGGCCTGCCGGCACCGGTGCGGGCGGACGCCGACGCTGTGCGCCTGTTGACCATCCACGGCGCCAAGGGGCTGGAGGCGCCGTTGGTGCTGCTGCTGGATACCGACGGCGAAGCCATCAAGGCCCAGACCATGGGCGTGCTGGTGGACTGGCCGGGCGAGGCCGCCTACCCGCAGCGCCTGGTCTTTCTGGCCAGTGAATCCAGGCCGCCGGCCTGCGTGGCCGGTGCGCTGGCCACCGAGCAGGCTGCCCGCAAGCGCGAGGAGTTGAACGCCCTCTATGTGGCGCTGACACGCACCCAGCACACGCTGGTCGTGTCCAGTCTGCAGCCACACATCCCGAACACTGGAAGCTGGTGGCAGCGCCTGAATGAGCAGGCACAGGACGCACCCTGGCAGGCAGCGCCCGAGACGCCCGCGGAGCTAGCAGCCTCCCAGGAGCCGGATTTCACCCTCCAGTGTTTGCCAAATCTGCCTCCAGCCCTCGTGAAATATGCGCAGGAAGCTACCAAAACCATAGCGGATGCGGAGCCGACCGAGGCCGAGGACAGCCTGGACTCTCGCATCGGCCAGGCCATGCACAGCCTGCTGGAACGCTATGTGCCGCCCGCCAATGGGCCAGTGCCGGCGCAACTGGGTTCTGACACCCTGCTGGAAAGCCTGGCGCAAACCCACGCACTGGATGCGGCGCAGGTGCGACTGGCCCAGGCCATGGCGCAGCGCATCCTGCAGGGCGAGGGCGCCTGGGCCTGGGATGCCGGCCAGCTCGACTGGCAGGGCAACGAGGTTGGCGTGGTGCACCGCGGGCGCGTGTTGCGCATGGACCGGCTGGTGCTGAGTCGGGGCGCCGACGGCACTCTGGGACAATGGTGGGTGCTGGATTACAAATCGACCGGCCAACCCCACCTGCAGCCCCTGCTGCGCGACCAGTTGCTGAGCTACCGCGCGGCGGTGGAACAGGCCCACCCCGGCCACCGGGTCCGGGCGGCATTTTTGACCGCCTTGGGCACCTTGATAGAAATAGACGCTCCATGACTGCTGAAAAACCCTTGTCCACACCTGTTGCCATCATCGGCGGCGGCCCCGCCGGCCTGATGGCCGCGCAGGTGCTCTGCGACGCGGGTCTGACCGTGCACCTGTTCGACGCCATGCCCTCCATAGGCCGCAAGTTCCTGCTGGCTGGCAAGGGCGGGCTGAATCTGACCCATTCCGAGGGCGCCGACGCCTTTGCCGGGCGCTATGGCGAACGCCGCCACGCCATCGAAGACCTGCTGAAGGACTTCGATCCGGCCGCCGTGCGCGCCTGGGCGCTGGGTCTGGGCATCGAGACATTCATCGGTTCGTCGGGCCGCGTGTTCCCCAAGGACATGAAGGCCGCACCCTTGCTGCGTGCCTGGTTGCAGCGCCTGCGCCGCCCCGAGAGTGGTGCTGGCGTGCAGTTCCACATGCGCCACCGCTGGACCGGCTGGAAAGAGGGCGACGCCTCCACGCTGTGCTTCGACACGCCCCAGGGCGCTGTGCAGGTGCAGGCCGGTGCCGTGGTGCTGGCGCTGGGCGGTGGCAGTTGGGCGCGCCTGGGGTCGAATGGCGCCTGGGTGCCGCTGCTGGCGGCGCGCGGCGTGCCGGTGGCGCCTCTGCTGCCGTCCAACTGCGGCTTTGATGTGAAGGGTGGTTGGAGCGAGCATTTCTCCAGCCGCTTTGCCGGCCAGCCGTTCAAGTCGGTGGCGATTTCTTTGACTACTTCGCAGGGCGCTCACTTTGCGCGCAAGGGCGAGTTTGTCGCCACGCAGACCGGCGTGGAGGGCAGCCTGGTCTACGCGGCGTCCAGCCTGCTGCGCGATGAGATCATCCGCTGTGGCAGCGCCAGCTTCCAGCTGGACCTGCTGCCCGATATGCCCGCCGAAAAGGTGCTGGCCGAAGTGCGGCACCCGCGCGGCACACGATCCCTGTCCAGCCACCTGAAGAGCCGCCTGCACATCGACGGCATCAAGGCCGGCATCCTGTACGAGCTGGTGTCCAAAGAAGCCATGGCCGACCCGGTGCAACTCGCCGCTGCGATCAAGGCGCTGCCCATTACGCTGACGGCCACGCGCCTGATCGATGAGGCCATCAGCACCGCTGGCGGCGTGCTGTTCGAGGCGCTGACGCCCGCTCTGATGGTCGAATCGCTGCCCGGCGTGTTCTGCGCCGGTGAAATGCTGGACTGGGAGGCCCCCACCGGCGGCTATCTGTTGCAGGCCTGCTTTGCCAGCGGCTGGCGCGCCGGGCAGGGGGTGCTGGAGCACGTGCGAGTCAAATGAGGTGATAGCCCTCGCCAATACTGCGTAAGGCGCTACTAAATATATAGCGCTTTCACGCCGTCGCCGGCTCCATGCATGTTTGCAACTGCGCCCCCGCCAGCACCGGGTGCAGGCTGACGACCTCGCCGATCATGATCAGCGTGGGTGGCTTGAGTTCGGCGGATTGGGCAATCGCCGGCAGATCGCCCAAGGTGCCGGTGATGCAGCGCTGGTTTGGCAGCGTGGCGCGTTCGATCAACGCGGCCGGTGTGCTGGCCGGCAGGCCGTGGGCGATCAGCTGCTTGCAAATGATGGGCAGCGTGCCCAGGCCCATGTAGATGATGACGGTTTGCTCGGGCCGTGCCAACGCCTGCCAGTCCAGGTCTACCTGGCGGTTTTCCTGCAAATGCCCAGTGGTCAGAACCAGGCTGCGTGCGTGGTCGCGGTGGGTCAGCGGAATGCCGCAAGCCGCCGCCGCGCCCTGGGCGGCGGTAATCCCCGGAATCACGGTGAACGGAATGCCGGCGGCGGCCAGCACCTGGGCTTCTTCTCCGCCACGGCCAAAGATATAGCCATCGCCGCCCTTGATGCGCAGTACCCGGCGGCCCTGGCGCGCCAGGCGCACCATCAGCGCGCCGATTTCCTCTTGAGGCATGGTGTGGCGCGAGGATTCCTTGCCGACGTAGATGCGTTCGGCCTGCAGGGGGGCTAGTTCAAGGATGGCATCGCTGACCAAATGGTCGTGCAGTAACAGCTCGGCCGATTGCAGGGCGCGTAGCGCCTTCACGGTCAACAGCTCGGGATCCCCCGGTCCTGCGCCCATCAACGTCACCAGGGCGGGGGGAACGGCCTTGCCGTTTGTTTGCAGGGGGAGTGGTGCGCAATCGTCCAAATTTCTCATGATTTTTGTCCTAGGGTCGGCTCAGCGTATTGAGCCCGGCCCCGCGCGTTCTGTCCTTAATCTAGTGTAAGGACAAATGACTTGCGTCAAGTAATGATTGACGCATGTTGAGTGACAAACTCCCATTGATCAAGGCCGGCCTGTTGCTGTGCCTGGCAGCCGGCCTGATGGCATTGCCGGCAGCAGCGCAACAGGCGCCAGCCCGGGAGCAGAGGCTGATCCGCATGGTGCGCCAGGACTGCGGTTCCTGCCACGGCATGCACCTGACCGGCGGCTTGGGTCCGGCGCTCACACCGACGGCCTTGGCTGACAAGCCCGTGGAATCGTTGGCGGCCACCATTTATGGCGGTCGCCCCGGCACACCGATGCCGCCCTGGAAGGCCATGCTCAGCGAGGCAGAAGCCAGCTGGATCGCGCAGCGGCTATTGGCGGGTTTCCCGCAGGAAGCCCAGAAATGAACGGTAAAACCATGAATGCAATGAACCGAAGAAGCCTGCTGGCGGCGTTTGCCGCCGTCCCCTTGCTGCAGAGCGGCTGCGCCAGTTGGTCCGCCCCGGCCCCGGAAGGCAGTGGCGACCTGGGCGTGGTCGTGGAGCGCGCGCGCGGCACGCTGGCCATCATCAACACCTCGCGGCGCGAACTGGTGGCGGAGGTCACGGGCCTGGGCGATCTGTCCCATGCCTCGGTCGTGTTCTCGCGCGATGCCCGCTTCGCCTACGTCTTTGGGCGCGACGGTGGGTTGTCCAAGGTCGACCTTCTGCAGCGCCGGCTGGTGGCACGGGTCATGCAGGCCGGTAACTCCATCGGCGGCGCCATCAGCGCCGACGGCACGCTGGTGGCGGCGCAGAACTACACGCCGGGCGGTGTCAAGGTGTTCGATGCACAAACGCTGAAGCTGGTCGCTGATCTGCCGACCGAGTACGCTCCGGGCAGGCTGTCGCGCGTCGTCGGCCTGGTCGACCTGCCGGGACGGCGTTTTGCGTACTGCCTGTTCGACGCCAACGAAATCTGGATTGCTGACCTGTCCGACGTGCGTGGCCCCAAGCTGACCAAGCTCCAGAACGTCGGCAAATCTCCGTACGACGCCCTGGTGACGCCCAACGGCCGCCACTACATCGCCGGCCTGTTTGGTGAAGACGGTCTGGCCCTGGTCGACCTGTGGGAGCCCGAGCCCCACGTGCGCCGCATCCTGGACGGCTACGGCCGCGGGCAGGAACCCTTGCCGGTATACAAGATGCCGCATTTGCGCGGCTGGGCCGTTGCCGGCCGCTACGCCTACCTGCCGGCGATTGGCCGCCACGAGGTGCTGGTGGTGGACACGCAGAGCTGGCAGGAAGTCGGCCGCATCCCGGTGGCGGGGCAGCCGGTGTTTGTGATGGCGCGACCCGACGGGCGCCAGATCTGGGTCAATTTCGCGGTGCCCGACTACGACCGGGTGCAGGTCATCGACACGCCGACGCACACGGTGGTTGCCACGCTGACCCCCGGTAAGGCCGTGCTGCACATGGAGTTCACGCCGCGTGGCGAGGCGGTGTGGATCAGCTCGCGCGACGACAACCGCGTCAGCGTGGTCGACACCGCATCGCTGCAGACACTGGCGCAATTGGATGTCGATGCGCCCAGCGGCATCTTCTTCACGTCACGCGCGGCGCGCATGGGATTCTGACGATGCAGTCCAACGCCCTGTGCCCAAACAGTCTGCCGGATGCGCTGGCGCTGCTGAACCCCTGGCAACACAATTTCCCGCTGGTGCGCGAACCCTATGCGGTGCTTGCCCGGCAATTAGGGCGCTCCAGCGCCGAAGTATTGACCCTACTCCAGGCTTTGAACAGTGGCGGTGCCCTGAGCCGCATCGGCGGGGTCTTCAGTGCCCATGCCGGGGGCGCTGCGTTGTTGTCGGCGATGGCGGTGCCACCCGAGCGCCTGCAGGAGGTCGCGGCCATCGTCTCGGCCCACCCGGGCGTCAACCACAACTATGAGCGGGAAGGCCATTACAACCTGTGGTTCGTCATGACCGCTTTTGATGCGGCCTTGCTGGAGCAAGCCATGCTGGGGCTGGAGCGCGACACCGGATTGGCAGCGTTGCGCCTGCCCATGGTGCGGCCGTACCGCATCGATCTCGGCTTTGACCTGCGCGCACGCGTGGCGGGAGCGCCGGAACCGCAGAACGACCAGCGCCTGGCACCGGTGGTGGCCGATGCGGACCGCGCGCTCGCTGCCTTGCTGGAAGAGGGTTTGCCGCTAGTAGCGCGGCCCTTTGACGTGTGGGCGCAGGCGCTGGACTGCGCGCCCGATGATGTGCTGGACAAGCTGCGGGCCTGGCTGGATGCCGGTACGCTGCGCCGCTTCGGCACCATCGTACGTCACCATGAATTTGGCTTCGATGCCAACGCGATGACCGTGTTCAACGTGCCCGCCGACCTGGTCGACGCGCGCGGTGCGCGCGTGGCGCGCGAGGCCGGCGTCACGCTGTCCTACCGCCGCCAGCCGGCGCCGGGTTGGCCTTACAACCTGTATTTCATGGTGCATGGCACCGACCGTGCGGCGGTGCAGGCGACGATTGCGCGCGTCATCGATCACTGCGAACTGGGCAGTTTTGCGCACCGGGTGCTGTTCTCGCGCCAACGCTTCAAGCAGACCGGTGCACGGCGCTTCCGGGCGCTGCCTGTCGACTGGTGCGAAGCAGGGCCGGCTAGGGCCAAGGTTTCCTATGCTGTTGCCTGAAGAATTCCGACTCATCGACTACCTGCATGGCGGCTTCCCGCTGTCCGAGCGGCCCTATGCCGAGGTCGGCGCCGCGCTGGGCCTGGACGAGGCGGCCGTGATCGCGTCGCTGCACAGCCTGCTGGAGCGCGGCTACCTGACGCGCTTTGGCCCGCTGTTCCAGATCGAACGCGCCGGTGGGCAGTTTGTGCTGGCCGCGCTGCAGGCAGCGGAAGATCGTTTTGAAGAGGTGACGGCGCTGGTCAATGCCCTGCCCGAGGTGGCGCACAACTACCGGCGCGAGCATGCGCTGAACATGTGGTTTGTCATCGGTGCCGAGTCGCCACAGGCGGCTACGCAGGCGATTGCCCGCATTGAGGCCGACACCGGTTTGAAGGTCTACGCCTTCCCGAAAGAGAAAGAGTTTTTTGTCGAATTGCGGCTGCCCATGGGCAATGCCGCGACTGCTGGAGGCGCGCATGGCACTGTCTGAATTCGACCGCCAGTTGATCGCCGCCACCCAGGGCGGTTTGCCGCTGGTGGCGCGGCCGTATGACTCCATTGCCGAGCGCCTGGGAGTTAGCAGCCAGCAGGTGCGTGAGCGCCTGGCGCAGATGCAGCACGAGGGGCTGATCCGCCGCATCGGCGCCGTGCCCAATCACTACCGCTTGGGCTTTGTCGCCAACGGCATGAGCGTGTGGGACGTGGACGATGCGCAGGTGGACAGGCTGGGCGAGCAGATCGGCGCGTTGCCGGGGGTCAGCCACTGCTACCGGCGTCCGCGCTACGCCGGCGTCTGGCCCTACAACCTGTTTGCGATGCTGCACGGCCGCGACCGCGCCGAGGTCGAAGCGCAGGCCGAACACCTACGTGCACTGTTGGGTACGGCGTGCCGCGGACACGAAATTTTGTATTCCACCGCCATCCTGAAAAAGACCGGACTGCGGCTGGCAAAAACGGGGCAGAGCGCCCCTGCAGAAAGCTGAAAACCATGTTTCGCATCACCCAATTTATGCGTGAGTTAGCCAGAGCCCAGGCCACCGGCGCCTATCCCGCCCCGGCCCGCCGCGCCAGTGCCGCCTTGTCCCGGCGTGGCCCGGTGGTGATCTGGAATCTGATCCGCCGCTGCAATCTGACCTGCAAGCATTGCTACGCGCAATCGGCCGACCACGATTACGCTGGTGAGTTGAGCACGCAGGAGGTCTTCAATGCAATGGACGATCTGAAGGCGGCCGGTGTGCCGGCCCTGATCCTGTCCGGCGGCGAACCCCTGCTACGGCCGGACTTCTTCGAGATCGCGCAGCGCGCCAAGGACATGGGTTTTCACACCAGCCTGTCCAGCAACGGCACGTTGATCGACGAGCCCATGGCCGACACAATTTCGGCACTGGGTTTTGACTATGTCGGGATCAGCCTGGATGGCCTGAAAGCTACGCACGACAAGTTCCGCCGCTTGGACGGGGCCTTCGATCTGAGCTTGGCCGGGGTGCGCTTTTTGCACGCCCGCGGCATCAAGGTCGGCCTGCGCTACACCATGACGGCGCTCAATGCCCAAGACTTCCCGGCGCTGCTGGAGTTGATGCGTGAAGAGGGCGCCCACAAATTCTATTTTTCGCACCTGAACTATGCCGGGCGCGGCAACATCCACCGTGGCAAGGATGCCCACCACATTGCGACACGCGAAGCCATGGACCGGCTGCTGGACCGTGCCTGGGACGCCGCGGTCCAGGGGCTGGACGAGGAATATGTTACCGGCAACAACGACGCCGACGGCCCCTACCTGCTGCACTGGCTGGAAAAACGCGAGCCCGAGCTGCATGCCCGCTTTGCTGCGGATGTGCGCCAACGGCTGGTGGAATGGGGTGGCAACTCCAGTGGCGTGAACGTGGCCAACATTGATAACCTGGGAACCGTGCACCCCGACACCATGTGGTGGCACCACGCTCTGGGCAGTGTGCGCGAGCGCAAGTTTGCCGACATCTGGCAGGACACCAGTGACCCGCTGATGGCGGGCCTCAAGGCCAAGCCGCGTAAGGTGAGTGGGCGTTGCGCGCAGTGTTCGCAGTTTGACATCTGTAGCGGCAATACCCGCGTGCGTGCCCAGCAACTAACCGGAGACGCCTGGTCCGAAGACCCGGGTTGCTATTTGCGGGATGAGGAAATCGGCAAGGAGCCCTCGCAACCAGTTGTGGCCTTGGTCGATAGCAGTGCAAAAATCATCCGGCTGGTGGAGGTGGCCCGTGCGTGATGTGATTCGGGGTTTGCCGGCAGTGGTGGCGTTGTCGCTGCTGCCATTGGTAGCAACTGCGCAGACGGCACAAAAAGATATCGACGCCGCGGCACTGTTTCAGCAGCATTGTGTGAGCTGCCACGGCGCGCAGCGCACCGGGATCATGGGGCCGGCACTATTGCCCGAAAGCCTGGAACGCCTGCGCAAGCCCGAGGCGCTGAAGGTCATCACTTTGGGCAGACCGGCGACGCAGATGCCGGCCTTCAAGGACACGCTGAAGGCAGACGAAATTGCCGCGCTCGCGCAATGGATCTACACACCGGTGGAACCTGCGCCGCGCTGGACCGAGTCCGACATCAAGGCCTCGCATGTGCTGCTGGCGGACGCGGCCAAGCTGCCGGCCAAGCCGTCGTGGAGCGCCGATCCGATGAACCTGTTCGTCGTCGTCGAGGGCGGCGACCACCATGTATCGCTGGTTGATGGCGACCGGTTCGAGCGCATACATCGCTTTCCGAGCCGCTTTGCGTTGCACGGCGGGCCGAAGTTCACGCCCGATGGCCGCTTCGTGTTTTTCGGCTCGCGCGACGGCTGGATCACCAAATACGATCTGTGGAACCTCACCGTGATCGCCGAGGTGCGTGCTGGCCTGAACATGCGCAATGTTGCCGTCAGCGGCGATGGCAAATGGGTGATGGCGGCCAACTACCTGCCCCACAGTCTGGTGCTGTTTGATGCCGAGCTGAATCTGGTCAAGACCTTCCCCGCCACCACACTGGACGGTAAGTCCAGCTCTCGCGTGTCCGCTGTCTATGACGCGGCGCCGCGCAAGAGTTTCGTGGTGGCACTCAAAGACGTCCCCGAACTGTGGGAGATCAGCTACGACCCTGGGGCCAAGCCCATCTACGACGGCCTAGTCCATGATTACAAGATGGCCGAAGGGATTTCCAAACCGGGCTACCAGGGGGTTCGGCGCACACCACTGGACGAACCTCTGGATGATTTCTTTTTCGACCAGAGCTACCACAACGTGCTCGGCGCGACGCGCCCGAAAGCCGACGGCCAGCCCAGTGCGCAGGTCGTGAACCTGGACGCGCGCAAAAAGATTGCCGAGCTGCCGATTGCCGGCATGCCGCACTTGGGCTCGGGCATCACGTGGGACTGGAATGGTACTACCGTGCTGGCCAGCCCCAACCTCAAGGGCAATGCGATTGACGTCATCGACATGAAGAGTTGGAAACTGATACGCACCATTCCGGTTCCGGGCCCAGGTTTCTTCATGCGCAGCCACGAAAACAGCCGCTATGCCTGGACCGACTCGATGATGAGCCCTACGGCGAAAGACACTCTGACGCTGATTGACAAGGCCACACTGGAGCCGGTGGCCCAGGTGAGCGAACCCGGCAAGACGCTGGCCCATATCGAGTTCACCAAAGATGGGCGCTATGCCCTGGCGAGTGTGTGGGAAATGGACGGCGCGCTGGTGATTTATGACGCGCAGACACTGAAGGAAGTCAAGCGTTTGCCGATGAGCAAGCCGGTCGGAAAATACAACGTCTGGAACAAGATCAGTCGCTCGGAAGGAACTTCCCACTAAGTTGAGTCAACGCGTCCTGGATTGGTATAGACCGGTGACGCATCGTTCACCTTGGCCAGGCTGGCGTTGACCCAAGCACGTGCCGCGTCCAGGTCGTCGAACAGGCGGAAGTTGGTCTTGCGCCGGGCGAACAGCTCTTCAAACCGGTCAATCATCAGCTGCATGCCCTCCACATCCGGGGATGCCACCCAGGCCAGCGCGACCGGCAGGTTGGCACTTTCGTGGAGGCGTTCCAGGCCCTGGCCATAGGCGGCAAAGGCCTCGGGTGACATCAGCGCGCTCTTGTGCCAGTGCACCAGGGCGGCGATCCGGCGTTTTGGCTTCCACTGCCCGACGATGCTGCTGCGGGCCGCCGCCAGCGCGTGCAGGGCTTCCAGATTGAACGGACCGGTGGCGTCGTAGCAGAGGATGTCACCCTCGGTCCAGATGCGGAACTCGCCATGGGGCGCAAAACGGCTGGTGCTGACGTCGTTGGAGTGCACCTGCAGGCTCGACAGCGGGGCAGAAAATGCGCTGGTCCATTGCTCACCGTGCGCTACCGGCCAGGCGTCGGTCCAGGGTCCGGTGGTGATGACATCGCCTGGCTGCAGATCCGGGGCGCCGGGGCATGCCCGGAGTTCCTTCAGAAAGTGATGCAGTGCCAACAGGGGGCCATCCAGGACATTGGCACCCAACCGCTTTCCACGGTGTGTTCTCCCCGGATAAGACGGACCCGTGCGGCAGCCAGGATGTCCGGGGGCGACCCAATCCAACGCGTCAAACAGCGCATCCAGCGACGCATGGACGGGCGGTGTGACCTTCATGCCAAACACCGTTCCCGGCTCGATCCGTGGCTGGCAGGTTCCCTTCAGCGATACCGTACACTGTCCGTCACACCAGTGTAGGGTGGATGCATAGACCGTGCCCCACATGGGCCCGAAAACGCCGTACCGCTGCCAGATATTGCGGTTGGTGCAGCCAATCTTGAAACCCCGTGGCTGTTCACCGCGCGCCAGGCGCAGTGCACGAACGTCCAGGGCAGCGCGGTAGGCCGGTAGGCCTGTGCCAGGTCGAATGATGCATCGTTGCACGGCGCTGAGGGCCAGAGGTGGTCGGAGTCGTAGTGGTGCAAGAGGGCGGTGGGGTTCACGGGATTTCCTTACAGGGTGAGCCGACATGCGTACCATGATTGCACATTCAACCGTCAACGAGGCCGCGTCACGGTCAATGCTCTTGCCTATCTTCTGTGGGGCGGCAGATACCCGACGGTTGCGCGGGTGTGTCTACCAGGGTATCGGACTGATCTCGGTCGCCAATTCAAACGGATCCATCATCCTCAAGACACAAGGCAAAGAGTACGCAATGTGCCGCTGAGGGGATTCACGCTTTTTTTTGGGCCGGACCCTCAAGCCCTCAAAAATAGTGCCGATAACCCAACTACGGGTAGAAGTTTCCAACCTCTGCTCCGCATGTCGTCATGCGTTCCATGGCTGTGTTTTCCAACCTGCGAGGTCACTATGTCCATCAGCTCTGTCTCCAGCACTCCGGTGCAACCTCCACAAAAAACGGCCCCTGTTGAGGCTGCCGAAGCCACGCGAGGCGGCAAGGACCTCAAGAACGACGGTGATGCGGATGATGCGGCTGGCGCGTCCAAAGCCAGCGCTCCCAAGCCCACTGTCAATTTTCAAGGCCAGGCACTGGGCCGGACTATTAACGTCACGGCCTGACCTGTATCGGCCCATCCGGGGCGCATTGAGGGACTACTGATATGAATAACTCTTTTTCAGTGGGCGGCACACCCAGGCAACCTCCGCCAATTGTTCGACCGTCGTCGTCGATGGTGCCACCTGTCGCGCGTGAAGGTACGGTGACAGCCGTTCAAGGCCAGTACACACCGTCCGTTCAATCAATTGTTGAAGGGGCTTCGTCGCAAAAGGCACCAACCCCGGGACAGTTGAGCAAGATGGTGAGCGAGATGCAGAAGAAGGTGGCAACCTATTCACCCGAGCTGCAATTCTCGATTGACCAAGACAGTGGGAAGATGATCGTCAAATTGACGGACAAGAGCACCAACACGCTGCTCTGGCAGTTCCCTTCGGAGGCGGCAATGCAAATCGGGAAGGAACTGGATCAGTACCAGCAAGGCTTGATGGTCAATCGCCGGGCCTGATACGAGTCGAAATGGGGTTGACGAGCCTTGACCCCAGCACTGGCTCCACAGTTAGGGCTGCTTGGTTCCCCACCTGACCCGGTTGGCCGCTTCACCATGTGGGAAGGCCCGTCAGCCTGTATTGTACCCACTTGCGGGACCTTTCAGAGCGGTGTTGGGTTGGTTGGAGCGCCTTTGGTCGAGGAAAAACGAAAGCCATTGCGCCCGGCTGCCTTGGTTTCGTACATGGCGTGGTCGGCACGCGACAGCAGTTGCGCGGAGGTGTTGCCATCGTCGGGATATTGGCTGATGCCGATGCTGAACCCGACCTGCATCTCCTGGCCCTCGTACAGGATCGGGGAGCGTACGCTCTCCAACAGTTTCTCGGCAATGACGACGATGTCCTCGCGATGGGTTGGATTTTCCAGCAGCACGACAAACTCGTCGCCGCCCATGCGGGCCACCGCATCGGCCTTGCGTGTCGCGGTACTGAGCCGCAGGGCGACGATCTTGAGCGCGGCGTCTCCTCCCTCATGGCCCCAGTAGTCGTTGATGCTCTTGAAATTGTCCACATCGATGAACAGCAGCGCAAAGCGTTCGCCGCGGCGCTGGGCCCGCACCAGAGTGTGTTCCAGCCGCTCCTGAAAGGCCCGCCGGTTGGGCAGGCCGGTCAATACGTCGTGGCGTGCCAGATGCTCCAGTTCCTCGCGGCTGGTCTGCAGGGCGTCCAGTTGTTGGCGGATTTCCTCCTGCATGTGGCTGAAGCTGCGTGCCAGCACGCCGATTTCGTCCTGGCGCTCCACCGGCAGGGCCGCTACCTGGTGGCCAAAGGTAAAGCGCTGCACGGCGGTGCTCATGGAGTTGATGGGGTGGGTCACGGCGCGTGCCACCAGCACCGCCAGCAGCAGGCAGATCAGGCACAGACCGGCCACCATTTGCAGGACCACGCTGCCCAGGCGGTCGGCCTGGGCCAGCACGGCGGCCAGGGGTTGTGCCAGGCCCAGCGTGAGGCGGTCCTCGTCTGCGGTGACCCGAACCTTGTTGCTGATAAAGGCGGCCACCACCGGGGCGTCTCCATAGCGGCCATCCTGAACCTCGGTCAGCAGCTGGTTTGCAGCACCGCTGACCAGATCGCGGGTGGCGGGAAACTCATCCTGTATCAGCACGCGGCGGCCCTTGTCAAAGCCAAAGGTCTGCGTGGGATCGGGGTGGATCAGGTAGTCGCCATTGCGGTTGGCCAGAAAGAGCTGGTAGTCGCGCGGCAGATCGTTGGCGAGCGTGGCAAAGACGCCGTTGAGGTCGACGTTGATCACCACCGCACCGACCGCACGGCCCATGTCGTCCGCCACCGGGGTGGCCAGGATGACGGAGGGCTGGTCCAACCCCGCGTGCGCACCACGCTCGTGGTTGATGACGATACGCGAAAGGTAGGTGGTGCCTGGCGCCAGCCTCAACGTACCCGATACGTAGGAAAAGTGCGCCTTCTCCTGCAGATCGTCGCCGCGTACGCGCAGCACGCGATCTCCGGCGCGGTCGACCCGCACCCGCTCCAGTCCATTGTCGCTGGCCGAGATCAGGCGGATCTGGAAGTACGAGGGGTTGGCGCGCAGGATGCTCTCGAAGAGGGTGGCCAACTGGTCTTCCTGGGCCGGGTTGCTTCCCTGGACCGCGGCGAGCGCGGCGGGGTGATTGGCCAGCACCTGCAGGTTGCGCGAGACTTCTTCGCGGCTCAGGCCAATGCGCCGACCCAGCACATGGGTGGTGGTCAGCAGTTCGGTCTTGGCCGACTCCACCAGCATGGCGCGGCTGGTCTGGTAGGCATAAAAACCGGTCAGACCGGAGGCCAGCATGCTGACGCCGGCCAGCAGCAGCCCCAGCTTTACGGCAATGCCGAATTTCATGGTGCAAGCACCTTGCTGGCACGGTCACCAGCCAGAATACGGTCCCACAGGCGGGCGCGCCGGTCTACGTCTTCGACCGGCTCCAGCCATTTCAGCTTGTCCTGGGGCCGCAGATAGGGGGATTCGGAGGTGGTGTTGGCCAGTCCCTGGCGGGTCAGTAACGCGTTGCCTGCTTCAGGTTCCAGAAAGAAATTGATCCAGGCCTGGGCCAGCTCCAGGTTCTTGGCGCTACGCGTGATGGCCCAGCAATCCAGCCAGGCCAGCGCGCCCTCCCTGGCAATCGCGTAGCCCACATCCGCGCCGGCGGCCTTGAGCAACTGCAGTTGCTGCGAGCCGTAGTTGGCAAACATCAGCGTAGCATGGCCGCGGGTGAACATTTCCACCGATTCCTCGGGTTGGCCGTAGTAGCCCATGGCATTGCGCCGTAGGGCAATCAGTTGCTGCACGGCGGCGGGCCATTCACGTTCGTCCAGGTGAAAGGGCGTGCTGTCGCCCAGGGCCATCGCGGCCAGCGAAAAATTGTGCGTGCTGCCGTTGTACAGCAGTACCTTGCCACGGTAGCGCGGCTCCCACAGCGCGCGCAGTGAGGTGGGCGGCTCCTTGACCTGCTGGCGGTCATAAATCAGGCCCATCTCGGAATAGGTGTAGGGAATGGCATAGACCTTGTTGCCCTGCACCAGGCCGGCGATGCCCTTGAGGTTGCGAAAACGGGGCAATTGCCGGGCCGTGTTGGGGATGGCCCTGGTGTCTATGGGGACCACCAGATCGGCCTGGATATAGCGCTGCAACTCGGCGGTGTTGGCGGCAAACACGTCAAAGTCTGCGGCCCGGTCCTTGCTGAGCTTTTGCCACATTACATCGTCGGAGTCGATGAAAGTGACCTCCACCTTGGCGCCGGTGCGCTGCTCGAATGCCTTGACCAGGTCGGGGTCCGCGTAGCCTGGCCAGGTCAGCACCCGCAGTGTGTCGTGCGCCTGAGCGCCAAAGGCCAGGCAGAGCAGGGTCCAGCCTGCCAGGCGGCGCAGCCAGTGCGTATGCAGGGACAAGAAGGGCGCCATATCGGACTATCGGCAACAGGAAATGTGATTTTTCAGTCTATCCCAGAACCTCAGGTCCGTGTGACTTTCCGGATACTCCGAACGACGTAGCACCGCCAATTAGAATCTGCGCATGTCTTATCTCGTGCTCGCCCGCAAGTACCGCCCCCGCACTTTCACCGAAATGGTGGGCCAGGACCATGTGGTGCAGGCCCTCTCCAATGCGCTGACCACCCAGCGCCTGCACCACGCCTACCTGTTCACCGGTACGCGCGGCGTGGGCAAGACCACGGTGTCGCGCATCCTGGCCAAGTCGCTGAATTGCCAGGGTCCCGATGGCACCGGTGGAATTACCGCTACCCCTTGTGGCGTCTGCCAGGCATGCTCCGATATTGATAGCGGCCGTTTTGTGGATTACACCGAGCTCGATGCAGCCAGCAACCGCGGCGTGGACGAGGTGCAGGCCCTGCTGGAGCAGGCGGTCTATAAGCCGGTGCAGGGGCGCTTCAAGGTCTTCATGATCGACGAGGTGCACATGCTCACCAACACCGCCTTCAACGCCATGTTGAAGACGCTGGAAGAGCCGCCCGAATACCTGAAATTTGTGCTGGCCACGACCGACCCACAAAAGGTGCCGGTCACCGTGCTGTCGCGCTGCCTGCAGTTCAACCTGCGGCCCATGGCGCCGGAGACCATCCGCGAGCATCTGGCCCGGGTGCTGGACGTGGAGCAGGTCAGCTCCGAAGCCCAGGCCCTGCGCCTGCTGGCCCGCGCGGCGCGCGGCTCCATGCGCGACGCCCTGAGCCTGACCGACCAGGCCATTGCCTTTGGCTCGGGACAGTTGCAGGAGGCCACCGTGCGCCAGATGCTGGGCAGCGTGGACCGCTCCTATGTGTTTCGCCTGATCGAGGCGCTGGCGCAGGGCGATGGCAAGACGGTGGTTGAGACCTCCGAAGCGCTGCGCCTGAACGGCCTGAGTGCCGCCTCCACGCTGGAAGAGATGTCCACCGTGTTGCAGCGCATGGCTGTGGTGCAGGTCGTGGGCGGAGCCAGTGATGACGACAGCGACCCCGAGGCCGCGGAAACGGCACGCCTGGCCGCGCTGATGCCGGCCGACGAGACCCAGTTGCTGTACAGCATCTGCCTGCATGGCCGCGCCGACCTGGGGCTGGCGCCTGACGAATACGCCGCGCTGACCATGGTGTTGCTGCGCCTGCTGGCCTTCAAGCCCCAGGACACAGCAACCACGGCTGAAAAAAAAACTCTAAATAGGGCGGTTGTGGTGCCCCGCCCGGCCCCCGCGCCGGTCAAGGCCCTGGCGGTTCAACCCTGGGAGGACGAGTCGCAGCCGAAGTCCACGTCCGCGGCGGCCCCCGTGGCCAGCAGCGTGTTGCCACCCGGCCAGGTATTGCCGGTGCGGAACAGTGTGGCGGTCGATGATGACCCGGATGACGACCAGGACCTGGAAGGAAATGCGGCGCTAGCCCTCGTAAAACCTGCGCAGGAAGCTACAAAAGTTGTAGCAGTTCCGGTGCGCCTGCAGGCCGAGTCACGTTCGGACATGACGGCACCGCAGGCGGCACCCGTGCTGGTTCCCACCGAAGAGGGTGACTTCTGGCATGCACTGGTGCAGCAACTGATCAAGGCTGAGGCGATCAACGCGATGGTGCGCGAGCTGGCCCTGCAGTCACAACTGGTGGCGCGCGACACCGACCAGTGGATTCTGCGCGTCGAGCGCGAATCGCTGAACCAGGCCGGCACGCGCGAGCGATTGAGCACGGCCCTGCAGAATGCCGGTCACGGCGTGAAGCTGGTGGTGGAGATTGGCCGTGTCACCGATTGCCCGGCACGGCGCAACAATTCGGCGTCGGCTGAGAAGCAGCTGGCGGCCGAGAAGATTATTTTTGACGACCCGTTTGTGCAGGCCATGATGCGGGACTTTGGCGCGAAAATCGTGCCCGGTTCTATCAAACCTCTCTGAGGGCAGACTGCTTAATCAGTTGGGGTCAGAGCACATTGCTTTGCAAGTGGTCTGCCCCACAAGTTTTTGAAACGTTAAAAGGAAAACCATGTTCAACAAAGGACAACTCGCCGGCCTGATGAAGCAAGCCCAGGCGATGCAGGACAACATGAAAAAGGCCCAGGATGAACTGGGCAACATCGAAGTCACCGGGGAGTCCGGCGCCGGTCTGGTCAAGGTCACGATGACCTGCAAACACGACGTCAAGCGCGTCACCATCGACCCCAGTCTGCTGGCCGAGGACAAGGACATGCTGGAAGACCTGGTGGCGGCCGCCTTCAACGCCGCGGTGCGCAAGGCCGAGGACACCTCGACCGAGAAGATGGGCAAGATCACCGCCGGCATGCCAAGCCTGCCCGGCGGCATGAAGTTCCCGTTCTGATAGCGGGAAAGCGTGGCTGATTCCAACGCACTGGACGCGCTGATCCAGGCGCTCAAAAGCCTGCCGGGCGTGGGCATCAAGTCGGCGCAGCGCATGGCCTTTCACCTGCTGCAGCATGACCGCGCCGGGGCCGATGCCCTGGCCCGCGCGCTGCAGGCCGCGGTGGTGGGCGTGCGGCACTGCGAGCGGTGTCACACCTTCACCGAGCACACGGTCTGCGCCACCTGCCTAGATACGCGCCGCGATGCCACCAAGCTATGCGTGGTGGAGACGCCGGCCGACCAGTCCGCGCTGGAGCGCACCGGTGCCTACAAGGGCCTGTACTTTGTACTGATGGGCAAGCTCAGCCCGCTGGACGGCATTGGCCCGCGCGATATTGGCTTGAAAAAGCTGTTTGATCGCGCACTCGATGGCCAGGTGCAGGAAGTCATCCTGGCCACCAACTTCACTGCTGAGGGCGAGGCCACGGCGCACGTCATTGGCGAGGCACTGAAGGCACGCGGCCTGACGATGACCCGCCTGGCGCGCGGTGTGCCGGCCGGCAGCGAGCTGGAATACGTTGACCTGGGCACGATTGCCCACGCCTTGGTGGACCGTCGCTGAAGCGTACTGCCAGAGTCTTCATCCTGAAAGCATTGATTCATGCAAGTGACCCATTTCACCCTGGCGTATTGGTGTGTATTTGTTGCGGCGGTGCTACCCATCGCCTGCGCCGGCCTGGCCAAGGCGGGCATGTTTGGCAAACCCCGCCGTGAAGGCGGTTTCGACAACGAGAACCCCCGTGCCTGGCTGGCCCGTCAAAAGGACTGGCGCGCCCGCGCCAACGCCGCGCAGGCCAACAGTTTCGAGGCGCTGCCGTTCTTCGTGGCCGCCGTCATCATTGCCCACCAGTTGGGCGCCCACCAGGGCCGGCTGGACATCCTGGCCTTTTTGTTCGTGGTGCTGCGCATCCTGTACGTGATGATGTATGTGGGCGGCATGGCCAAAGTGCGTAGCGCGGTGTGGGCCACCGCCTTCGCCGTCAACGCGGCGATTCTTTTCATCGGCTACCGCTAGCGCTTGGCGAGACGGGTAGCAGGGCCTTTGCTCGCTACCCGACGGGGCGGGGCTGCCTTGCGCGTCGCGGTGCGTACGGGTGCTGCAGCTTTTCTGGCCTGGGTGGCTGCCAGAAACAGCACGACCTGTTGGCCCGGCTTGAAGCTAGCGCCCATGCCCACCTTGTTCCACTGCGCCACCTGGTCGGCATTGACCTTGTACTTGCGGGCAATGCTGGCCACGTTTTCGCCCCTGGCGGCCTTCACCAGCGTGCGCTTGAGCACGATCTCGGGGGCCAGCGACAGTTGGCCGTTGTCAGCCAGCGTGGATGCCACGTCCTGGTTCATGCCATTGGAGCGGGGCACCAGCAGCGACGAGCCGGCCTTGATCATGACGCGCGGCGGAATGGCGTTGACGCTGCGGAAGTCGGCCTCGCTCATGCCCACGCGCTTGGCGGCATCGGCGGTGCGCATGGTGGTGGGTGCGACCCACACGGTCCAGCTCGCCAGACGGCCACCACCATAGGATTCCAGGTTGCCCTGGAACACCTCGGCGTTGTCCCAGGGCAGCAGCACCTGGGGCGTGCCGGCAGCCATGATCACCGGTCGGTTGATGGACGGGTTCAGGGCCTTGAAGTCTTCCAGCGGCACCTCGGCCAGCTTGGCGGCCAGTGCCACATCGATGTCGCGGTTGATGGTGACAGTCTGGAAGTAGGGGTGGTTCTCGATCAACGGCAGCTTGGAGTTGAAGGCGTTGGGCTGCGAAACGATGTTCTTGATGGCCTGCAGCTTGGGCACGTAGAAGCGTGTCTCCATGGGCATGTTCAGGTCGGTATAGCCGGCGGCCAGGCCGGCGCGCTGGTTCTTGGCGATGGAGCGCGTCACGCTGCCTTCGCCCCAGTTGTAGGCGGCCAGGGCCAGGTGCCAGTCGCCGAACATGCCGTAGAGCTTTTGCAGGTAGTCCAGCGCGGCGCGGGTGGAGGCCAGCACGTCGCGCCGGTCATCCCGGAACGCATTTTGTTTGAGTTCGAATGATTTGCCGGTGGCCGGCATGAACTGCCACATGCCGGCCGCCTTGGCACCCGACACCGCCTGCGGGTTGAAGGCACTTTCCACAAAGGGTAGCAGCGCCAGCTCGGTGGGCATGTTGCGCATCTCCAGTTCCTCGACGATGTGGAACAGGTATTTCTTGGAGCGCTCGGTCATGCGAAAGATGTAGTCGGGGCGGGTGGTGTACCACTGCTCGCGGTCATGTACCAGCTCGTTGTCGAGATCGGGCATGGCGTAGCCGCGGCGAATCCGGTCCCACAGGTCCACCGGAGGTGACAGCGAGACCACGGTGCGTGACCGGGTTTCCTGCGCGAACAGGGGCGCAAATTCCGGGTGCCCATTGGAGCCGTTGGTATAGGCGGGGCGGGGCGGGCGCAGGCCGGCTTTCATTTCACGGCTGGACTGCAGCGTCAGTCCGATGCCATCGTGGGCGACCGCAGGACCTTCACTGGAGGGGGCCGTTGCACATCCGGTCAGCCACAGCAGCGCGGTGATGCAGCACAGTTTGAATAGATTCATGTGTATTGGTTTTTCCATTGGCGCAGCGTGGCAAACGCTCCGCTTTGCTCGACACTGTGTGCGTCAAAGCGGCGGGCCGATGCGAGCACAGTGGCCTGTGCACTGCGCAGGAAAGGGTTGATCTGGCGCTCCAGCGCGATGCGGGAAGGTAGTGTCGGTTGGCCCTGCTCTCGCAACGCCTGGCATGTGGCGGCGTAGGCTGCGAGTTGTGCGTTGTCGGGTTCGACTTCCAGTGCGAATTTCAGGTTGCTCAGGGTGTATTCATGGGCACAGCAGACGCGCGTGGCGTCTGGCAGTGCAGCAAAGCGGTTCAGGGACGCCAGCATCTGGAGCGGTGTGCCCTCAAACAGCCGGCCGCAGCCTGCGCTGAAGAGCGTGTCGCCGCAGAACAGAATCGGTTCATCGTTCGCTGGTTGGCAAAAATAGGCAATATGCCCCGCCGTATGGCCAGGCACGTCCAGCACCTTGAAATCCAGGCCCAGTGCGTGCACGACGTCGCCTTCCACCATGCGTTGCAGTGGCTCGGGCATGGGCTCGCGGGCCGGGCCGTAGACGACAGCGCCGGTTGCCGCACGCAGGGCATCCACGCCACCGGTGTGATCGCCGTGGTGGTGCGTGACTAAAATGGTCTGGAGTTGCACGCCCTCATGCTGCAGAGCCTGGAGAACGGGTTGTGCATCACCAGGATCCACCACCAGCGCCCTTTGTCCATCGTGGAGCATCCAGATGTAGTTGTCGGCAAATGCGGGCAGCGGTATTAACTTCATGAGCGATCAAATTATAGATATGCACGACTGGCTCCAGACTCCGGCAGGACGTTACCTGCTGGACTGGGAGCGTACGCGCGTGGACGCCGTCGTGGTGGATATTTTTGGTTACCACGCGTTGCAGCTGGGCGTGCCGGAGCTGGATGGACTGCAGGCCAACCGCATGCCGCACCAGTGGCTGGCCACCGAAGGCCTGTATGCACCGGAGGACAGGCCGGTCGCAAAGGCCGCTGTTCTGTGTGATTTTGCAGCACTGCCGTTCCCGGCAGCCAGTCTGGATCTGGTGCTGCTGCCGCATACGCTGGAGTTCAGTTCCGATCCCCACGCCACGCTGCGTGAGGTGGAGCGTGTGCTGGTGCCGGAAGGGCGGGTGGTCATCTGCGGGCTCAACCCCACCAGCCTGTGGGGCCTGCAGCAACGGCGCGCTCATCTGTACCGGCGCATGGGCTTTGGCCGCCTGTTCTTGCCCGATGCGGGCGAGTTCATTGGCTACTGGCGCCTGCGTGACTGGTTGCGCCTGCTGGGCTTTGAGGTGGAGGTGGGCGAATTTGGCTGCTACCGCCCGGGCGTGACCAGCGACCGATGGTTGCAACGGTTTGAATGGATGGACAAGGCCGGTGCACGCTGGTGGCCGATTCTGGGCGCTGCCTATTTTCTGGTGGCGGTCAAGCGGGTGCGTGGCATGCGGTTGTTGGGGCCGGCCTGGAAGGCGGCACCGGGCAGTGCCCGCAAATCGGTGTCGGTGGCCAACCGGACCCACGATTGTTGAGATGCAGATAAGGGAGAGAAGCATTTGAATGCAGTGACGATTTACACGGACGGGGCCTGCAAGGGCAACCCGGGCCCGGGCGGCTGGGGCGTCTTGTTGCGCTCATCCGATGGCACGGAAAAGGAACTGTTCGGAGGGGAGCGGGAGACCACCAACAACCGCATGGAAATGACGGCAGTGATCCAGGCGTTGACGGCGCTGAAGCGCCCGTGTGATGTGACGCTACACCTTGACAGCCAGTACGTGTTGAAAGGCATTACCGAATGGCTGGTGGGCTGGAAGGCCAAGGGCTGGAAGACGGCTGCCAAGCAGCCGGTGAAGAATGTGGACCTGTGGCAGCAACTGGACCAACTGGTGGCGAGCCAGGGGCACAAAATTGACTGGCGCTGGGTCAAGGGCCATGCCGGGGACCCCGGGAACGAACGCGCTGACGCACTGGCCAACCGGGGGGTTGAAAAGGCCCTTGGCCGCTAGTGTCTTGCTCTGGACGCTCGGCTCTTGGTCATGATTTAAAGTTATGCAAAGTTCTCCGCGACCGCCAACACAAAACAGATGCGGCCTTGATAATCCGCCCTGCCTATGAATAAAAACACCCTGTCAATCACGTTGTCGCTGCAAGCCCTGGCGGCCTGCGTTCTATTGGCCGCATGTGGAGACAAAGCGGATTCCAGCCCTGCAACGGCGGCCAGCGCCGCCGGCCCAGCCAACGCAGCCAGTGCGCAGGCGGCAGTGGGGCGTGCCGCGGGTGGCCCTGTTTCCGTCACGACCGCAGCGGCACGGCAACGCGACCTGGATGTCACGCTGGAGGCCATTGGTACCGTCACACCGATTTCCAGCGTGGACGTCAAACCCCAGGTTAGCAGTGTGGTGACGCGGGTCCATGTTCAGGAAGGGCAGTTTGTGAAGGCGGGTGATCTGCTGTTCACCCTGGACCCGCGGCCGGATGAGGCGAATGTGGCCAAGGTGCGTGCCCAGATGGTCAAGGATGAGGCGGTGCTGGCAGATGCCCAGCGCCAACTGGCGCGCAGCCGCGACCTGCTGGCCAAGAACTTTGTGTCCCAGGGCGCGCTGGATTCGAGCCAGGCCCAGGTCGATGCCCAGGTCGCCAATCTGGTGGCCGACAAGGCCGCGCTGGACTCCGCGCAACTGGCCCTGTCCTACAACAGTGTGCGAGCATCCAGCGCCGGGCGACTGGGTGCTGTGAGTGTCTACCCTGGCACCGCTGTTCAGGCCAATCTGACGACTTTGGTCACCGTCACCCAACTGGACCCGATCAACATCAGTTTCAGCCTGCCGCAGCGCAATCTGGATGTGATCCTGACAGGTCTCAAGGCTGGCGGTATTGTTGTGAGTGCCAAGCTGCCGGAATCCAAGACAGAGCTCAAAGGCAGGCTGCAGTTTGTTGACAATGCTGTTGATGCCGCTACGGGCACCATCAAAGTCAAGGCCCGCTTTGACAACCGGGACAGTAAGTTGTGGCCTGGTGCTTTTGTCAATACGACATTGAATTCCTATACCCTGAAAGACGCTGTAGTGATACCCACGACGGCCATCATCCAGACGGCACGCGGCTCCATCGTCTATGTGGCAGATAAGGGCAAGGCTGCATTGCGCCCGGTCAAGGTGTTGGCAGCACAGGGTGAAGAGTCGGCAGTAACCGGCGTTGTTGCAGGTGACAAGGTAGTGCTGGAAGGACGCCAGAACCTGCGGCCGGATGTGCCCGTGGTGGAACGTTTTTCGGAAGGCACCAAACCTGCACGCGCCGCAGCGTCGTCTGCATCATGAATCTGTCGGAGCTGTTTATCCGCCGTCCGGTGATGACGGTGCTGCTGAATCTGGCCATTGTTCTGGCCGGTGTCATTGCCTATCGCAGCATTCCAGTGGCCGCGCTACCGAGTTACGACACTCCGGTCATCAATGTAGGGGCCTCGTTGCCAGGAGCCAGTCCTGAAACCATGGCCACGTCTGTGGCCTTGCCGTTGGAAAAGCAGTTCCAGACCATTCCCGGACTGGCTGTCATCAGTTCCACCAGTACGCTGGGTAATACATCGCTGACCTTGGAGTTTGAAGAGGGCCGCAATATCGACGGTGCAGCCTTGGATGTGCAAGCGGCCCTGCTGCGGGCACAGAGGTCACTGCCACAGGATATGACCCAGCTTCCCGCTTATCGCAAGGTCAACCCGGCGGATGCGCCGGTTCTCCTGGTGGCACTAACGTCGCCGTCGATGCCAATGTCGGATCTGCAGGACTATGCAGAACACCTGATTTCGCCGACGCTGTCTACCATCGATGGCGTCGCCCAGGTCAACATCTTTGGCTCCAAACGTTTTGCAGTGCGGGTGCGTGTGTTGCCCGAGGCGCTTGCTGCCCGCAACATCAGCCTGGAGGAGCTGTCGTCCGCCTTGCGCGCAGCCAATGTGAATACCCCTGTGGGGACACTGGATGGTAGACAGCAAATGTTGACCCTGCAGGCCAACAAGCAATTACGCAACTCGGCTGAGTTTGCTGAATTGATTGTGGCCAGCCGTAATGGCACGCCGGTTCGATTGAAAGATGTGGCTACCGTCGAAGACAGTGTGGAAACCGTCAAATCCTATGCCAATCTGAATGGTGAGGCGTCCATCACGCTGGCCATACTGCGGCAACCTGGCGCCAATACGGTGCGAGTGGTCGATGCGGTCAAGCTGGCTCTGCCCAAGCTGAAGGAGCAGATGCCGCAGTCGGTCAACATGACCTCTGTGAATGATCGCTCGGTCTCCGTGCGGGAAGCTCTGCACGATGTGACGCTAACCCTGGCAGGCACCATCGCACTGGTGGTGCTGGTGATCTTTTTGTTCCTGCGCCGCTTTGTTGCTACGGCGATTCCCACGCTGTCATTGCCGGTGTCCCTGATTGGTGCCGTAGCGCTGTTATGGGGCATGAAGTACAGCCTGGACAATGTGTCCTTGCTGGGGCTGACGCTGGCCGTGGGGCTGGTGGTGGACGATGCCATCGTGATGCTGGAAAACATCATGCGCCATGTGGAGAACGGCGAGGAGCCCTTCAATGCGGCGCTACGCGGATCGCGCGAGGTGGGTTTCACCATCATTTCCATTTCGACCTCGCTGATTGCAGTGTTCATACCGATCTTTTTCATGCCGGGCGTGATCGGGCTGTTGTTCCATGAATTCGCCGTGGTGGTGGGCCTGGCCATTGTGGTGTCGGCCTTTGTGTCGTTGACCTTGGTGCCCATGTTGGCCAGCCGGTTCCTGCGCGAGGAGGCACATGACCAGAAGCACAGTTTCCTGATCCAGGTATTTGAGCGTGCCTTCAATGCCACGCTACGCGTCTATACCCGCAGTCTGGACGTTGCACTGTCACACCGCAAGACGGTGTTGGGTGTGGCATTGCTCACCCTGATTGCCACGGTGTGGTTGTTCAATGTCATTTCCAAAGGATTTTTTCCCGAGGAGGATATTGGACAGATCACGGTTAGCACCGAGGCCGCGGAAGATACCTCATTTGAAGAGATGGTGCGTCTGCAGGAGCGTGCAGCAGCCACCATCCGTGCTGATGCCAATGTGTTTGCGGTCAGCTCGTTCAACGGTGGCAGCGGCGCACAGAACACAGGTCGCATGTTCATTACGCTCAAGCCACGCGGCCAGCGTTTGCCCATGAAACAGGTGGTGGAAGGCCTGCGAAGCAAGCTGCGCAACGTGAGTGGCATCAGCGTATTCATGCGCCCGATCCAGAACCTGCAGTTGGGCGGGCGCCCGAGCAAGGCGCAGTTCCAGTACATCCTGCAAAGCGTGCGCGCCGATGAGTTGAACGACTGGGCGACCAAGTTGCAGGAGAAGCTGCGGGTCGATCCCCTATTTAGGGACGTGACCAGCGACGCGCAGTTGCGGGGTTTACAAGCCCAGCTCAATATCGACCGGGATCAGGCCAATGCCCTTGGTGTTTCCATTGACTCGATTCGCACGGCACTTTTTGGTGCCTTTGGTGAGCGCCAGGTGTCCACCATCTACCTGCCTACTGATAGTTACCAGGTTATTCTGGAAGTGGCGCCGCAGGCGAAGCTCGACGAAAGTGCCATCAACAACATTTATGTTCGCTCAGCGTCGGGCGCATTGATTCCCATGTCTTCCTTTACCAAGGTTGAGCGTACGGTTGGCCCCACGGCCATCAATCACGCTGGGCAATTGCAGGCGGTGACGGTGTCCTTCAATCTCGCGCCCGGCGCGGCGTTGGGAGATGCGACGGCCCGGATTGATAAGGCCCGCGATAACATCAACATGCCCAGTTCGATCATTACCAGTTACGGCGGTGATGCCGCAGTGTTCAAGAGCTCCCAAGGCAGTCAGGCGGTGTTGATCATTGCTGCCCTGTTGGTCATCTACGTGCTGTTGGGCGTGCTGTATGAAAGCTACATCCATCCGCTGACCATTCTTGCGGGCTTGCCTTCAGCAGCAGTGGGGGCTTTGGCCACGCTAATGTTGTTTGGGCAGGATCTCACGGTTATTGCACTCATCGGTATTTTGCTGCTGATCGGCATCGTGAAGAAGAACGCCATCATGATGATCGACTTTGCGCTGGACGCCCAACGGCACCACGGCATGACACCCCCGCAGGCAATACGCGAGGCCTGTATCCTGCGCTTTCGCCCCATCATGATGACGACGCTGGCGGCATTGATGGGGGCACTACCGATTGCCTTTGGCATTGGAGCCGGTGCCGAGTTGCGCCAGCCCCTGGGCCTGGCGGTGGTGGGTGGACTGGTGTTTTCGCAGGCGGTGACGCTGTACATCACGCCGGTCATTTATCTGGCGCTGGACCGTTTCAGTGGGCGTGGACCGATCACTACCCCGGAGACGTTGGCCTCGTGAGCGAAGATCCTCATTCGGCGTAGCGCACCATGACGTAGCTCCCCGGAGCAGCACCCAGATTGGGTTTGACCGGGTTCGCGCGCGCCGCGCGCAATGGCGAGGAATGCCCGGCCAGCCAGTGCTGCCAGGCGGGCCACCAGGATCCTTCGTGCTGCCTTGCTGTATTGGCCCATTCGGAAGGTTCGACCCACGGGCCATGGGCTGCACGCCGGGCCATCTGGTAGCTGCGGTTGGGGTGACCCGGTTCGGAGACGATGCCTGCATTGTGCCCACCGGCGGCAAGCACAAAGGTGATGTCTGCGTCGCACAGGTGGTGCAGTTTGTAGACCGATCGCCAGGGTGAGATATGGTCCCGCTGTGTACCCACCAAAAAGATGGGTTGGCGAATGTCTCCCAGTGACACAGTGCGCCCTTCCACCTGGTAGCTGCTGGTCGCCAGCGCGTTGTGCAGGTACAGCGATGTCAGGTATTCATGGTGCATGCGGGCCGGCATGCGAGTGGTGTCGGCATTCCAGGCCATCAAGTCGCTGGCCTGTTCGCGCTCACCCATCAGGTATTCCCGCATCCGGCGGGTCCACACCAGATCACGGGAATGCAGAAACTGGAAGGATCCGGCCATTTGCTTGCCGGTCAAAAAACCCTGTCCCTTGGTGATGTTGTCCAGCAGCCCGATCTGGCTCTCGTCGATGAACAGGCCCAGTTCGCCGGGTTCGGAAAAATCGGTTTGCGCGGCCAGCAGGGTCAGGGTCTTGAGCGGGGGCATGGTGTGACCTGTGCCCGTACCTCCGGTACGGGCCAGGGCGGCCGCGGCCAGCAGTGTTCCGCCCAGGCAGTAGCCCACGGCATGTACCGGTACCTTGTTGCCACTCAGGCTGCCAATGGCCTGCAAGGCGTCCAGCACCCCCATGCGCAGGTAGTCATCCATGCTGAGTTCGGCATCGCCCGCATCCGGATTGCGCCACGAGAGCATGTACACCGTGTGGCCCTGGCTGACGAGGTAGCGCACCATGGAGTTTTGCGGTGACAGGTCCAGGATGTAGTACTTCATGATCCACGAGGGGATGATGAACACCGGTTCGGGATGTACCTTGGCAGTCTGCGGTGTGTAGCGCAGCAACTCCACCAAGCGGTTGCGGTACACGACCCGGCCGGGCGTGACGGCCACATCCTTGCCCACCACGTGTGCCGGTGCCGCAGCGTTCGACTCTGGCAGATGCAGGGTGTCTGCCAGCCAGTGCTGCATGCCCTTGAGCAGATGCGCGCCACTGCTGTCCGCCGCGTCACGCAACACCACTGGGTTGGTCGGCAGCCAGTTGGCTGGCGCCATCACGCCCAGCCATTGCCGTGCAAAAAAAGCCGTCAGCGCACTGTGGTGTGCCGTCATGCCAGGTACCTGTGAGGCCTCCCGCCAAAATTCCTCCGCGTTGCGAAAGCCCGAGCGCAATTGGCTGAACGGCCAGTCGGCCCACGCGGCATGACGAAACCGCGGATCATCGTCAGTTGCACCACCGTCCTCGGCCCCATCCCGTATGCGCAGCGTGTCGGCCGTGAGCCGAGTGGCCAAGACGGCCAATTCCATCTGTCGGCCCGGTGAAATGCCGAGGTGCCAGGCCCAGTCTGCCATGGCCAGCGCCAGGGAAATTGGTGACAGGCCCCCCGTTACGGGTGCGGTCGCGGCATGCAGTACCCGATCCAGTTTCTGTGTGGGTGTCTCTGCGTCGGACGAAGACGGAGAGGGCTTAGGTGTGCGGGCTCGTGGCATGGCATCCGTTCAGAGTGTGGTTGACTGTGTTGCGAAGGCAGACGCTGCCCTGCTGATGCGCTCCATTTTGCTCAGCAAGTTGAATGCGCAGATTGAGGCATGTCAACACCGCAGACAGCATGAGGTCTAGCATAGACCGCAATATCCCCATTGCAAGGAGTTGCCATGTTTGATCCCTTGCGCCTGGGTGCTGTGGCGCTGGATGTGATGGCGGTCAACCGCGGGTCTGCCGCGGGGGTGGCTGCTCGCCAGGCCGCACGCCTGCGCCAGGTTGTGGCTGCGGCACAGTCTGGCTCCGTGCTCTACCGTGAACGTATGCGGGGGTTGGACGGTCCAAATACGCCATTGGTGAACCTGCCAGTTGTCACGCGCACGGAACTCATGGGACGCTTTGCTGATTGGGTCACCGACCCCACGCTGGATCTGGCGGCCCTGCGCGCGTTTACCGCCGACATCGGTTCCTGCGGTCGTGCCTTTCAGGACCGGTACGTGGTGTGGGAAAGCTCGGGCACGAGTGGCCAGCCTGGCATCTTTGTGCAGGATGCCCAATCAATGGCGGTGTATGACGTTCTGGAGTCCCTGCGCCGCAGTGTGCCGCGCCCGTTGTCCCGTTGGATGGATCCGTTCTATCTGGGCGAACAGACCGCGTTTGTGGGTGCCACCAGCGGCCATTTCGCCAGCTATGTCACGATGGAGCGCCTGCGCCAACTCAACCCTTGGCTGGCCGGGAATACACGCAGTTTTTCGATCCTGCAGCCGATCGAGGCGTTGGTGGATGCGTTGAATGTATTTTCTCCGACCCTGATCGCCACCTATCCCACGGCAGCCGCCTTGCTGGCCGAGGAGGCACTCAAAGGGCGTCTGCAAAGCAATGTGCGCGAGATATGGACCGGCGGTGAATGCCTGACGCCGGTTGTGCGTGCGCGTGTCGAGCAGGCATTGAATTGCACGGTTCGCAACAGCTACGGCGCGTCGGAGTTTCTGGCCATGGGCTGGGAATGCAATGCCGGGCAACTCCATGTCAATGCGGACTGGGTGATCCTGGAGCCGGTGGATGAGCACCACCGACCCGTACCCGCCGGCCAGGCGTCGCACAGTGTCTTGCTTACCCATTTGGCCAACACGGTGCAGCCCCTGATTCGCTACGACCTGGGAGATCAGGTTCGCCTGCAATCCCAGGCGTGCACCTGCGGGTCACCGCTGCCGGTGATGGAGGTCCAGGGGCGCATGGATGACGCGCTGCTCATGAAAGGCCGACACGGGGAGATGGTGACCCTGCTGCCGCTGGCGCTGGCGACGGTACTGGAAGACCAGGCCGGTGTGTTTGACTTCCAGTTGTGCCAGAAGAACGGCCACACGGTGTCGCTGCGCGTGGGAGCGCGGGGGGCTGATGCAGCACAGTCCCTGCAACGCTGTCGCAGTGCGCTGCAGGCATTTGCCACTGCGCAGGGCATTGCCAACCTGAATGTGGAACTGGAAGTGGATCAACCCTTGTTGCGAGGGCGCAGCGGCAAGGTGTGCAGGGTAATGGCGCACAACCATTGAACCGGCTCAGCCTCCGATATAGCTCATCTCGACCCGCCGCACGACGCTACCGGTGTCAGCTACCATGGCCCCGCGCAACTCCGAGTAGCGGTCTGTACGCCCCTGCCAGATATGGGCAATTGCGTTGGCCAGATCCTCATCGCCGGCACCTTCGCGCAACAGGCTGCGCAGGTCATAACCCTGGCTGGCGAACAGGCACAGGTACAGGCGGCCTTCGGTGGACAGGCGTGCACGGTTGCAGTCGCTGCAAAAGGCCTGGGTCACACTGCTGATGACCCCGATCTCTCCGGCCTGCCGGTCATAAGCACCCGCCGCATCGGCAAAACCCCAGCGTTGCGCCGTTTCACCGGGGTTGCTGGGTTCCAGGGCGACCAGGGGTATCTCTGCCTGGATGCGCTGGATGACTTCGGCAGAGGGTACCACGTCATGCATGCGCCATCCGTTGGTGGCGCCGACGTCCATGTACTCGATGAAGCGCAGCACCATGCCACTGCCCTTGAAATGGCGCAGCATGGGAAGAATTTCCTGGTCATTGGTGCCGCGTTTGACGACCATGTTGATCTTGATCGGGCCCAACCCTGCATCGCGTGCCGCGTCGATACCGGCCAACACGTCGGCTACTGGAAAGTCCACGTCATTCATGCTGCGAAACACGGCATCGTCCAGGCCATCGAGGCTGACCGTGACGCGCTGCAGCCCGGCGGCCTTGAGTGATTTGGCCATGCGCGCCAGCAGGGCGCCATTGGTGGTTAGGGTCAGGTCCAGGGGCTTGCCTTCCAGTGTGCGCAAAGCCGCCAGTTTCTCGATCAGCACCTCGATGTTCTTGCGCAGCAGTGGTTCACCGCCGGTCAGGCGGATCTTTTGCACGCCGTGCTGGATGAATTGCTGGGTCACGCGGGTGATTTCCTCAAACGACAACAGCGAGGAGTGGGGCAGATAGGGGTAGTCCTTGTCGAAAATCTCTTTGGGCATGCAGTAATTGCAGCGGAAGTTGCAGCGGTCGGTCACGCTGATGCGCAGGTCCCTCAGATTGCGTCCCCGGGTGTCGCTGACCAGCCCATTGGCGGCGATGCGGTTGCCCGGTTTCATCCATGATGAGGGCACGGCAATGGATGCGGGCCGCACGTCGACCAGCGGTATGACTTTGGAGCTGAAACTTTCTGACATGGACGTTATTGTCCAACTCGTTAGGGAGCTATTCCCTGAACAGGGTTAAAAAAAAGCCCGCTTGCGCGGGCCTTGTTCGGTACGGCGGAAATCAGCCGCCATGGATCTTCATCATCAGCGGCACGATCAGCAGGGCCACGATGTTGATGATCTTGATCAGCGGGTTGACCGCGGGGCCGGCGGTGTCCTTGTAGGGGTCACCCACGGTGTCGCCGGTCACGGCTGCCTTGTGGGCTTCGGAGCCCTTGCCGCCGTGGTTGCCGTCTTCGATGTACTTCTTGGCGTTGTCCCACGCACCGCCGCCGGTGCACATGGAGATGGCGACAAACAGACCGGTCACGATGGTACCCATCAGCAGGCCGCCGAGGGCTGCCGGGCCGAGTGCCAGGCCGACCACGATGGGTACGACCACGGGCAGCAGGCTGGGGATCATCATTTCCTTGATTGCGGCCGTTGTCAGCATGTCGACGGCGGTGTCGTACTCCGGCTTGCCGGTGCCGTCCATGATGCCCTTGATGTCGCGAAACTGGCGGCGCACTTCCACCACCACGGAACCTGCGGCGCGGCCCACCGCCTCCATCGCCATGGCACCGAACAGGTAGGGAATCAGGCCGCCGATGAACAGACCAATGATGACCATCGGGTTGCTCAAGTCGAAGGTGATGGTCTTGCCGTAGGCTTCGAGCTTGTGGGTGTAATCCGCAAACAGAACCAGAGCAGCCAGACCGGCGGAACCGATGGCATAACCCTTGGTCACGGCCTTGGTGGTGTTGCCCACGGCATCCAGCGGGTCAGTGATGTCACGCACGCTGCTGGGCAGTTCGGCCATTTCGGCAATACCGCCGGCGTTGTCGGTAATGGGGCCGTAGGCGTCCAGCGCGACCACAATGCCGGCCATGCTCAGCATGGACGTTGCTGCAATGGCAATGCCGTACAGACCCGCCAGGTTGAATGCCACCCAGATGGCCATGCAGACAAAGATCACGGGCCATGCGGTGGAACGCATGGAAACGCCCAAACCGGCAATGATGTTGGTACCGTGACCGGTGGTGGATGCTTGTGCGATGTGCTGCACGGGACTGTACTGGGTGCCGGTGTAAAACTCGGTGATCCACACCAGGGCTGCGGTCAACACCAGACCCACGGTGCAGGCACCGAACAGTTTCATCTGTGCTCCGCTACCGCCCAGGGCGTTGTCGGGGATCAGCCACTGGGTGACGAAGAAGAAGGCAATCAGGGACAGAACACCCGCCACGGCCAGACCCTTGTACAGGGCGGGCATGACGTTCTTCATGCCAGGCGAGGCCTTGACAAAGGAGCAACCAATGATGGAGGCCACGATGGACACTGCACCCAGCGCCAGCGGGTAGACCACTGCCGCGGTGCCGGCACCGGAAATCAACAACGCGCCCAGCACCATGGTGGCGATCAGCGTCACGGCATAGGTTTCGAACAGGTCGGCGGCCATGCCGGCGCAGTCACCCACGTTGTCACCGACGTTGTCGGCGATCACGGCGGGGTTGCGCGGGTCATCTTCCGGAATACCGGCTTCCACCTTGCCCACCAGGTCGGCACCCACGTCGGCGCCCTTGGTGAAAATGCCACCGCCCAGACGGGCAAAGATGGAGATCAGGGAGGAGCCGAAGGCAAAGCCGATCAGCGGGTTAAGCAGGTGCGCCAGGCTCTTGTCCGGTGTGGCATTGCCATTGCCGGCCAGGAACATGTAGAAACCGGTCACGCCCAGCAAACCCAGGCCTACCACCAGCATGCCGGTGATCGCGCCGCCGCGGAAGGCGACGTCCAGTGCCGGGCCAATGCCCTTGGTGGCTGCCTGTGCGGTGCGCACGTTGGCACGCACCGAAACATTCATGCCGATGAAGCCGCAAGCGCCAGAAAGAACCGCGCCCACTACGAAACCAACCGCGGTCTGGCCGTCCAGAAAGGCGGCAATCAGACCAGCCAGCACAACGCCGACGACTGCAATGGTTTTGTATTGGCGAGCAAGATACGCCGCGGCACCGGTTTGAATGGCTGCTGCAATCTCCTGCATCCGGGCGTTGCCCGCGTCCTGAGAAAGAATCCAACTGCGTGCCCAAAAGCCGTAAGCCACGGCAATGAACCCGCAGACAAGCGCCAGATAAAGCGCTGAGTTGCCTGTCATAGAGAGATCTCCTAACTGTTGTGTCACGAAGAAAGAAGCAACGTCAGTGTTGCTCCCACTGCGTTGCTTCCTCACCGCTCCAGCCCAACAATATGTGTCGTGGAGATGATTGGCCAACGCAGGAACTGTACCGTGAAAAAAAGGGTTTTAGGCGGTCGCAAGTGCTGCGTCAGTAAAATGAGGGTAAATACTGATTTGAGACAACATTTTCCCCATCCCCCTGTAATAGAGAGTTCTTATGTCCCTTGACAACGTCACCCCAGGTAACAACGTGCCCGAAGCATTCAACGTGATCATCGAGATCCCGATGAACGCCGATCCGGTGAAGTACGAGGTTGACAAGGCCACTGGCGCCATTTTTGTGGATCGCTTCATGAGCACGGCCATGCACTATCCATCCAACTACGGATACGTGCCCAAGACCATTTCCGGAGACGGCGATCCGGTGGACGTGCTGGTGATTACCCCCGTGCCATTGATTCCCGGCGTGGTGGTCCCTTGCCGAGCCATCGGCATTTTGAAGATGGAAGACGAAGCCGGCCAGGATGGCAAGGTTCTGGCGGTTCCCACCGAGAAAATTCTGTCCCTCTACAGCCGTTGGCAAAAGCCGGAAGACCTGAGTCCTGCGCGTCTGAAGACCATCGCCCACTTTTTTGAACACTACAAGGATCTGGAAGAAGGCAAGTGGGTCAAGATCCTGGGTTGGGAAGGCCCGGAGTCTGCCCGTAAGGAAATCATGGACGGCATTGCCAACTACAACAAGGCCCAGGCGTAACGCTGGCGGTTTTGCGGCCGGTTAGGTCGATTTCAATGGCCCGCTCAGCGGGCCTTTTTTATGGGTGCCCGGCGCCGGTTTGCGCCAGGACTTTGGTTTGCAGCGGATTATTGCACCTGCCTGCGTCTGCCGTGTATGATCATTCGGATGTCTCTTCGCGAAGAGTGAAAACCGGGCTTTGAAGCCGAGGAAACCGCCATGCAAATCACGCAAAAATCTCCGACTCCTGATCAGCAGGCCAAACCAGCCAACACGCCGGACATCCAGTCGGGACAGTATCTGACCTTGCGCCTGGGTGATGAGAGCTATGCCATCGACATCATGCGGGTGCAGGAAATCCGTTCCTACGAAGAGCCCACCAAGATGGCGAACTCGCCCAGCTTCATCAAGGGGGTCATCAATTTGCGCGGCGTCATCGTCCCCATCGTCGACTTGCGCATGAAGCTCAATATCTCCAAGGTGGAATACAACGAATTCACCGTGGTGATCATCCTCAATGTGCGCGGCACAGTCATCGGCGCCGTGGTGGACGCGGTGTCCGACGTGGTGACGCTGGACGCCAAGATGATCAAGCCGGCGCCGCAGTTCGAGTCCGCCATTGATGCCCGTTTCATCCTCGGTCTGGCCAATGTGGGGGACCGCATGCTCATCGTCATGAACATGGAAGCCCTGCTCAGCAATGCCGAGCTCGGCATGATGCCGTCTTAGGCGTTCCTCACTTTTTTTTGCTGCGTTTTCTTGCGTACAGCCTTGCGCGCCTTGGGCGCAGGTGCATCGAGACCTAACGCAGCTTCCAGCTCCGTGATGGCGTTGTGCGTGTAGTCCAGCATGCGCTGCAGGGCGGGCACCGAGCGGCGGCACGCGATGTAGCCAAACCCCAGGTTGTCGCCGTAGCCGCTGATGGTGATGTTCAGCGCCAGGTAGTGGGTGGGAATGGACACCGGGTACACCTCGTCCAGTCGTGCGCCGTTCAGGTACAGCGTTTCCCGTGGCCCCGGCACATTGGAAATCACCAGGTTGAACAGGGGGTGCTTCTCCGCCGTTCCGGTCACGATGCCGGCCCCCAGTGGTGATATCGAGGTGATGCCGTGCGCCATCTTTTGCAGGCGCGGCATCTTGGTCAGCCGCTCCTTGGCCTGTGTGGTGGAATCCACAATGTGCTGCAGACGCTTCAGCGGATCGGCAAGGTGCGTGCCCAGACTGGCCAGCAGAAGGGAGACCTGATTGCCACCGGCATCGGTCTCACCATGTAGCGACACCGGCACCATGGCAACCAGTGGCTTCCTGGGCAACTTGGCCTGGGCACACAGGTATTCACGCAAGGCGCCGGCACAGATGGCCAGCGTGACGTCATTGACTGTGGCGCCAGTGGCCTCGCCAATGCGCCTGAAGCGGGCCAGTGAATAGGATTGGGATGCAAACCGGCGCGAGCCCGAGATCTCCACATTGAAGGGCGTCGGCGGCGCCTGGAAGGGCAGGGCCGTCGCTCCGTCGGCGTAACCGGCACGCACGATGTCCCACAGACCGCTGCCCACTCCCGGCAGTATTTCCTTGCCCGCCTTGGCCAGGTTGCCAAGCAGTTCAAGCAAGCCGGGTGAGGCCGTCTTGCGCCGCGTGGTGGGGTGCTGCTTGAAGGGCAGTGCCCAGACCGGTGCCTTGTGTTCGGTGGCGTCGGCCGACATGGCATTGGCCGCCATGCGCGCGCCGGTCACTCCGTCAATCAGCGCGTGGTGCATCTTGCTGTAGGTAGCGAAGCGTCCGCCTGGAAGACCCTCGATCACATAGGTTTCCCACAAGGGCCGGTTGCGGTCCAGCAGGTTGCCGTGCAGGCGCGACACCATGGACAGCAGTTCGCGGATGCGCCCTGGTCGGGGCAGGGCGACGTGGCGCAGGTGGTAGTCCAGCTCAAACTCCTCGTCTTCCTCCCAGTACCACAGGCCCATGCGCAGCACCGGGTGCAAATTGAACGGCGCAACGGCCCTGGCGTGCTTGCCCCAATCGGCCAGCAGCTGGCTGACGAAGTCAGGGCTGGAGCCCGGCGGTGGAGTGTAGATGTTCAGACCGGCCACGTGCATGGGCTGGTTGCGGGTCTCCATCCACAGGAATGCGGAATCCGTCGGGCTGAGTGCTTGCATGGTTGGGGGCTCCTCGGGTAGCGGTCCATTGTCCGCCAAAGCCCTGCACTTGAAAGGCGTCGCCGCCATTCCAGCGGGCCACCAGGGGGGCGGTCATAGGGTGGGTCCTGGTGGAAGATCGCAGAGTTGTTTGCGGACCCAGGCAATCACCGCCGGATCCATGCACATCTGCAGGTGGCCAATACCCTTGAACACCGTCGCTTCCAGGCCCGGCAGAACCTGGGCCCGCTGCGGGTAGACGATGTTGTCCTGGGGCGTCAGCGCAATGCGGATCAGGGCGCGGGTGGTATTCGTCTCGCTGGCGCTGAGTTTCGCCAGCCAGGGGCTTTGCCATTGCATCTGGCGGCCATTCGGGGTTGGTGTGCCAGGCGCTATTTGCGTTCCAGCGTGTGGTGTGCCCAGCGTCAGCACACGGGCAACGCGCCCGGTTCCGCAGGCACGCATCCAGGCGCGGATGGCCAACCCGCCCATGCTGTGGCCCACCAGGGCCACCTGCTTGGTACCGGTGCGTTGGCACAGTTCATTCACCGCCGCTTCGACGGTGCTGGCATAGTTGTCGATGGACGTGAATAGCGGCTCCAGGTTCACGGCCAGCACGCTATGCCCCTGGGCGCGCAAATCACTGGCGATGTCATCCCAGATGCGATGGTTGCACAGGTAGCCATGCACCAGCACCACGGGCACGCGGGCTGGTGTACCGGTCGCAGGCAGCACCGCCGGCGGGGCTACGGTCCACGGCTGGCGCAGCAGAAAGATGTGCAGGCCGGCAATGAACTCGCCCAGGAGCGAACTCCACCACTGCGCGGCGGGTTCGTCCGCCCTGGACCGCAGCGTCGAATACAGGTCCACCAGCAACATGGTTGCCAGGGGGAGCAGCGCCGCGCCGGCCAGTGCCCGCCATAGCGGCACGAGGGGTGCCGGGAGCAGCCACAAGCCCACCGCGGCGCCGGTCAGTGCCTGCAGCAGGATCGTGAAGCGCAACAGTCGAGCGAGCATGTGGTTTCCCCGTTAGCGTTGCGCCATTGTGTCCGTGTGGGCAAAGCCTAGTACTGCGGCTGGTGCTTGCGGATCGCGGCCTTGACGGCATCCGTCAGCGCAAAGCCGGCGCCAAACTTCTGCGCCAGCTCGGCCGCACGCGCCTCGAACGCTTCAATGCCCATGCCGTAGATGAACTGCATGGCACCACCCGTCCAGGCCGGGAAGCCAATGCCGAAGATGGAGCCGATGTTGGCATCGTGCACGCTGGTCAGCACGTTTTCGCTGAGGCAGCGTGCAGTTTCCACCGCCTGGCGAAACAGCAGGCGGTCCTTCAGGTCGGTGATGTTCCACTTTGCATCGACCTTTTCGAACAGGGGCTTGAGCTGGGGCCACAGGAATTTCTTGGTACCCTTTTCGGCGGGGTACTCATAGAAGCCGCCACCGCCGGCGCGCCCCGGGCGGTTGTGCTTGCGCACCATCTCGGCCACGAGCGCCTCACCGGGCGTGGGCACATAGGTTTTGCCCTCGGCTTCAAAATCGGCACGGGTCTGCTCCATGACGTGCAGGGACAAGGTGAGCGCGGTTTCGTCCAGCACGGCCAGTGGGCCGACCGGCATGCCGCACTGGATGCCGGCGTTTTCCACGGCAGCGGCGGGGACGCCTTCACCCACCATGGCCACGCCTTCCATGACGAAGGTGCCAAACACGCGGCTGGTGAAGAAGCCACGCGAGTCATTCACCACGATGGGCATCTTGCCGATGGCCTGCACATAGTCATAGGCGCGGGCCACGGTCTCGTCATTGGTCTGTTCGCCGCGGATGATTTCCACCAGCTGCATCTTGTCCACCGGGCTGAAGAAGTGGATGCCGATGAATTTCTCCGGCGCAGCGCTGGCCGTGGCCAGGCCAGTGATGGGCAGCGTGGAGGTGTTGGAGGCAAAGAAGCCACCCGGAGCCAACATGGGCTCGGATTCCTTGGTAACCTTGGCCTTGAGCTCGCGGTTCTCGAACACGGCCTCGATGATCAGGTCGCAGCCCTTCAGGTCTTCTACCTTGGCGGTGGGCTGGATGCGAGCCAGGATTTCGGCTTGTTTGTCCGCCGTCATGCGGCCCTTGTCCACGCGGCCCTGGGTGATCTTGGCGGTGTAGCTCTTGCCCAGATCGGCCTTTTCCTGGCTCACGTCCTTCAGCACGGTGGCAATGCCCTTGCTGGCCTGCGAGTAGGCAATGCCCGCGCCCATCATGCCGGCGCCCAGCAGGCCGACCTTGGCGGGCTTGAAGCGTGGCACGTCCTTGGGGCGGCTCTGGCCGCTCTTGATGGCGTTGAGGTTGAAGAAGAAGGTGTTGATCATGGCCTTGGCGTTCGTCCCGGTCATGAGCTTGGCCAAGGCGCGGCTCTCCAGCCGCAGCGCGGTTTCGATGTCCACCTGCAGGCCTTCGACCATGCAGGCCATGATGGCCTCCGGCGCGGGGTACAGGCCCCGGGTCTGCTTCTTGATCATGGCCGGCGCCACGACCAGCATCTGCGCCACGGCGGGCGAGGAGGGCAGGCCGCCGGGCATCTTGTAGCCCTTGGCTTCCCACGGGTGCTGGGCGGTCGGGTTGGCTGCTATCCAGGCCAGGGCCTTGGCGCGCATCTCGGCTTGTGCGTTATCGCCGGGCGCCACCAGGTCGTGCACCAGGCCCAGGCCCTTGGCATCCGACGGCGAGAAGGTCTTGCCTTCCACCAGATAGGGCTGCGCGCCCATCAGGCCCAGGTGGCGCGTCATCTTGGTCACGCCGCTGGCGCCGGGCAGCAGGCCCAGTGTCACCTCGGGCAGGCCGAACTGGGTCTTGGGCGAGTCGATGGCAATGCGGTGGTGGCCGATCAAGGCCACCTCCCAGCCGCCGCCCAGCGCCGTGCCGTTGAGCAGGCTGACCACCGGCTTACCCAGGGTTTCCAGAAAGCGCATGTTTTTCTTCAAGCGCTCGATTTCGGCATAGACCTTCTGCGCGTCCGCAGGCGTGATGCGCATCGTGGCCTTGAGGTCGGCACCGGCAAAGAAGGTACTCTTGGCAGAGGCCAGCAGGATGCCTTGGATGGCGTCCTTGTCTTTTGCGACCTGTGCCGCGACTTCGGCCATGTCGTCCTGCCACTGCAGGCACATGGTATTGACGGGCGAGTTAGGTTCGTCAAAGGTGATGGTGGCGATTCCGTCAACCAGGGAGTATTGGATGGTTTTCATAATGCTATCAAGTTAGGAGCGTTCTACGCAATATCTACGAGGGCTATTGGCCGATTTGTCTCACAAGCGTTCGACGATTGTGGCAATCCCCATGCCGCCACCCACGCACAGCGTGGCCATGCCGTAGCGCAGCTTGCGGCGGTGCAGCTCGTCGATCAGCGTGCCCAGAATCATGGCGCCGGTGGCGCCCAGTGGATGGCCCATGGCGATGGCGCCGCCATTCACGTTGACCCTGTCGTGCGGCACCTGCATCTCCTTCATGAAACGCATCACCACGGCGGCAAATGCCTCGTTCACTTCAAACAGGTCGATGTCGTTGATGGAGAGTCCTGCCTTGGCCAGCGCCTTGCGGGCGGCCGGCATGGGGCCGGTCAGCATGATGGTCGGGTCTGCACCTGAGAGCGCGGTGGACACGATGCGCGCACGGGGTGTGAGGTTGTGCGCCCTGGCCGCAGCCTCGTTGCCGATCAGCACGGCGGCCGCGCCATCAACGATGCCCGACGAGTTGCCCGCATGGTGCACGTGGTGGATGCGCTCCACTTGCGGGTAGCGGGTCAGCGCTAGCTGGTCAAAGCCCATTCCGCCCATCTGCTCGAACGACGCCTTCAGGCCCGCCAGGCCTTCCAGCGTGGTATTGGGCTTGATGAACTCGTCACGGCCCAGAATCACCTGGCCCAGGCTGTCTTTCACGGGCACCACCGAGCGGTCAAAGTAGCCGGCGGCTTGCGCTGCGGTGGCGCGCTTTTGCGACTCCAGCGCAAAGGCATCCACGTCCTGGCGCGTGAAGCCTTCCAGTGTGGCGATCAGGTCAGCGCCAATGCCCTGGGGCACAAAGGCGGTGGCGGAATTGGTCTCGGGGTCCATGGCCCAGGCGCCGCCGTCCGAGCCAATTGGCACGCGGCTCATACTCTCCACACCACCGGCCACGACCAGGTCTTCCCAACCCGAGCGCACTTTTTGCGCGGCCATGTTCACGGCCTCCAGCCCGGAGGCGCAGAAGCGGTTGACCTGCACGCCGGCGCATTGGAAGTCCCAGCCCGCCTTGAGCGCCGCCACCTTGGGCAGCACGGCGCCCTGGTCTCCGATGGGGGAGACGATGCCCATCACCACGTCGTCGACCTTGGCGGTGTCGAACTGGTGGCGCTGCTGCAGGTCGGTCAGCAGCCCGGCCAGCAGGTTGACGGGCTTGACCTCGTATAGGCTGCCGTCTTTCTTGCCTTTGCCACGCGGGGTGCGGATGGCGTCGAATACAAATGCTTCTGTCATGGGAGGGCTCCAGGCGAAATGTGCAAACAGGGTGGAAATGGTGATTCGATTTGGAGTATATTGCTTTTTACCAAGCAATTGCTTTGTAAAAATAACAGTGACTCCAACTTTAGGTGCTTCCATGATCGAAAGAACCCTCTTCACCCCCGACCACGAATCCTTCCGCGACAGCTTCCGCAAGTTCATCGAGAAGGAAATTTCCCCCTTCCACGCCGAGTGGGAAGAGCAGGGCTATGTCGCCCGCGAGGTCTGGAACAAGGCTGGCGCCAACGGCTTCCTGTGCATGAGCATGCCCGAGCAATATGGCGGGTCGGATGCCGACAAGCTGTTCTCGGTCATCCAGTTCGAGGAGCTAGCCCGCGCTGGCACCAGCGGCATCGGCTACAGCCTGCACAGCGAAATCGTGGCGCCCTACATCCTGCACTACGGCACCGAGGAGCAAAAGGCCAAGTACCTGCCCAAGCTGGCCACGGGCGAGATGATCGGCGCCATCGCCATGAGCGAGCCCGCTGCGGGCTCGGACCTGCAGGGCATCAAGTCCACTTGCATCGAGCAGCCGGACGGCAGCTACCTGCTCAACGGCAGCAAGACCTTCATCACCAACGGCTGGCACGCCGACCTGGTCATCGTCGTGGCCAAGACCAATCCGGCCGCGGGCGGCAAGGGCACCAGCCTGGTGCTGGTGGAACGCGGCATGCCCGGCTTCAGCGTGGGCAAGCGCCTGAAGAAACTGGGCCTGAAAGCCCAGGACACATCCGAGCTGTTCTTCGACAACGTGCGCATCCCCGCCGAAAACCTGCTGGGCGGCAAGGCGCATGAGAACCGCGGCTTCATCTGCCTGATGGAGCAGTTGCCCTGGGAGCGCCTGCAAATTGCGGTGAGTGCCGTGGCCGGTGCGCAGGCGGCCATCAACTGGACGGTGGATTATGTGAAGGAGCGCAAGGTCTTCGGCCAGCCGGTGGCCTTGTTCCAGAATACCCGCTACACGCTGGCCGAGTTGCAGACCCAGGTACAGGTGGCGCAGGTGTTTGTCGACAAGTGCTGCGAGCTGATCTGCAAGGACCAGCTCGATACGGCGACGGCCAGCATGGCCAAGTACTGGACCACGGACCTGCAGTGCAAGGTCATGGACGAATGCGTGCAGCTCTTTGGCGGCTACGGCTACATGTGGGAATACCCCATCACCCGCGGCTTTGCCGACGCCCGCGTGGCCCGCATCTATGGCGGCACCAACGAGATCATGAAGGAAGTGATCACCCGGGCCATGGGCCTGGGTGCCAAATAAGCGCGCTCAGTGGGAGCGGGGCTGGCCCCGCTTGGCGCGCTTGTCGGCAATGGCGATATCCAGCAACTCCAACAGGGGTGCATAGGCGCGTTCGGTCCAGTCGCTGTACCGGCTCGCCTTCACCAGCACGGATCGCGCCGACTCCAGGGAGTCAACACGCATCTGCTCCATTCCTGCTTCCTGCATTGCACGCTTGATCACCACACTGAGCTTCAGGCTCGGGCGTGTGGGATGGGCCATCTCCTCGAAGGGAAAGGCGACCGCCCAGATGGCATCCAGATTGCCCGTGCGGGTCAGTGCTTGAACAAAGGGTGCGACCAGACCCGCGACCTGTATGTGTTGATAACGGTCCCGACTGTCCGCCGGGTTTGACTGGATGGTCTGCGACAGTTTGTGTGTGTTCATGGTCTGCATAACGGCGCACATGCCTTTCGCGATGACAAGCCAGAACAATCCCGCTATCCCGCCGCCATGATCACATGCGCATGAATCTTGCCGCTGGCCCTCATGGAAGCTGCGTAGCCTGCTATGCATATGATAGCGGACTACGTGTGACACAACGTCGGCGTCAGGCCCCGACCTGGGCGCCCATCAGGTAGTCCGTCTTGCCCAGCGCCACGCCGTTGTGGCGCAGGATGGCGTAGGCCGTGGTCACGTGGAAGAACATATTGGGCAGGGCGTAATGCTTGAGATAGGCCTCGCCCAGCATGGTGCGCGTGGCCTCGCGGCCCACGGGGAACGTGATCTCCTTGTTTTCGGTCCCATCAATGGTGCTGGCCGGTACGGTGGCCAGATAGTCCAGCGTCTTCTGGATGCGCGCCTTCAACTCGGGCAGGGTCTGCTCGGTGTCCTCGTAGCGCGGCGCGGCCACGCCGGAGATGCGCGCCACCGCGTTCTTGGCCGCGTCGCAGGCAATCTGCACCTGGCGCGTGAACGGCAGCATGTCCGGCGCCAGGCGGAACTGTGTCAGCGCGGCAGGGTCGCACGGCTTCTGGTCCACAAAGGCCTGCGCCTTGTCCAGAAAGTGGCTGAGGTTGCCCAGCATGGTGGTGAAGACGGGCACGCTGGCGGAATACATGGAAATGGACAAGGCATTACTCCTGAGGGTGGGATACACAAGCCGCTGATGCTAATGCAGATGGAATCAGCTTGCCGGGGCGGGGGCACACCGCCACTTTGCTGTTCCGCTGCGTGAAAGTCGCTTCAGGCGTAGGATTCGACGCGATTGGCGCCGGTACAAGCCCGCACCCGCCCGTTCACGCCAGGAGAACCACGATGGCCATCAGCAAAAACACCATTTGCCTTTGGTACGACGGCACCGCACTCGAAGCCGCCACCTTCTACGCCCAGACCTTTCCCGACAGTGCGGTCGGCGCCGTCCACCGCGCACCTAGTGATTACCCATCCGGTAAAGAGGGCGATGTCATCACCGTGGAGTTCACGGTGATGGGCATCCCGTGTCTGGGCCTCAACGGCGGGCCGGGCATTCAGCACACCATCGCGTTCTCGTTCCAGGTGGCGACCGATGACCAGGCCGAAACCGACCGCCTGTGGAACGCCATCGTCAACAACGGCGGCCAGGAAAACGACTGCGGCTGGTGCCAGGACCAATGGGGCGTGTCGTGGCAGATCACGCCGCGTGTGCTGACGCAGGCCTACACCAGTGCCGACCGCGCCGCCGCCAAGCGCGCATTCGCGGCCATGATGACCATGCGCAAGATCGACGTGGCCGCCATCGAGGCCGCCGTGCGCGGCGAGGGCCAGCCATCATGACCCGCGTGCGCGTGGAGGGCTTCACCATCTCGCTGGACGGCTACGGCGCCGGTCCCAACCAAAGCCTGAACAACCCGCTGGGTGAGGGCGGCACGGAACTGCACCAGTGGCTGTTCCCCACCCGCACTTTCCAGCGGGTCCTGTTCGGCCAAGACGGCACCACCGGCGTGGACGACGACTTTGCCGCCCGCGGCTTTCACAACGTGGGCGCGTTGATTCTGGGGCGCAACATGTTCAGCCCCGACCGCGGGCCATGGGCGGACTTAAGCTGGAAAGGCTGGTGGGGCGACAACCCGCCGTACCACGTGCCCACCTTCATCCTGACCCACCATGCGCGCGAGTCCATCGCGATGGAAGGCGGCACGACGTTTCACTTCGTCACCGGCGGCATCCACGAAGCGCTAGCGCGCGCACGCGAGGCCGCTGCGGGCAAGGATGTGCGCATCGGCGGCGGGCCAGACACTATCCGGCAGTACCTGCGCGAGGGGCTGATTGATGAACTGCACATCGCCATCTCGCCCGTGTTGCTGGGGCGGGGAGAGGCACTGTTTGCTGGGGTGGACTTGCGGGCGCTGGGGTATGCGTGCGTCCAGTCAGTGGGGACGGAGAAGGCTACGCATGTGGTGCTGCGGCGGCAAAGGGGCGTGGGCGCTTAACCACTTGTGGAGAGTTGAAGTACCTGACGTGGGACAACTTTTGCGCGCCTATCGGCATCAGCTCCTAGAAATTTGAATGATTGATCTCAGAGTTTGAGGCTGACGGCAATGGGTGACAAATGCCACGGTTTCTGGGAGCATGTTTTCACAAACAGCGTGACGGTGATATAGCGTCGTGCCAAGTCTGCTTAGGCATTCTGCTGCGCGGCCGCGGTGCTGGCCGCTTGTGCATTCGGTGCAACGAGAGAGTAGGCGAGAAAGGGGCCGCAACTGCAGCTCCCCACTGCAGACAGAAATAAGAGCGCGCCGCACTGGCTGTCCGAGACGCAAGGCGTGGGGGATGCCAGCGATCTGGCCTCCGCTTCCTTGGCGTTGGCCTCTTCGACGGGTGGCGTGGATGATCCGCCGCACGCGGTCAGAGAAATCAACGCAATGAGGGCCAGAGGACGCAGTAGTGACATTCGGCGATTGTTTCCCAAGGCGTCTCAGCGCGCCTCCCACGAATGGGGGGGTATTGGGTGAATCGACAACAGTCGCCCGTCGCCTGTGGTTGTGGACCTTCGCCCCATCAACGCCACAAGGCCTGAAAGTCGAATGAAAGCTGCCGCTGGTGCCGAATGGACAGCAGGCACACCGTGCCCTTGAGCCTTGCGTAGAGCAGCAGGTAATGGGTCATGACGTATTCGCGTAGCTCGCTGTCCCTGGCAAGGGTGCCCAGTTGTTGGGTCAGACGGGCGATACCGTTGGCTACTTCAACCGATTGCACCGGGCGCGCCAGGAATGGACGGCCCATACCCGGAAAAGTCTCCAGGTTGGGAATGACGGTGTCTGTCAACTCGTCGAGGAGTGCATCAAAAGCCTGCGGTGCATTCGCTTCGATCAGGAACGCCTCAACCTCTTCCAGGTTGCGTTCGAAGTTGGCTGTGAGTTTGACGGTGTGCTTGATGGCCACGATGCAAGGCCGCTGGTCACGCGGCTGACTTGGCTGCCGCTGCGCGCCGACGCTTCATGCCTGATAGCGTGCTGCGTGCGTCCTTCACCTTGCCAGCAGCCACATCTGCAAGACCACGGGCCGCATCGTCGACCAGCAGCAAGTGGATGCGCTCGCGTTCCAACTGGTGGTAGTAGTCCAGCCGCTGGGCGTCGATCAGGGCCACATAGCTTTCACCGTTCTTGGTGATGATTTTCTCGGCTCCGCCTTTCACCTGATCGGCCAACTCGGACAGATTGGCCCTGGCTTGCGATAGCGGGATGACATCGATTGCTGAGATTGACATGGTGGACTCCTGTGTAGGTCGATGTACAGAATTTTGCACATCATACGCGCCTTACAGTTTCGGAGTATTCAAACTTCAGGTGCCCCCAAAATCCCCAACGCCTTCTCCGAAAACGCAATCCACTGCGTCTCCTGCAAGATGCCGGCGTTCAGCACCAGGTGCTGCAACTGTTGCTTCTTTGATCCGCCTTCTTCCACGCCGGCAAAGTCGCGCGCCTCAACGGCCTGGTACAGCGCCAGCTTCTCCTTGTGCAGCTCCAGGCGGCGACGGATGTCGTCGGCCAGGCCGGTGGGGCCGACCACGGCTTCGGCGCGCAGGCGCACCATCAGCTCGTTGCGCATGACCTGAGGGTCTTGCTGCTCGGCCACCCAGCGTTTGAGTTCCTTGCGCCCGGCGGGCAGCACGCGGTAGACGCGTTTGCGTCCGCGTCCGCTCTCGGGCGGGAGCGATTCCACCCAGCCGGCTTCTTCCAGGCGGCCCAGTTCGCGGTAGATCTGTTGGTGGGTGGCATGCCAGAAGTAGCCGATGGATCGGTCAAAGCGGCTAGCCAGGTCGGAGCCGGAGGAGGGCTGTTCAACCAGGGCGGTGATGAGCGCGTGGGGTAGGGACATTTGGTTATTTTATGCAACCAGTTGCACAGACGGCAAACTTCTGCGTAGAATTGTGCAACTAGTTGCATAAAGGAGCCTCCATGACCACGTACCCCCATCTGCTCGCGCCCCTCGACCTGGGCTTTACCACCCTCAAGAACCGGGTCCTGATGGGCTCCATGCACGTGGGGCTGGAAGAGGTGCCCAATGGCTTTGAGCGCATGGCCGCCTTTTACGCGGAGCGCGCCCGGGGCGGCGTGGGCCTGATCGTGACTGGCGGCATTGCCCCCAACGAGCGCGGCCGCCCCATGAAGGGTGGCGCCATGTTGATCACCGAGGCCGAAGCCGCCCACCACCGCGTGGTGACCGACGCGGTGCACCAGGCCGGCGGCAAGATCGCCATGCAGATCCTGCACTTTGGCCGCTACTCATACCAAAAAGACCTGGTGGCGCCCAGCGCGCTGCAGGCGCCCATCAATCCGTTCACGCCGCACGCGCTCACCACCGACGAGGTGGAGCAGACCATCAACGACTTTGCCCGCTGCGCCAGCCTGGCCCAGGTGGCGGGCTATGACGGCGTGGAGATCATGGGGTCCGAGGGCTACCTGATCAACGAATTCATCGCCGCGCGCACCAACCACCGTGACGACGCCTGGGGCGGAAGCTATGCCAACCGCATCCGCTTCCCGGTGGAGATCGTGCGCCGCGTGCGCGAAAAGGTCGGTGCCAACTTCATCATCATCTACCGCCTGTCCGCGCTGGACCTGGTGGAAGGCGGCTCCACGCTGGACGAGGTGATCCAACTGGCCCAGGCCATTGAGGCAGCGGGTGCCACCATCATCAACACGGGCATCGGATGGCACGAGGCGCGCATCCCCACCATCGCCACCAAGGTGCCGCGCGCGGCCTATGCCTGGGTCACGCAGCGCCTGATGGGCTCGGTGAAGATTCCGCTGGTGGCCACCAACCGCATCAACACGCCCGAGGTGGCCGAGCAACTGCTGCGCGACGGTTTTTGCAACATGGTCTCCATGGCGCGCCCCTTCCTGGCCGACCCCGACTTTGTGCGCAAGGCGGCCGAGGGCCGGGCCGACGAGATCAACACCTGCATCGGCTGCAACCAGGCCTGCCTGGACCACACCTTTGGCGGCAAGATCACCTCCTGCCTGGTCAATCCGCGCGCTTGCCATGAGACGGAGCTGGTGATTGCACCGACTGCCAAGGCCAAGCGCATCGCCGTGGTCGGTGCCGGGCCTGCGGGGCTGGCGTTCTCCGTCACAGCCGCCGAGCGCGGCCACACGGTGGAGCTGTTCGACGCGGCGGCCGAGATTGGCGGCCAGTTCAACATCGCCAAGAAGGTGCCGGGCAAGGAAGAGTTCTACGAGACCTTGCGCTACTTTGACCGCCAGTTGACGCTCAAGGGCGTGAAGCTGTCGCTCAACACCCGCGTCAGCGCCGATGCGCTCAAGGCCGCGGGCTTTGACGAGATCGTGCTGGCCACGGGCGTGACGCCGCGCACGCCGGAGATCGAAGGCGTGAACCACCCCAAGGTGATGGGTTATCTGGACGTGCTGCGCGATGGCAAGCCCGTAGGCCAGAACGTGGCCGTCATCGGTGCCGGTGGCATTGGCTTTGATGTGTCGGAATTCCTCACCCACAGCGGCACCAGCGCCAGCGTGGATGCACCCAAGTTTTATGCGGAGTGGGGCATTGACACCGCCTACACCAATGTCGGGGGCCTGACCGAGCCGCATGTGGAGGCCGCACCGCGCAAGGTGCACCTGCTGCAGCGCAAGACCAGCAAGGTGGGCGACCAGTTGGGCAAGACCACGGGCTGGATCCACCGCACCGGGCTCAAGGCCAAGCGGGTTGGCATGTATCCCGGTGTGCAGTACCAGAAGATTGATGACGCGGGCCTGCACATCCGCGTGGGCCTTGAGGAGCGCGTGGTGCCCGTAGACAATGTGATCCTGTGCGCCGGCCAGGAGCCGCAGCGCGAGTTGCTGGCCGACCTGCAGGCCGCCGGCTGCTCGGTGCATCTGATTGGCGGCGCCGACGTGGCTGCCGAACTGGACGCCAAGCGCGCGATCAACCAGGGCACGCGCCTGGCCGCCACCATCTGATCGCCAACAACAACCCAAGGAGACATTCATGGATCAAGCCCCCAGCCACCTGCACCCTGCAGCTGCGGCGTCCCTCGCCATCTGGCACGACATGATCGCCAAGCGCGACCTGTCCGCCCTGGCCAGCATCGTCCATCCCGACGCCGTGTTCCGCTCGCCCATGGCCATCCACCCCTACCAGCCGGCGGAGGCCTTGATCCTGGCGCTCTCCACGGTGATCAACGTGTTTGAGGACTTCACCTACCACCGCCAGCTGGCGTCCGACGACGGCCTGAATGTGGTGCTGGAGTTCAGCGCCCGCGTGGGCGACAAGCAGCTCAAGGGCATTGACTTGGTGCGCTTTGATGAGGCTGGCAAGATTGTGGAATTTGAAGTCATGGTGCGCCCCCTGAGCGGCCTGCAGGCGCTGGGTGCCGAGATGGGTGCGCGGCTGGCCCAGAAGATGCCGGCGTTCAAGGTCAACAAAATCGGCAATTGAGCACACTTATCCTCAGGAACTGATCCCAATTCAGCAACCCCTGCAGGGCCAACAAAGGAATCTTCATCAGATTGCCTCGGGCGACCAGCATTTGCACAGCTTGGACGAGGGGCCTGCCGACGCCAGCCTACAAGAGAACTAGGTGGTGTTTTTCGGCCTGGGCGACCGCATTCAAGGCAATGCGATGGTCGAAGGTTGCCAACGCGCCGTTGTGGGCCACGGCGAGCGCCAGCAGATAGAGGTCGGTGATTTGGCCATGGCTGAACACGCGGTCCCAGTTCACCAGGCCCTCGGTTCGCAGGCTGATGTCGTCGCCCCAGAATGCATGGTCCACGTCGGCGCAAGCCAGCGCCATCTTGGCCCGCACGATCTCAAATCCAGCCGGGCCGCGCTGGCTGTAGCCGGGCAGGTTCAGTATCCGCAGAACGCCGTTCTCCACCAGCGGGCAGGTGGCAATTTTGAGGCGTGGTTTTTGGAAGAGTGCCAGGGTCGCCTGGTTGTGGACGTGGGCATCGTCCAGCAGCGCAATCCACACGTTCACGTCCAGTAGCAGCCGCCGGGTGGTTGATGCCACGCTCAAATTCCTTCTTGTTCCATCAGGCGGCGAACGTGATCCGTGGTGATGATTTCGTCCCGCGCGGGGAGAACCGAATACTTGCTGCGCAATGGAATGGGCGTCGCCGGCCCTTGCGCGCTGGCACGCAGCGCGTCACGCACGTAGCGGGACAGGGCCTCGCCCAGGGAGATGCGTTCGCGCTGCGCGCGTTGGCGTGCCACGGCAAATACATCGTCGTCCAGGGAGAGGGTGGTTCGCATGGTCGTAGTTTAAGATTGCATCAAAACATCAATATAGCATCAAAGCATGAATTCAAGGCGGGAAAAATGGTGTCCACCCTTTCCGTGGCGCAGGAATCGTTTTCCCTCTACCAGACTTCCAACCACGGGGCTATAGTGCAGTTGGCAACTTCAGCAGCCTGTCAAGGAGGTGGCACCATGGCGATTCAACACGCAATTTCGGGTCAACCGGTGGGGGTCATGCCCATTGCCAACGCGCTGGGCGCGCGACAGACCGCGGCGGTCTTCAAGACCAACGAGCTGGAAGTCATGCGCGTGGTCCTGCCCAAGGGCAAGACGGTGCCGGCGCACAGTGTGGCGGGCGACATCACCGTGCAATGCCTGGAGGGTTCCATCGGCTTCACCAGCGATGGGTCAACCCAGGTGCTGGCCGCCGGCGAGATGCTGTACCTGGCCGGTGGCGTGCCGCACAGCCTGACCGGCATCGAGGACGCCGCGGCGCTGGTGCACATCGTGCTGCGCAAGTAGCTACAAATTCAATAGCTGCCTACGCAGGTTTGACGAGGGCTGGCGGTTGATTGGATGCCGCGTCCAGCAGGGCGCTGATCTGGGCATCCTTCTCGCGCCAGAGCTGCTGCACCCATTGCGAGAACGCCTCGCGAAAGGCTGGGTCCTGCGCGTAGTCGCCGGTCATCAGGTGCTGCGGTATTGGCAGGCTGCGCACCCGCACGATGACGCGGTGCAGCTCGCCCAGCAGAAAGCCGGTGAAGGTCGGGGGGCCATCGGGGTAGACGATGGTCACATCCAGAATCGCCTGGAATTTGTCACCCATGGCGTTGAGCGCCAGCGCCATGCCGCCGGCCTTGGGCTTGAGCAGGTGCTGGTAGGGCGACTGCTGCCTGGCGTGCTTGGCTTTGGTAAAGCGGGTGCCCTCCAGAAAGTTCATGACGCTGGTGGGAATCAGGGCGTATTTGGCGCAGGCCTTGCGCGTGGTTTCCTGGTCCTTGCCGCGCATTTCGGGGTGTTTCTTCAGGTATTCCTCGGTGTGGCGGCGCATGAAGGGGAACTCCAGCGCCCACCAGGCCAGGCCCATGATGGGCACCCAGATCAGCTGCTGCTTCAGAAAGAATTTCAGCAGTGGAATGCGCCGGTTCAGCAGGTGCTGCAGCACCAGGATGTCCACCCACGACTGGTGGTTGCTGTTGACCATGTACCAGCTGTGCGGGTCCAGCCCTTCGATGCCCTGCACGTCCCAGGTGGTGCGCTGGGTCAGGCCCATCCAGGCGCTGTTGCCCCAGATCCAGGCCTCCGCAATCGACAGCAGGATGGGGTCGATGGCCAGGCGCACCGCCTTGAATGGCAGGATGAGTTTCAGCGACGAGAACACCAGCAGGATGGGCACCCAGAAAAAGATGTTGAGCAGCATCAGCAGGGTGGCAATGGTGCCCCGGAGCGGGGCTGGCAGAAAATACAGCATGGTGGTTTGCTATGAATCTAGTAGCTGTCTATGCAGTGGTTTAGAGGGCTAGAGGCCGATTTTGCAATCCAGTGTACGGCGCAATCATTTCAGATTGCCCGACAGGAACTGGGCCAGGCGCTCGCTCCTGGGGTTGGCCAGCACCTGGGCCGGGTGGCCTTCTTCCTCAATGCGGCCCTGGTGCAGAAAGATCAGGTGTTTGGACACCTCGCGGGCAAAGCCCATCTCGTGCGTGACTACGACCATGGTGCGGCCCTCCTGCGCCAGGTTTTGCATCACCTTCAGTACCTCGGTCACCAGCTCGGGGTCCAGCGCGCTGGTGGGCTCGTCAAACAGCATGACCTCCGGCTCCATGGCCAGCGCACGGGCAATGGCCACGCGCTGCTGCTGGCCGCCGCTCAGGTGGGCCGGGTAGGCGTCCTCTTTGCCGGCCAGGCCGACCTTGGCCAGGTACTTGCGGGCGATCTCAATGGCCTGGTCCCTGGGCACACCCATGACGTGGATGGGTGCCTCGATGATGTTCTGCAGCACCGTCATGTGGGCCCAGAGGTTGAAGTGCTGGAACACCATGGCCAGCTTGGTGCGCAGGCGGGCCAGCTGGTGCGGGTCGGCCGCACCCAACTCGCCGTTACGCTGGGGCACCAGTCGGAGTTCTTCGCCGGCGACGACGATGCGTCCCTCGTGCGGTCTTTCCAGCAGGTTGATGCAGCGCAGGAACGTGCTCTTGCCCGAGCCCGAGCTGCCAATGATGCTGATCACGTCGCCCGCATGGGCGGCCAGTGACACACCCTTGAGCACCTCATTGGCGCCAAAGCGCTTGTGGATGTTGTCGACCTGCAGTTTCAGCGGGACGGATGCCATGCTCAGGCGCCCAGCAGTTCGCCGGTCTTGAAGGCCGTGGCGCCGGCAATCTTGCCCAGCTCGCCGCCGGCCAGCACGTAGCGCTCGCGGATGCGCGCGTAGAACACGCCGGCCACACCGGCCAGCACGCGGTGGCTCTGGGAAGACAGCGGATCTATGATCTCGGCCACCAGGTCCCCCACCTGCAGGATCTGGCCGACCTGGGCGGCAAAGACCACGACGCCGGGCGTTGGCGCGCGCAGGGTCTCGGAGCCAGCCAGCGGCGTGGCGCGGCACACGGCGGGTGGCATATCCGGTGGGTAGGCGCTGGCAATGGCGCCGGTGGTTTGCAACCAGGCAAACAGGGCCTTGGCATCCGAATGGGCCAGCGCGTGGGCCACGTCGGCCTCGCCGCGCAACTCGATGGTGGTACTGCAGCAGCCCTGGGGCAGAGGAGCGTTGCTGCCAGCGGCGGCCAAAGCCTCGGCCAGGCGCCACCAGACGCCGGACAGGCACTCGTCAATCGGGCCGCTGCCGGAATTCTTGGCCAGCAGAATGGCCTCGCACTGCAGGAAACGGGTCAGGGGCTCGAACTGGGGCCAGCAGCCTTCTTCGGTGTAGAAGTGCATCACGGCTTCGCAGTCGCAGTGCAGGTCCAGCATGTAGTCGGCATCGTGGGACAGCAACAGCAGGGCGCGGCGCAGGCTTTGCAGTTCGGTGTCCGGCTTCCAATCGCGCAAATAGGTGCCCATGGCCTGGCGCACGGTGGCCACATTGGCCTGTGGGTCGGTGCCCAGTTGCGTTTGGATGGCGCTCCAGACTGCCTTGGCCAGGTCGGGGTAGTGGCGGTTGAAGTTTTCCGAGGTGTCCAGCTCGAAGCGGCCCATGGCCTTGTGGTCCACGCGCTGGGCCAGGCCAATCGGGTTGGCTACCGGCACCAGGATGATTTCGCCGCTGATCTGGCCGGCGGCCTCGGCCGCCTCCAGCAGGGCGCGCAGGTGGTGGGCCACCAGCATGCCGGGCAATTCCTCGGCGTGCAGGCTGGCCTGGATATAAATCTTGGGCCCACGGCCGGCCTGGCCAAAGTGGAAGCTGGTCAGCGTCTTGTGGCTGCCCAGGCTGGGCGACAGCAGGGGGTGGTCAAAGCGTTGCATGGTGGTGAAACTAGGCCTTTCGCGGTGCCAGGTAGGCTAGCAGATGGCGCTCGCTGAGTTTGAACAGGCCAATCAGGCAGAAGGATGCGGTGAGGTAGATGGCCGCCGCGCCCAGATAAGCCTCGAATGGCAGGTAGTAGTCGGAGTAGATGCGGCTGGCGGCGGCGGTCACGTCCAGCATGGAGGGCACGGCGCTGGCCAGGCTGGTGCTGTGCAGCATCATGACCACCTCGTTGCTGTAGGCCGGCAGTGTGCGGCGCAGCGCGCTGGGCAGCACGATGTGCCACATCAGTTGCGCCCGGCCCATGCCATAGGCCTGGGCAGCCTCGATCTCGCCGGCGCTGGTCTCGCGGATGGCGCCGGCCAGCATCTCGGCGGTGTAGCCGGCGGTGTTCAGGCTGAAGGCCAGCAGGGCGCAGAAGAACGGTTCCTTGAAATGGGTCCACGGCCACACCGTATCCCAGCGCGCCTGGATCCACTCCAACTGGCCCAGGCCGTAGTAGATCAGGTAGACCTGGATCAAGAGCGGCGTGCCGCGAATGACGTAGGTGTAGGCCCCGACCAGCCAGCGTGCCAGTGCCCATGGGCCGGTGAGCAGCAGCGCAAACACCAGCGCCATCACCGCACCCACGGCCAGGGATGCAGCCAACAGGCCCAGTGTGGTCACAATGCCCTGGCCAAACAGCGCCAGGTTCTGCGGTTCGAACAGGACGGCCCAGTTCATTTACAGCGTACCTCGCTTGGCACCCAGGCTGAAGCGCGCGTTGAGCCTGCGCAGCACCAGCAGCGACACCGTGGTGTAGACCAGAAACAGTGCCGCCGTGAACAGGAAGAAGGTGAAGGGCGCGCGCGTGGCGGCGCTGGCCTGCTTGGCGGCGTAGGTCATGTCCTGCAGGCCGATCAGGCTGACCAGGGCGGTGGCCTTGATCAGCACCAGCCAGTTGTTGGTGAAGCCGGGCAGGGCGTAGCGCACCATCTGCGGCGCGGTGATGCGGATAAAGGTCTGTGTGCGCCCCATGCCAAAGGCCCAGGCGGCCTCGGCCTGGCTGCGGGGAATGGCCAGCATGGCGCCACGGAAGGTCTCGGTCATATAGGCGCCATAGATGAAGCCCAGCGTCAGCACGCCGGCCACAAACGGGTTGATGTCCACCGTGGCCTCGCTGCCCATCCACTCCAGCAGGTTGTTCAGGCCAATGGTGCCGCCGTAGAAGATCAGCAGCATCAACACCAGATCGGGAATGCCACGGATGATGGTGGTGTAGGCCGTGGCCAGTGCGACCCAACTGCGGTGGCCGGAGAGCTTGGCACCTGCGCCAATCAGCCCCAACACAATCGACACCGCCAGCGCGGCCAGCGATACGCCCACCGTCAACACGGCGCCCTGCAGAATGGCGGTGACGTAGGCGCTCATGGATCCTTATTTGCCGTAGACGTCGAACTTGAAGTACTTGTCGTTGATCTTCTTGTAGACGCCGTTGCCGCGGATGGCCTTGATGGCGGCGTTCAGCTCACCCTTGAGCGCGTCCTGACCCTTGCGCAGGCCAATGCCGGCGCCAATGCCGAAGTATTTGGGGATGAAGAGTTCGTCACCCTTCAATTCATAGTCCTTGCCCTCAGGCTTGCTCAAAAAGCCGCCGGTCACCTCCACATGGTCGGCCACGGTGCCGTCCAGGCGGCCGGCCTTGATGTCCAGGTAGACCTGGTCCTGCGCCTCGTAGGAGACCACGTCCACGCCAGCGGGCTTGAGTTCACCCATGGCGTATTTCTCCTGGGTGCTGGCCTTCAGAACGCCGATCTTCTTGCCCTTGATGGACGCCGGGCCGGCGTATTTCACGTCCTTCTTGACGACGACGCGGCTGGGGGTGTTGTAGTACTTGTCGGTGAAGTCGATTTGTTTCAGACGGTCCTCGGTGATGGACATAGAGCTGATGATGACGTCGTATTTGCGTGCCATCAGACCGGGGATCATGCTGTCCCAGCCCTGTTCCACAAACACGCACTTGCGCTTGATCTGCTCGCACAGGGCGTTGGCGATGTCCACGTCAAAGCCGGTCGGTTTGCCGTCCTGCTTGAAGGTGAAGGGCTCATACGTGGGGTCAATCGCTACCCGCAGGTCCTTGCCCTGGGCAAACGCGGCGGAACCCAACACGCACGCGGCAAGCGCCAACAACAGTTTTTTTGTCATGGATGTGTCTCCGGAATGCCTGCGGGTTGTGCCCCAGGTCGTGTGAACGAAAAATCATTCTACGGTTTCAGCGTGGTGAAAGCCTGGTGGATTACAGCCAGTACCCATTTAGGGAGTAGTGACCAATGCAAATACTTAAAATAGAGGGTTACCCGAAAGCCCCATGAACGCCTTTGTTGACGTCTCCCATTTTCCGCGCGCCGCCAAACCGCTGACCAGTTACCGCAAATACTGGGCCGCGCGCTTCGGCACGTCCCGCTTCCTGCCCATGAACCGTGCCGAGATGGAGCAGCTGGGCTGGGACAGTTGCGACGTGGTGCTGGTCACGGGCGACGCCTATGTGGACCACCCCAGTTTTGGGATGGCCGTGATCGGCCGTCTGCTGGAGGCCCAGGGCTTCCGTGTGGGCATCATTGCCCAGCCCGACTGGCAGAGTGCCGACCCGTTCAGGGTGCTGGGCAAGCCCAACCTGTTCTGGGCCGTGACGGCGGGCAACATGGATTCCATGATCAACCGCTACACGGCGGACCGCAAGATTCGCAGCGACGACGCCTACACCCCCGGCGCCGAGGGCAACAAGCGCCCCGACCACGCGGCCATCGTCTACAGCCAGCGCTGCCGCGAGGCCTTCAAGGACGTGCCCATTGTGTTGGGCGGCATCGAAGGTTCGCTGCGCCGCATCGCCCACTACGACTACTGGAGCGACAAGGTGCGCCGCTCCATCGTCGTGGACGCCAAGTGCGACCTGCTGTTGTACGGCAATGCCGACCGCGCCATCGTCGAGATCGCCCATCGCCTGGCCGCTCGCCAGCCGGTGCACAGCATCACCGATGTGCGTGGCACCGCCTTCGTCCGCCGAGCGGATGACGCATCCGGCAAGGATTGGTTCGAGATCAATTCCACCAGCGTGGACACACCCGGGCGCGTGGAAGACCACGTGAACCCCTACCAGACCACCAGCGAACAGGCGGCCGGGCAGGGCAGCAGTTGTGCCAAGGACGATGCCGACGCGAAAGGCACGCCGGATGCTACACATTCAGGAGCTGTTGGCGCAGCATCTACGAGGGCTACAGCCGGAAAGCCCTTGAATTTCGTGCCCAACCCTGCGCTGGCCGGCAAGTCCAAGGCGCCGCCGCGCGAGCGCTCGGTCATCCGCCTGCCCAGCTACGAGCAGGTCCGCAGCGACCCGGTGCTCTATGCCCATGCCAGCCGCATCCTGCACCTGGAAACCAACCCCGGCAATGCCCGCGCCCTGGTGCAGGCCCACGGCGAAGGGGTTACGGCGCGCGACGTGTGGATCAACCCGCCGCCCATTCCGCTGACCACGGCCGAGATGGACTACGTGTTCGACCTGCCGTATGCCCGCAGCCCGCACCCGGCGTATGCCGACGAGAACGGTAGCCACGACCACGCCACCAAGATTCCGGCGTGGGAGATGATTCGCTTCTCCATCAATATCATGCGCGGCTGTTTTGGCGGCTGCACCTTCTGCTCCATCACCGAGCACGAGGGGCGCATCATCCAGAGCCGCTCCGAAGAGTCGGTGATCAAGGAGATCGAGGACATCCGCGACAAGGTCAAGGGTTTCACCGGCACCATTTCCGACCTGGGCGGCCCCACCGCCAACATGTACCGCCTGGGCTGCCGCAGCCCCGAGATTGAGGCGGCCTGCCGCAAGCCCAGCTGCGTGTACCCCGGCATCTGCCAGAACCTGACCACCAACCACGACCCGCTGATCCAGATCTACCGCCGCGGCCGTGCGCTCAAGGGCGTCAAGAAGATCCTGATCGGCTCCGGGCTGCGTTACGACCTGGCGATCAGGAGCCCGGAATACGTCAAAGAGTTGGTGACCCACCACGTGGGCGGCTACCTGAAGATTGCGCCGGAGCACACCGAGAGCGGGCCGCTGACCAAGATGATGAAGCCCGGCATCGGCAACTACGACAAGTTCAAGCAGATGTTTGACAAGTTTACGCTGGAGGCGGGCAAGAAGCAGTTCCTGATTCCCTACTTCATCGCCGCCCACCCAGGCACCAGCGACGAAGACATGATGAACCTGGCCATCTGGCTCAAAAAGAACGGCTTCCGTGCCGACCAGGTGCAGACCTTCTACCCCAGCACCATGGCCACCGCCACGGCCATGTACCACACGGGCATCAACACCCTCAAGGGCGTGCACCGCGACATGGGGCCGGGCGGACGCGGCGAAAAGGTGGACGTGGTGCGCGGCGAAAAGCGCAGGCGCCTGCACAAGGCCTTTCTGCGCTACCACGATCCTAACAACTGGCCGCTGCTGCGCGACGCCCTCAAGGCTATGGGCCGTGCGGATCTCATTGGCAACGGCAAGCACCACCTGATTCCGACCTTCCAGCCGCTCGCCACCAGCGGCAGCTGCGGCTCGCGCAAGAAGGACAACTTCCTGACCATCCCCAGCATGGTCACGGAGAAACCCAAGCCGGGGCGCGTGCTGACCCAGCACACCGGACTGCCGCCGCGCGAGACCGGCGCCAAGCGGATGTCGGGCAAGCCGGCGCGCAAAGGTCGCTGAGTCATTTCGGTCTGTAGCCCTCGTCGGATAAGCGTAAATTGCTATTTAAATAGTAGCAAATCGTGCCGCACTTCAGGCAGCGATCAGCAGCACCAGGCTGTGGGCGGACACGGTGTACTGCCCCTGACTCTGCCCGGGGCCAGGCGGCGCACCGTCGTCCTGGGCCGTGTCCAGCAGCGCCTGCCAGGTACCTGGCAGCAGTGCAAAGGGCCGGTCGTGTGCGTGCGGGTTCACCAGTAGCAGCAAAGGCGATGCGGCGCGGCCGGGCCGGCCGATCAGGCAGGCCAGCGCGGCATCCCCTGCGTCATGCCAGTCGGCGCCGTGCAGCGCGCCACCGTCGCTGCGCAGCCAGCTCAGGTCCACCGTGCCGTGGGCGTCTGGCAGGCCGCTGTACCAGTGCTGGCCCAAAGGGTGCGTCTGGCGGCGAATGGCCAGCACCCGGGCGGTGAAGGCCAGCAGGGACTGGTCGGCCTGCGCCCAGTCCAGCCAGGTGGTGTCGTTGTCCTGGCAGTAGGGGTTGTTGTTGCCGCGCTGACTGTGGCCCAGCTCGTCGCCCGCGCACAGCATGGGCGTGCCCTGCGCCAGCAGCGTGGTGGCGAGCAGCGCGCGCTGCAACCGGGCGCGCAGGGCATTGATGGCCGGGTCGTCGGTCGGGCCTTCCACGCCGCAGTTGGCGCTCAAATTGTCGCCATGGCCGTCGGCATTAGCCTCACCGTTGGCCTGGTTGTGGCGCGCGTTGTAGCTGACCAGGTCGCGCAGCGTGAAGCCGTCGTGCGAGACGATGTAGTTGACCGATTCTGCCGGTGGGCGCTGGCGGCGCTGGCCGTGCTGGTACAGGTCGGACGAGCCGCACAGGCGCAGCGCAAAGTCGCCGCGGGTGCGTGGCGGCTGGGCGCTGCCCAGCCAGTAGCCGCGCATGACGTCGCGAAAGCGGTCGTTCCACTCCATCCAGCCGCGCGGGAAGCCGCCAACCTGGTAGCCGCCTGGGCCCACGTCCCAGGGTTCGGCAATCATCTTCACGCGTGACAGGATGGGGTCCTGCGCAATGGCGGTGAAAAAGGCGCCGCCCCGCTCAAAGCCATGGTCGCCACGGCTCAGCACCGGGGCCAGGTCGAAGCGGAAGCCATCCACATGCATGGCGCTGACCCAATAGCGCAGGCTGTCCATGACCATTTGCAGCACGCGCGGCTGGCGGATGTCCAGCGTGTTGCCGCAGCCGCTGTAGTTCTCGTACAGCGCGTGGTTGTCGGCTCGCAGGCGGTAGTAGCTGGCGTTGTCCAGGCCGCGAAAGCTCAGGTGGGGGCCGGTCTCGTCCGACTCGGCCGTGTGGTTGAACACCACGTCCAGCAGCACTTCCATGCCCTGTGCGTGGATGGCGCGCACCATGGCGCGGAACTCGTCGCGTGGTGTGCTCCACTGTTGACCCGAGGCCAGTGCCGGGTTGGCTGCAAAGAAGGCCAGCGTGTTGTAGCCCCAGTAGTTCGACAGGCCGCGCTGCACCAGACGTTCCTCGTCAATGGCGTAGTGCACCGGCAACAGGCTCAGCGTGGTTACGCCCAGGGACTTGAGGTGTTGCAGCGATGCGGCATGCGCCAGGCCGTCATAAGTGCCACGCAGTGCCGCGGGCAACGCGGGATTGGTCTTGGAGAAGCCCTTGACGTGCATCTCATACAGCGCAGTATTGTGGAACGGAATATGGGGTGGATGATCATCACCCCAGTCAAAAGCATCGTGCACCACGCGCGCCTTGAGTGCGCTGGCGGCGTTGTCGCGCGTATCCATCTGCTGGGGGATGTGTCGGTCAAAGCCGAAGTGTTCGTCAGCCCAGGTGAACCGACCGACCACGTCGCGGGCGTACGGGTCCAGCAGCAGTTTGTGCGGGTTGAAGCGATGGCCCTGGTCTGGCTGCCACAGGCCGTGGGCGCGCAGGCCATAGATCAGGCCGGGGCCGACACCCGGAAGATAGCCATGCCAGACATCGCTGGTATGGGCCGGCAAGCGCAGGCGGGCTTGCTCCACCATGCCGGTGGCATCAAACAGGCACACCTCCATGGCCTGGGCATGGGCCGAGAACACGGCGAAGTTGACGCCATGCCCGTCCCACGTGGTTCCCATGGGCCAGGGATGACCGTTTTGCAGAGTGGGGTAACTCAGGCTTTCCATTCGAGCATGATCGTGGCAAGGGGCGGCAGCGTCAGTGTGATGGCGTAGGGCTTTCCGTGCCAGGATACCGCTTGCGCCTCTGCTGCGCCATGGGGCGTGCCGGTGTTGCTGCCGCCGTAGTAGGTGGAATCGGTGTTGAGGCGCTCGCGGTAGGTGCCGGCCTGCGGCACGCCGATGCGGTAGCCCCGTTGCACCGTGGGGGTGAAGTTGCACACCACGACGATCAGCGTGGTCGGGTCGGCACCGCGGCGGATGAAGGCCAGCACCGAGTGGGCCGCATCGCTGTGGTCGATCCATTCAAAGCCGTCACCCGAGCAATCCCGTTGGTGCAGTGCCGGGGTGGTGCGGTACAGGTGGTTCAGATCACGCACCAGGTGCTGCACACCGGCATGGGCGGGGTCGTCGAGCAGGTGCCAGTCCAGGCTCTGGTCGTGGTTCCACTCGCGGTCCTGCGCAAACTCACAGCCCATGAACAGCAGCTTCTTGCCCGGGTGGCCGTACATGAAACCCAGGTAGGCACGCAGATTGGCAAACTGCTGCCAGCGGTCGCCGGGCATCTTGCGTAGCAGCGAGCCCTTGCCGTGCACGACTTCGTCATGGGAGATAGGCAGCACAAAGTTTTCGTTGAAGGCGTAGACCAGGCCAAAGCTCATCTCGCCCTGGTGGTGCTTGCGGTGCACCGGGTTGCGCGCCATGTATTGCAGCGTGTCGTGCATCCAGCCCAGGTTCCACTTGTAGTGAAAACCCAGACCGCCGACATACGTGGGGCGCGACACGGCCGGGAAGGCAGTGGACTCTTCAGCCAGCGTGATGGCGCTGGGGCGCTCCTGCCCGATGACCTCGTTCATGCGCTTCAGGAACGCAATGCTTTCCAGGTTCTCCCGGCCGCCATGGGCGTTGGGAATCCATTCGCCGGGTTTGCGGCTGTAGTCGCGGTACAGCATGGACGCAACCGCATCGACCCGCAGGCCGTCCACGCCAAAGCGCTCCAGCCAGTACAGGCCGTTACCGAGCAGGAAGTTGCTGACCTCGGTGCGGCCCAGGTTGTAGATCAGCGTGTTCCAGTCGTTGTGGAAGCCCTCGCGCGGGTCGGCATATTCGTACAGGTGGGTGCCGTCAAAATTGCCCAGGCCATGGGGGTCGGTGGGGAAGTGCGCGGGCACCCAGTCCAGCAGCACGCCGATGTCGGCATCGTGGCAGCGCTGCACAAAACGCAACAGGCCGGCGGCATCACCAAAGCGCGCCGTGGGCGCGTACAGGCCCACCGGCTGGTAGCCCCAGGAGCCGTCAAACGGGTGTTCACTGATGGGCAGCAGCTCCAGATGGGTGAAGCCCATCTCCTGCGCGTAGGGCACCAGCAACTCTGCCAGTTCGTCCCAGGTCGGCCAGCGCGAGGCGCCGGTGCTGGTATCCACGATCCGGCGCCAGGAGCCCAGATGCACCTCGTAGATGCACAAGGGGGCGTCCAGCGCATTGGCGCTGCGGCGCAGCTCAGACGGTGGCTGAACCGGCGGCATCGGCGCGACGATGCTGGCCGTGCCGGGGCGCAGTTCAGCCTGGCGCGCGTAGGGGTCGGAGCGCTGGGGCAGGACCTTGCCGTTGCGGGCCAGGATTTCAAACTTGTACAAGGAACCGACCGCCACACCGGGCAGGAAGATTTCCCATACGCCACACTCGCGGCGCAGCCGCATGGGGTGGCGCCGTCCATCCCAGAAGTTGAAGTCTCCGATAACGCTGACGCGCGCGGCATTGGGTGCCCAGACGGCAAAGCTGGTACCGGTCACGCCGTCCATGTCCCGTGGATGGGCGCCCAGGATTTCATAGGGCCGCAGATGGGTGCCTTCGCCAAGCAGCCAGATATCCATGTCGCCCAGCACGGGGCCAAAGCGGTAGGGGTCTTCCACCGTTGCGGTCTGGCCGTCGACCCATTGCACCTGCAGTTGGTAGGGTGCCTCCGGCAGTTGGGCCAGGTGAGCCGCATCGAAGAAGCCGGCTCGCCGGTTGGTCAGGGTTGCAAGGGGGCGTTTCTGCTCGCGCTCCACAATTCGGACTTCCACAGCGCCTGGCAGGAAGGCGCGGATGGACACGCTGCCGTCGGGCTGCGGGTGCGGCCCCAGTACGGCAAAGGGGTCCCCATGGCTGCCGTTACAGATCTGTTGGATGTCGGCAGGGTGCAGCATGCAATGTCTTTCAGACGGGGCGGTGGTCAATCTGCCGCCGGTGCAACGTTCCAGATCTGGCTGGCGTATGCACGGATGGCGCGGTCCGACGAAAACACGCCCATGCCCGCCACGTTGGCAATGGCCTTGGCGCACCACGCGCGCGGCTGGCGGTACAGGTCGTCGACGCGCAACTGGGTGGCCACGTAGGATTGGTAGTCGGCCAGCAGCAGGTAGTGGTCGCCACCCCAGGCAAGGGACTCCACCAGGGCGCGGTAGCGGCCCGGCTCTTCGGTTGAGAAGCGGCCGTCCGCGATGGCGCTGAGTACGTCCTTGAGCCCGGGAACGCTCTCGTAGTAGCGAAGGGGCTGGTAGCCGCTTTGCCGCAGGGTGCGTACCTCGGGAGTTTTCAGTCCGAAGATGAAGATGTTGTCATCACCCACGGCCTCGCGGATTTCGATGTTGGCGCCGTCATCGGTGCCAATGGTCAGCGCGCCATTGAGGGCCAGCTTCATATTGCCGGTGCCCGAGGCCTCGGTGCCAGCGGTGGAAATCTGCTCCGACAGGTCGGCGCCGGGCATGATGACCTCGGCCACCGAGACGCCGTAGTTGGGAATGAACACGACCTTGAGCCTGTCACCGATGCGGGCATCGTGGTTGACGATGCTGCCCACGTCGTGGATCAGGTGGATGATGGACTTGGCCGTGTGGTAGCTCGATGCCGCTTTGCCGGAGAAGACCACGGTGCGCGGCACCCAGTCGGCATCCGGCGCGCGCAGGATGGCCAGGTAGCGCGTGACCACGTGCAGCACATTGAGCAACTGGCGCTTGTACTCATGGATGCGTTTGACCTGCACATCAAACAGGCTGTCCGGGCTGACCGCAATGCCGGTGGTGTGTGCGATGTAGTTGGCCAGGCGCGCTTTGTTGGCGCGCTTGACAGCCATGAAGCGGTCCTGAAAATCGGCATCACCTGCATGGGCCTTGAGCCCCTGAAGCTGTTCCAGGTGGAGTCGCCAGTGCTTGCCCAGCGTGTCGTCCAGCAACTCCGACAGGCCCGGGTTGGCCTGCGCCAGCCAGCGCCGTGGCGTGACGCCGTTGGTCATGTTGGTGAAGCGCTCGGGCCACAGGTCGGCAAAGTCGGCAAAGATGGTCTGTGTCAGCAGGCGCGAGTGCAGGGCAGACACGCCATTGATGGTGTGGCTGCCCACCACCGACAGGTGCGCCATGCGCACGCGGCGCTCGCCATGCTCGTCGATGAGCGAGAGCCGCTCCAGAAAGCTGTTGTCGCCGGGGCGGTGGTTGGAGGCCAGCTCCAGAAATTCCTTGTTGATGCGGAAGATGATTTCCAGATGCCGCGGCAGCACGTGCTGGATCAGGCTCACGGGCCAGGTCTCCAGCGCCTCGGGCATCAGTGTGTGGTTGGTGTAGGAGAAGGTCTTGCCGCAGATCTGCCAGGCGGCATCCCAGTCCATGCCGTGCTCGTCGCAGAGCAGGCGCATCAACTCGGCCACGCCAATCGCGGGGTGGGTGTCGTTGAGGTGGATGGCGACCTGCTCGGCCAGGTTGTCCAGCGTGGGGAACTCCGCCAGATGGCGCTTGACTAGGTCCTGAATCGAGGCGGCCACGAAGAAGTATTCCTGCTTGAGCCGCAGTTCGCGCCCGGCGGGCGTGCTGTCGTTGGGGTAGAGCACCCAGGAGATGTTCTCGAACTCGTTCTTCAGGTTGGCAGCGCGGGCATAGTCGCCAGCGTTGAACACGCCCAGATCGATATGGGCTGGTGCCACGGCCTTCCACAGCCGCAGTGTGCTGACGTGGTCCGTGCCGTGGCCGGGCACTACCATGTCGTAGGCCTTGGCCACCACTTCGCCGCCATGGCGCCAGTGCGAGGTACCGTCCACCTGTTCGACCCAGCCGCCAAAGCGCACGGGGTAGGAAATGTCGGCACGCGGAAACTCCCAGGGTGTGCCATCCTGCAGCCAGGGGTCGGGGTACTCCACCTGCGCGCCGTTGTGGATGCCCTGGGCAAACATACCGTATTCGTAGCGGATGCCATAACCAAAAGAGGGCAGGCCCAACGTGGCCATCGAGTCCAGAAAGCAGGCTGCGAGGCGACCTAGACCACCATTGCCCAGGGCGGCGTCGGGTTCACGTTCGGCCACATCCTCCAGGGTATGGGCATGCAGGGCCAGGCCCTGTGCAGCGCCACCTGTCAGGTTCAGGGCGGCCAGTGCGTTGGACAGCGTTCGCCCCATCAGGAATTCCATCGACAGGTAGACCACGCGGCGGGCCTTGTTGGCGCGTTCCTGGGCCTGGGTCTCGACCCAGCGCTGGGACAACTGTTCACGCGCCAGTTGGGCCACGGCCAGCATCAGGTCGGTGGTGGTTGCGTCCTCGGAGGCGACGCCAACGGTGCTGAGCAGGTGCTGCTCGATTTGGGCCGCCTGGGCATGTTTGGCAATCAGGGGGATAGACGACACGGTGCAATCCTTGTTATTGGTGGGCGGCGCGGGGCGAGATGCGCATTGATTTTCGCACGCAGTCAGTTAGGCTATAGCAGGGGGCATTAAGATGGAAGTACTGAGTGAAATTGCACCAATACCGGGAGTAAGTATGAACCTGACCCAAGAGCGGCGCAGCCTCGAATTACCCAAACGCGCCGTCGCCTTGGTGCTGGCCGGCGGGCGCGGCAGTCGGCTGAAGAGCTTGACCGACAGCCGGGCCAAACCGGCCGTTTACTTTGGTGGCAAGTTCCGCATCGTTGACTTCGCGCTTTCGAACTGTTTGAACTCCGGCATCCGCCGCATCGGCGTGATCACGCAGTACAAGTCCCACAGTCTGCTGCGCCATTTACAGCGGGGCTGGGCATTCCTGAAGACCGAGATGAACGAGTTTGTCGACCTGTTGCCTGCTCAGCAGCGTAATGACAACGAAAACTGGTACCGTGGCACGGCCGATGCGGTCTACCAGAACCATGACATCCTGGAAAGCTATGGTGCCGACTTCATCGTGGTGCTGGCCGGTGACCACATCTACAAGATGAACTACGCGCTGATGCTGGCCGACCATGTGGAAAAGGGCAGCCCCTGCACCGTGGCCTGCATTGCGGTGCCGCGCAGCGAGGCCTGTGCCTTTGGTGTGATGGCCATTGATGAAAATCGCAAGGTGACCGAATTCACCGAGAAGCCGGCCGACCCGGCACCGATGCCGGGACGGCCCGACCAGTCGCTGGCCAGCATGGGAATCTACATCTTCAATGCGGACTACCTTTACCGGGAGCTGGAGCGTGACATGGCGGACCCTGATTCCAGCCACGACTTTGGCAAGGACATCATTCCCCGCGCGGTGCGCAACGGCGACGTGGCGGCCCACCCGTTCTCGCTGAGCTGTGTGCCGGCGGCCAAGGCGGGGAGCGAGCCCTATTGGCGGGATGTCGGAACCATTGACGCCTACTGGGATGCCAATATCGATTTGACGGCCACCGAGCCCCTGCTCAACCTGTACGACAAGCACTGGCCCATCTGGACCTACCAGGCTCAACTGCCACCATCCAAATTTGTGCACAACCAGGATGACCGACGTGGCATGGCCATTGAGTCGCTGGCCTCGGGCGGCTGCATCGTGTCGGGGCGGGTGTTCCGCTCCGTGCTGTTTTCCAGTGTGCGGGTGCATTCCTATTCGGTCGTCAACTGGTCGGTGCTGTTGCCCGGTGCCGAGGTCGGGCGTGGCACCCGGCTGACGCGGGTGGTTGTGGATCGCGGCGTCATCATTCCCGATGGCTTGGTCATCGGTGAAGATGCCGAGTTGGACGCACAGCGTTTTCACCGCAGCCCCAATGGCATTACCTTGGTTACGGCCGGGATGCTCGCGAAGCTGGCAGCATGAGGGTCTTGTTCGCAGCCGCGGAGGTATTTCCCCTGGTCAAGACGGGCGGCCTGGCCGATGTGGTCGGTGCCCTGCCCGAAGCCCTGGTGGCGGGTGGTGCCGATGTGCGCCTGGTCCTGCCGGGTCTGCCTGCCGTCATGGCTGGCATGGAGCAATTGGAGCCAGTGTGTGAACTGGGCGCCATGTTTGGCGCCGGCCGCGTCACCCTGCGCCTGGGGCACATGGCGCACAACGACGTATCGGCCTATGTCATTGATGCCCCTTACCTGTACCGGCGCACCGGCAATCCCTATCTGGCGCACGATGGCAAGGACTGGCCGGACAACCTGCAGCGCTTTGCCCTGCTGGGCTGGGTGGCGGCGCACCTAGCGGCTGGCGAACTGGACCCAGGGTGGGCGCCGGATGTGCTGCATGTGCATGACTGGCACGCCGCCATGGCCTGTGCCTACACAGCCAGCCACCCCGGCGGTGGCGTGGCGACGGTGTTCACCATCCATAACCTGGCCTACCAGGGCCTGTTTGCGATGGATGATTTCCCCCTGCTGGGGCTGGCCTCGCGGTTAAAAGTTTCGCAGGGGCTGGAATACCACGGCCTGTTGTCGTTCATGAAGGCCGGCCTCAAGTTTGCGCACCGCGTGACCACGGTCAGCCCGACCTATGCGCGCGAGATCGCTACCGAGGAATTTGGCTGTGGGCTGGACGGTGTGATCCGTGCGCTGGGCGGGCAGGTCAGCGGCATCCTGAATGGTGTCGACCACGGTGTCTGGAATCCGGCTCAGGATCCCCATATTGCGCACACGTATTCCGCTCAGGCACTGGATGGCAAGGCGCAGTGCAAGGCCGCCCTGCAACAGGAGCTGGGATTGCGTATGGATACCAAGGCACCGCTGTTTGCCGTGGTGAGCCGACTCACGTCACAAAAGGGCCTGGATCTGGTGCTGGCCGCCTTGACGGACTTGCTGCAAGGCGCAGCCGAAGGCGGCTTTCAACTGGCGGTGCAGGGCAATGGGGACCCCGATCTGGAGGCTGCCTTCACCGCCGCTGCACAGCGCTACTCCGGGCGGGTGGCGGTGTGCCTGCGCTATGACGAGCCGCTGGCCCATCGCATGATGGCCGGGGCCGATGCCATGCTGGTGCCCTCGCGGTTCGAACCCTGTGGCCTGACCCAGCTGTATGCGCTGTGCTACGGCACGGTGCCCGTGGTGCGCTGTGTGGGCGGACTGTCCGACACCGTGGTGGACGCTACGCAACCGACTCTGGATGCCGACACCGCTACCGGCTTCCAGTTTGGTCCGGCAACCGCGTCGGCATTGTCAGAAGCCATTGCTCGTGCAGTGGGCGCCTATCGCCAGCCGGCACAGTGGCGGCGGTTGATGCTGCGGGGCATGGCCCAGGATTTCTCCTGGCAGGCTGCGGCCAGCCAGTACCTGGCCCTGTACGAAGCCGCAGCCCAAAGCGTGCCGGTGTTTGGACGGCTGACCGGCGGCTGATCTCAGCTCTTGGGCAGCGTGTGCAGCGGGATGTCCTTGTCCGCTGCCAGCTTGTCCAGTTGCGCGCGGGTCTGCGTCAGCAGGAACGCGGCAATGGCGGCATGTGCTTCGGGTGCGAACATGGCCATGATGTTGGACGCCTTCAGGTCCACCGCCGTTGCCAGTGATGCGGCAAAGTGCGGCTCCAGCGCCGCCACGGCCACGCGGCCATCCTTGCAGGGGTAGACGCGGTAACCGGCGTGGCCACCACCCACCGCTGCACCGGGTTTGGTCAGGCCCCAGGTCCGTGGCAGTGCCAGGTATGCGGCCGCGTCGGACAGTGCGATGTCCAGGCGCACGCCCTTGCCCTTTTGCAACTGGTGCAGGCGTGACTGCAGCACCGCCTCGGACGCCATCAGTGAGCCGCCCATGTCGGCATACAGCGTGGGCGGCAGTTCCAGCCCGCCAACCAGGTTGTTTTCCGCGAGGTAGGTCAGGTCGTGGCCTGGTTCCTCGGCCCGCGCGCCGGGCGCACCGATGATGGCCACCAGCGACAGCGTGGGGTAGAGCTTGTGCAGGGTCTTCCACTCCAGTCCCAGCTTTTGCAGGGCAGAGGGGCGAAACGAGGTCAACAGTACATCGGTCTTGGCCAGTTCCCGGTGCAGGGCCTTCTGGCCTTTTTCGGACTTCAGGTCGACCGTTGCAATGCGCACGCCCTGGTGCAGGGTGTCGTAGGCATTGCGGTTGTACAGGCCCATGGGGTCGCCCGATGCCCCTTTGGGCGCACTGGGATGGGCCGGTGGTTCCAGCTTGACGCAGCGCGCGCCCATCTGCTGGCAGCGCATCAGTGCGGCAGGGCCGGGCAGGTTCAGCGCCAGGCTGAGGACGCGAACGCCCTTGAGTGGGAGGAGTGGCTTGGGTGTGGAGTTTGGTGTGATCGTAGTGGCCATGGGTCTGGTAAGTCGTTGGAAGATGTTCTGCGCCCATGATAATGGTTGCTCACTCGTCACCCCAGGGTAGCCCTTTGATCAACAACCAACTTGATTTTGCATTTGTCGCGGAGCTTCCCGTCCTGGCCGCACCACCCAACAAGCGCGCAGGCCGTAGCAGGCTGGTGTCAACTTCATCGACCGCACCGACTGCACCAGCCGCCGCGCCACGGACCAGCGCTCCGTCCAATCCTCCTGGTGTTGAAGCCATGGCGGTGGCGGTGGAATCCCATCCCGATTACCGCGTGATGCGACGCCTGAAGCCCTGCCTGCAATGGCCGCAAGCAGGCGGGCAGGGCGTGTGCCGGGTGTTGGTTCTGGACACCGAAACCACCGGCCTGGACCAGAGCAAGGACCGGATCATGGAGCTGGCGCTGCTGCGGGTCGATGTGGACCTGGCCAGTGGTCTGCCGGTCGGCGCCGTGCAGGTGTACGACGGTCTGGAGGACCCCGGCATGCCCATCCCCAAGGAGGTGCAGGACATCACCGGCATCACGCCCGCCATGGTGCGGGGGCAGAAGCTGGATGAGGCGCGCATTGCCGCCCTGGTGCAGGACGTGGATCTGGTCATCGCCCACAACGCCGGCTTTGACCGCCCGTTTGTCGAAGCCCGCCTGGTCGGCTTTCGTGAGCTGAAATGGGCCTGTTCATTTGCCGACATCCCTTGGAAGGCGCAAGGCCGCAAGTCTGCCAAGCTGGAAAGCCTGGCGCAGGACATGGGCTGGTTCTATGACGCCCACCGCGCAGAGATGGACTGCCACGCGCTGCTGGCGGTGCTGGCCGTCATCCTGCCGCAGTTGCCCCACACCGGGCTGGCCCACCTGGTGGAGCAGGCCGCCAAACCCAGCTACCGGCTGATGGCCACCAATGCGCCGTTTGATTCCAAGGACGTACTCAAGGCCCGCGGCTACCGCTGGAGCGCCGAGCAAAAGGTCTGGCACACGCGGGTGGGTGACAGCCAGGCCCTGCAGGCCGAGTTTGACTGGCTGAAGGAGCACGCCTACCACCAGCGCGCAGCCGTCGTGCAATTTGAAAAGCTCGACGCCCAGGTGCGCTATTCCACGCGCAGCGGTGAGCTGTTGCACCACCAGCTTTGAGAGGCACCGGTGATGCCCACTGCAGCCCATCATGTCGTCAGCGTTCAGGTGGCACAGGCGCGCAAGATTCTGATTGCCGGGCGCTCCATCCTCACCGCCATCCACAAGACCGGGGTGCAGGGCCCGGTGGCCGTCAAACCATTGGGACTGCAAGGCGATGAGCAGGCCGATCCGTCTGTGCATGGCGGTCTGGACAAGGCGGTCTATGCCTACCCGGCGGAGCACTACGCCTTCTGGCGCGAGGCCCGCCGCCAGGCCGGCGTGGCCTCCATCGACGATGCGTTGCCCCATGGCTCCATGGGCGAGAACCTGACCCTGAGTGGCTTGCTGGAAACCGATGTCTGGGTCGGCGATGTGCTGCGCTTTCCCCAGTGCGTACTGCGCGTCAGCCAGCCGCGCGAGCCCTGCTACAAGTTCAACGCCGCCATGGGTTTCAACACCGCCGTCAAGTCCATGGGGGAAAGCGGCTTCTGCGGGTTTTATCTGTCGGTGGATGAGCCCGGCACCGTGCAAGCGGGTGAGGCATGTGAGCTGATTCCCGGCCCGCGCCAACTGAGCATTCCGCAGCGCTTTGCCACCAAGATTTTCAAGCACATGCGCTAAACCAGCGCCCGACGGCTTTATGTGTCAGTGACCGAATTCCTGCCTGGGTCGTGTATTGTGGAAGGTCATGGGCACGCCGGCCTGTGTCGCAGCCAGTTCCTTCTTGGCATGGTTCAGCACCGAGGTTTTCATCTTGCCCATCACGTGCATCTCGCAGGGCTTGCAGTCAAAACGCAGGGTGAGCTTTTCATTGCCGTTGATGAGTTGCAGCGGCTCCGCCTTGACCTGGCCCTGCACGCCGACCACCCCCTTGGCCTGTTTGGGGCACAGGCTCAAAGAGAAGCGCACGCAGTGCTTGGTGATCATCAGGCTGACCTCGCCGAGCTCTTCGTTGTCCTCGTAGGCCGCATCGATCACCTTGACGCCATGGCGGGCGTAGAAGGTGCGGGCGGCGCCGTTGTGCACATTGGCCAGGTAGCTCAGGCTGTCTTGCGGGTAGGGCACCGGCACCACCACCGGGGTGGCGCGCGGCAGGCGCTGCCAGGCCTGGGCTCGGGATGCTTCCAGGGCTTCAATGGCGCCACGGCGCAGCGCGTTAACTACCGATGCAGGCACAAATAGGCCGCTAGCCCTCGTCACATCTGCATCAAGTGCTTCGAAAATGGTAGCGCCCAGTTTCTCCATCTGGGCGCGGTTGTTGGTGTCGGCGGCGGCCGTGTCCTTGGCTCGCTCATGGGGCAGGTCGGTCTGGGCTTCGCCCACGCAGCCGTCCTCGTCGGTGTAGCTCAGGGAGACGCCATCTGGCGTGCTGGCCAAAGCCGCCCAGACGCCAATGCGCCGGTCGCTGGATTTCTTGTCCAGCACGCGCACCCAGTCCACGTCGCGGTTGCGGTTGACCTCGGTGCCCTTGCGCAGGTCCTTCAGACCCTCGACGGCGTCCTTGGGGAAGACGCGCCAGTGGCCCTTGGCCGCGCTGATGGCCTCGGCCCGGTTGATGGCCAGGCCGACCAGCTCCTTTTGCAGGTCGTAGTAACACAGGCCGTCGCCGTTGTGCAGGGCCATGGTCCGGTCGCTCAGTTCAAGTTCCACCCAGTTGGGGCCAACCTGGGTCACAAAACCGATGGGCTGGCCGGGGTTCTTGGGCGAGTCAAAGGCACCGATGTCCTGCTGGCGGCCTTGCACAAAGTAGTCGGTGAACTCGCGGTTGAAGTTCTGGTTGGGGTCGGGCGTGAAGGTGAAGGTGGTGCTGCCGCTGCTGGAGCGCGCGAGAGGAAAGTGATGAGGCCGATCTGAGCCTTCGCGCTCTTCAATCAGGGTGTCCAGCAGTGTGCGGTAATGGGCAGTGATGTTCTTCACATAGCCCATGTCCTTGTAACGGCCCTCGATCTTGAAGCTACGGATGCCCGCATCCACCAGCGCAACCAGGTTTTCGCTCTGGTTGTTGTCCTTCATGGACAGCACGTGCTTGTCGTGCGCGACGAAGCGGCCCTTGTCGTCCACCACCTGGTAGGGCAGGCGGCAGGCCTGGCTGCACTCGCCGCGGTTGGCGCTGCGCCCGGTGTGGGCGTGGCTGATGTAGCACTGGCCGCTATAGGCCACGCACAGCGCGCCGTGCACGAAGAATTCCAGGGTGCAGCGGCTGGGGTCGGTCACGGCCCGGATGGCGGCTATCTGCTCCAGCGTGAGTTCGCGCGCCAGCACGATCTGTGACAGGCCCACGTCCTGCAGGAAGCGGGCTTTCTCGGGCGTGCGGATATCGGTCTGGGTGCTGGCATGCAGCTGGATGGGCGGCAGGTCCAGCTCCAGCAGACCCATGTCCTGGATGATGAGGGCGTCGACGCCTGCGTCGTACAGCTGCCAGGCCAGCTTGCGGGCCGGCTCCAGTTCCTCGTCCCGCAGGATGGTGTTGAGGGTGACAAAAATGCGGCTGTTGAAACGGTGGGCGTGGCGCACCAGGCGGGCGATCTCGGTCACGCTGTTGTCGGCGCTGGAGCGCGCGCCAAAGCCCGGGCCGCCAATGTAGACGGCGTCGGCACCGTGGTTGACGGCTTCAATGCCGATATCGGCATCGCGTGCCGGGGCCAGGAGTTCAAGCTGAAAGTCGGGCAGGGACATCCCGCAATTATCCCAGCCCGTCCCGGGAGCAGACTTTTATGCCTGAATTACCCGTTGCATTTGCGTGCCCAAGCCGTCTATTCCCAAGTGCATGGTCTGACCAGCGCGCAGGTAGACCGGTGGCTTGTGGCCCATGCCGACGCCGGGCGGCGTGCCGGTGGAAATCACGTCGCCACTTTGCAGGCTCATGAAGCGGCTCAGGTAGCTGATGAGGAAGGGCACCTGGTAGACCATGGTGGCGGTGCTGCCGTTTTGCATGCGTTGTCCGTCTACGTCCAGCCACAGGCGCAGGGCCTGCGGGTCAGGCACCTCGTCGGCGGTCACCAGCCAGGGTCCCAGCGGACCAAAGGTGTCGCAGCCCTTGCCCTTGTCCCAGGTGCCGCTGCGCTCGATCTGGAATTCGCGCTCGGACACATCATTGACCACGCAGTAACCGGCCACATGCTGCATGGCGTCAGCTTCGGCGATGTAGCGTCCGCCCTGGCCAATGACCACGCCCAATTCGACCTCCCAGTCGGTCTTGACCGAGCCACGTGGGATTTCAACGGCATCGTCGGGCCCGACGATGGCGCTGGTCCATTTGTTGAACACCACCGGCTCGGGTGGTACCTGCATGCCGGCCTCCGCCGCATGGTCGGAGTAGTTCAGGCCGATGCAGATCAGCTTGCCGGTACGCGCCACGCAGGGACCCAGGCGCAGGCCCTGTTGCGGCGTGCCGGCCACCAGGGGCAGGGTGGCCAGATCCAGGGCCTTCAGACGGTCCAGCTGGGCTGGCAGCAGGACGCTGCCGCCAATGTCATCGACCACGCCGGAGAGGTCGCGCACGCGCCCCAGGGCGTCCAGTGCACCCGGTTTCTCCTGGCCGGGAGATCCAAAGCGCAGCAGTTTCACTTATTCGATCTTGGCCTTGGCGCGCAGTTCTTCCTGGAACTTGGCAATCTTCTGCTGTTGCAGTTGTTGCGCGATTTGCGGCTTCACGTCTTCGAACTTGGGCAACTGGGCGTCACGGATGTCGTCCAGGCGAATGATGTGGTAGCCGAACTGGGTCTTGACCGGGGTTTCGGTCATCTTGCCCTTGGTCAGAGCGGACAGCGCTTCGGAGAATTCCTTCACGTAGTTGCTGGGGTTGGCCCAATCCAGGTCACCACCCTTGGCGCCGGAGCCTGGGTCCTTGGATTCCTTCTTGGCGATGTCTTCAAACTTGGCGCCCTTCTTGATCTTGGCGATGATGGCCTTGGCCTGGTCTTCCTTTTCCACCAGGATGTGGCGGGCCTTGTATTCCTTGCCGGAGTTGGCGGCGGCGAACTTGTCGTACTCAGCCTTGATTTCCTCGTCGGTGACGGGATTCTTGGACTGGTAGTCGGAGAACAGCGCGCGGATCAGGATGGCCTGGCGGGCCAGCTCGATCTGGGTCTTGAAATCTTCGGTGGCGTCCAGACCGCGGACCTGGGCTTCCTGCATGAAGATTTCGCGGGCGATCACTTCTTCCTTCAACTGGCCTTCCATCTCGGGCGAGACGGGGCGGCCCGAGCGCTTGACCTGCTCGGCCAGCGCTTCCACGCGCGACTTCGGAATGGCCTTGCCATTGACGATGGCCACGTTCTGGGCCCAGGCCGCGGATGCACCAGCCAACAGGGCGGCTGCGGCAACGGCGGTCAAAATCTGCTTCTTCATGCGTTTTCCTTCAGGGATACAAATCAAATAGTGCCAATGGGGGGGTGTTAAGCCGAGGGATTGTTTGGCGAAATTTCGGCCTCAATGGCCAGGGCGTGCAGGCCCTGATCAATGAAATCTTGCAGCGCATCATACACAAGGCGGTGGCGTGCCACCGGGCGCAGGCCTGTAAACAAGTGTGAAGCTATGCGAACCCGGAAGTGGGTTCCAAAGCCGGAGCCGTTCGCCCCGGCGTGTCCGTTGTGCTGGTAGCTCTCGTCCAGCACCTCCAGGCGGGTGGGGGCCAGGCGCTCGCGCAGACGTTGTTCCAGCAGGCTGGCAGTGGGGCCGGTGTTGACTGGGGTACCTTCGCCCTGCCGGGCTGCGGTGCGAGCGCCTTCGGGCGGCCGTGCGTCGCTCATGGTGTGGTTTCCTTCTCGGTGGCGTCATCGCCACGCAAATGGGGCGCAATGTAGATGCCCTGCCCGATGATGAAGGCCAGCGGGAAGGCGTAGCCCCACAGCTTGAAGCTGACCCAGGCCTCGGTGCTGTAGTTCAGCACCACATAGGCGTTGATGGCGGCCATGAAGGCGCTGTAGGCCACCCAGGCCACGTTGAGCCGGTGCCACACGGCATCCGGCAGCACCAGTTGGCTGCCCAGCAGCAGCTTCAGAAAGTTCTTGTTCATCACCCACACGGCAACAGCCAGCGCGATGGCCATGGCGGCGTACAGCACGGTGGGTTTCCACTTGATGAATCGGTCGTCGTGCAGGACCAGGGTCAGCGTGCCGAACAACAGGATCAGCACCAGGGTTACCTTGTGCAGGGCCTGCAGCTTGCGGTCTATGCCGTAGATCAGAGCCATCTGCAGCATGGTGGCTGCCATCAGGACGGCGGTGCCCACATAGATGTCGTAGAGCTTGTAGGCGCCAAAGAACAGCAGGATGGGGAAGAAATCGATGAGTATTTTCATGCAGGGCTGAAGTGTAACGAGGCCGAGTTCATGCAGTAGCGCAGGCCGGTGTCGGTCGGGCCGTCGTCAAACAGGTGGCCGAGGTGGGCGCCACAGTGGCCGCACAGGGCTTCGACGCGCAGCATGCCGTGGCTGCGGTCACTGCGGGTGGCCACGGCACCGTCGGCAATGGCGGCATCAAAGCTGGGCCAGCCGCAGCCGGCGTCGAACTTGGTGTTCGACGTGAACAGGGGTTTGTCACAGCAGATGCAGTGGTAGGTGCCGTCACGGAAGTTGTCGGCGTATTTGCCGGTGAACGGCCGCTCAGTGGCGGCATGGCGGGTGACTTCAAAGGCGTGGGGCTCGGCACCCTTGCTCTGCAGGATGGCTTTCCACTCGTCGTCGGTCTTGGTAATGGGGTTGGTCATGGTGTCTCCACTGGGGTCAGGAACTGCAACTGATGGCGATGCCGGCGGCCCAGTCGGGCGGGAAGCCGGCAAAGGATTCCAGATCCGGGTGCTCGTCGAAGGGATGCTCCAGCACCTGAAGCAGTCGCCCCAGTACGGAAAAATCCTTGCGCTGCGCAGCTTGGATGGTCAATTCTCCCAAATGGTTCCGCAGCACGTACTTGGGATTGCTATTCAGCATCAAATTGGCCGCTAGCCCTCGTGATATATGCGTAAGATGCTCTGAATATTGTAGCAGCCAGGGGTCGATGCCAGCACGGTCCAGAAACAAGTCCTGCACCGGTTCGCTCTCAGCCAGCGCGTCCTGCGCCATCCAGTGGCTCAGACGGCGCCAGAAGATGCAGTAGTCCACGCGCTGCTCGGCCAGCAGGCGCAGCAGGTCCTCGGCCAGTTCGCGTTGCCCGTCGCGCACCTGCGGGAAGCCGAGCTTGGCGGCCATGCAGGTATCAAACGCCTGCGGAAACGCCATCTTGAAGGTCTCCAGCGCGGCAATCGCCAGCTCCTGCTCTTCGATCAGCGGCAACAGGGCCTGGCCCAGGCAGTACAGGTTCCAATAGGCGACGTTGGGCTGCTTGTCGAAGGCGTAGCGGCCCTGGTTGTCTGAGTGGTTGCAGATGTGCCCGGGATCGAAACCATCCAGAAACTGGAACGGGCCGTAGTCGATGGTCAGGCCCAGGATGCTCATGTTGTCGGTGTTCATGACACCATGGCAAAAGCCCACCGCCTGCCAATGGGCCACCATGCGCGCCGTGCGCTCGGTCACCGCCTGCAGGAAGTTGGCATAAGGGTTGCCCTTGAGTCGCGAGTCCAGGCGGCACTGTGGGTAGTAGCGGTCGATGACGTAATCCGCGAGCTGGCGCAGTTGCGGGTGCAGGTCGTGGTGGCAGAAGTGTTCGAAGTGCCCAAAGCGGATGAAGCTGGGCGCCAGGCGTGTGACCACCGCCGCGGTCTCGGGCTGTTCGCGGTAGACCGGGTGATCCGAGCCGATCACGCACAGCGCCCGCGTGGTGGGGATGCCCAGCGCATGCATGGCCTCGCTGCACAGGAATTCGCGGATGCTGGAGCGCAGCACGGCGCGGCCGTCGCCCATGCGGGAGTAGGGCGTCAGGCCCGATCCCTTGAGCTGGATCTCCTGTGCGCTGGCGGCGTGCCCGACGGGTGGCTGCAGCTCGCCCAGCAAGGCTGCGCGGCCATCCCCCAGTTGCCCGGCCCAGACGCCGAACTGGTGGCCGCTGTAGACGCTGGACAACGGTTGTGCGCCATCCGGCACCTGGTTGCCCACCAGAACGTCCAGCCAGGCGGGGGATTGCAGGGCGTCGCTTGCCAGCCCCAGCAGGCGGGCTGCTTGAGCGCTGTGGCCGACCAGATAGGGTGCGGCTAGCGGTTGCAGGCGCATCGGGGTGTAGAAATCGGGTCCCAGTGCGGCAAAGCTATTGCTCCAGCGCCATCCGGGTTCCAGACCGGGCTCTCCAGAAGAGGTGTCATGCATGCCGGTATTGTCTGGTAGCCGGCGCAAACCCGGGGTCAGCAGGGTTATGCCCGACCGCCGGTTGGCAGCAGCTATTCCAGCAGGGCGGCCAGCGCGCGGCGTCGTCGAGCACCTTGATGCGGTTCAGGGCCAGGCTGATCAGGCCGCGCTCGGGCCCGATGGAGTGGGCGTGGTGGTGCAGAAAAGCGGTTACAGCCGCAACCTGTCCTTCCTCGGGTTTGAGAGTTACATCAATGCCAAGGTACTGGTCGAAGGCCTGCGCCTGGCCGGCAAGGAATAGCGCTTGTCGCGCAGGTTCAGAAAGAGCTTTCATTTAACGGGCAAGCTACTATGATGCCCGAGTCTCACCACCATTACCTCAAGGAGTATCCATGCTAGGGTTGATGCAAAGCCAGCAACTGCTGATTTCGTCGCTGATTGAATTTGCCGAACGGCACCACGGTTCGGCCGAAGTGGTATCCCGCCGCGTCGAGGGCGACATCCACCGCTACACCTACAGGGACGTGGCGCAGCGCGCGCGCAAGGTGGCCAATGCCCTGGACAAGCTGAACCTGGCCTTCAGTGACCGCGTGGCCACGCTGGCCTGGAACGGCTATCGCCATCTGGAGATGTATTTCGGCGTGAGCGGTTCGGGCCGCGTGTTGCATACGCTGAACCCGCGTCTGCATCCCGACCAGATCGTCTGGATTGCCAACCATGCAGAAGACCAGGTCCTGTGCTTTGACATGACCTTTCTGCCCATCATCAAGGCCGTGCACAGCCGCTGCACCACCGTCAAGCACTGGATCGCCCTGTGTGATGCCGATGCATTGCCGACCGACAGCGGCATTCCAGGCCTGCGCAGCTACGAGGAGTGGATTGGCTCGCAGTCGAGTGAATACCAGTGGCCCCAGTTTGACGAGAACTCGGCGTCCAGCATGTGCTACACCAGCGGTACCACGGGCAACCCCAAGGCCGCGCTGTACAGCCACCGCTCCACGATGCTGCACGCCTACGCTGTGGCCATGCCCGATGTGATGTGCGTCAGCGCGCGCGACTCCATTTTGCCGGTGGTGCCCATGTTCCACGTCAACGCCTGGGGCATTCCGTACACCGCCGCCATGACCGGTGCCAAGCTGGTGTTCCCGGGGCCGGCCATGGACGGCAAGTCGATCTTTGAATTGATCGAAAGCGAAAAGGTGAGTTACGCCGCCGGCGTGCCCACCGTGTGGCAGATGATGCTGACCCACATGCAGACCAACAATCTGCGCTTCTCCACGCTCAAGCGCACGGTCATCGGTGGCTCCGCCTGCCCGCCGGCCATGATCACCGCTTTCAACGACCAGTACAACGTCGAGGTGCTGCACGCCTGGGGCATGACCGAACTGTCGCCGCTGGGCACGCTGTGCACGCTGAAGAACAAGCACCTGGAGATGAGTGCGCAAGAGAAGATGAAGATCCGACTCAAGCAGGGTCGGGGCATCTTCGGCATCGACATGAAGATCGTCGGCGACGACGGCAAGGAACTGCCGTGGGACGGCAAGGCCTATGGCGATCTGCTGGTCAAGGGACCATGGGTCATTTCCGAATATTTCAAGGGCGAGGGGGGTGGTTCACCGCTGGTTGACGGCTGGTTCCCCACCGGTGACGTGGCCACCATCGACCCCGATGGTTACATGCAGATCACCGACCGCAGCAAGGACGTGATCAAGTCCGGTGGCGAATGGATCAGCTCCATCGACGTGGAAAACATTGCCATGGCCCACCCGGCCGTTGCCATGGCTGCCTGCATCGGCATGAAGCACCCCAAGTGGGACGAGCGTCCGATTGTGGCGGTGGTCAAGAAGCCCGGAGCGGAACTCACCCGCGAGGAATTGATTGCCTTTTACGAAGGCAAGACGGCCAAGTGGCAGATACCGGATGACGTGGTGTTTGTCGATGCCATTCCCCTGGGTGCCACCGGCAAGATGATGAAGGTGAAGCTGCGCGAAGTCCTGCACGACTACAAGCTGCCCGGCACCTGATAGCTGCCGTCTGCTCGGCATGCCGTATCACCCCGGTGCAAGTCACCAAGGTGATACGGTGTAGGGGAAACCCTCGCGCTGCAGTGCAGTAATTCTTGTACGCTTGCACCAGTCTTTTTCAAGGAGTCTCCTAAATGAAGTTCGCACTGAAATTCGTCGTCGCATCGGTTGCAGTTGTCTGCGCCACATCGGCCATGGCCCAAAAGGGTGAGACAGTCAAGATGGTGCGGATTGATCCGCTGAGTGGCTTGCTGGGTCCCGTTGGTATCAGCCAGCTCAAGGGCTACCAGTTTTTCGCGGAAAAGTTCAGCGGCGCGGGTAACGTCGCTGGCGTAAAGTTTGAAGTCACCGGGATTGACAACAAGCTCAGCCCGACGGAAAGTTTGAACGCATTGAAGGCGGCCATCGACCAGGGTGCCCGTTACATCATTCAAGGCAATGGATCTTCGGTGGCATTGGCATTGTCCGATGCGGTCACCAAGTACAACGAGCGCAACCCCGGCAAGGAAGTGATTTACCTGAACGATGCCGCGGTGGACCCCGATCTGACCAACAGCAAGTGCAGCTACTGGCACTTCCGCTTTGACGCAGATACTTCCATGAAGATGGAAGCGATGTCGAGTTTCATGGAAACCCAGAAGGACATCAAGAACGTCTACATCCTGGGACAGAACTACTCGCATGGTGTCCAGGTTGCCAAGTTCGCCAAGGAAACCCTGGCCCGCAAGCGCCCCGACATCAAGATCGTGGGCGAAGACCTCCATCCGCTGGCCCAGGTGCGGGACTTTGCTCCGTACATCGCCAAGATCAAGGCATCCGGCGCGGATTCCGTGATCACCGGCAACTGGGGTTCCGACCTGTCCCTGTTGATCAAGGCGGCCAATGAAAACGGCTACAACGGCAAATTCTTCACCTACTACGCAGGCGTAACCGGAACCCCCACCGCACTGGGCACCAATGGCGCCGGACGTGTGTACCAGATTGCCTACAACCACTACAACATGGGTGGCCAGATGGACAAGTGGATGAAGGAATTCCACGACAAGTACAACGACGACTTCTACACCGGCGCCACCATCAACATTTACCAGTCGCTGGCCGCCGCCATGGCCAAGGCCAAGTCCACGGACCCCGTCAAGGTGGCCGCTGCACTGGAAGGTCTGAAGTTTGCCAGCTACAACGGTGAAATGGAAATGCGCAAGGCCGACCACCAGTTGCAGCAGCCGCTGTACGTGACGGTCTGGCAAAAGGCCGACAAGAAGTACCCTTACAGCCCTGAAGGCACCGGCATGACGCTGGCTCCGGTGAAGGAATTCCCCAACTACGTTTCCAGCACGCCCACCAGCTGCCAGATGAAGCGCCCCTAAGTCTGTCCCTTTGGGCGCTTAAAACAGGAGCCCGAGCGGGTGTGCCGCATCGGGCTCTTTTATTTTTACCGACGAGGAAGGTCAGTCGACAATGGAGTTTTTCATCATTTCGATGCTCAACGGGCTGAGTTACGGCCTGTTGCTATTCATGCTGAGTTCGGGGCTCACGCTGATTTTCAGCATGATGGGTGTTCTGAATTTTGCGCATGCATCCTTTTACATGCTGGGTGCCTACGTTGGCTACACGGTGTCACAGTATGTGGGGTTCTGGCCCGCATTGCTGATTGCCCCGCTGGTTGTGGGTGCCATGGGCGCCATCTTTGAGCGTGTCTGTCTGCGCAAGGTCCACAAGTTTGGACATGTGGCCGAGCTGCTGATCACCTTCGGCCTGTCCTATGTGGTGCTTGAACTCGTCCAGTTGATTTGGGGACGCTTGGCGCTGGAATTCCATCCGCCCGAATCCCTGCAAGGCCCGGCCTTCACACTGATCAACCACTCGGTCAATGGTTTGAGCGTCCTGTGGGGCGTGGCGCCACAAGAAATGTGCAGTGCTGCCGATGCCACGGTACGCGTGGTGTGCTCGCCTTTCCCGGCCACACGCGGTTTCATGATGCTGGTCGCCATCATCATGCTGGCAGCGGTCTGGCTGTTGTTGACCCGCACGCGCATCGGCCTGGTCATCCAGTCAGCTCTGACTCACCCGGACGCGGTCGAGGCCCTGGGACACAACGTGCCCCGCATCTTCATGCTGGTATTCGGCGCAGGTGCCGCACTGGCTGGTCTTGCGGGTGTTATCGGTGGCAGCACCTTCCTGACCGAGCCAGCCATGGCCGCCACGGTGGGGTCCGTGATCTTCGTCGTGGTGGTGGTGGGTGGTATGGGTTCGCTGTCCGGCGCCTTTCTCGCATCGGTGCTGATTGGTGTGATCCAGACCTTTGCCGTTGCCTTTGATTACTCAGTGGGATCGCTGACCCAACTGCTGGGCCTGCACCTGGGCGATGCCGCCCTGAACAACACCCTTATCAAACTGACTCTCTCGCAGATTGCGCCCATCCTGCCGTACCTGTTCCTGGTGCTGATTCTGATCTTCCGGCCCAAGGGCTTGTTGGGTACCCGGGAAGGATAAGAATATGTCGAATCAACAAAAATCCAATTCCTTTAATACGGGGCGTTGGCTGGCTTGGGGTGGTTTTGCCCTGGTGCTGGCCGTGGCACCGCTGCTGTTCACCAGTGGTCTGGGTATGACCGTGCTGTCGCAGATGGGCATTGCCATCATTGCCTGCCTGTCCTACAACATGCTGCTGGGGCAGGGCGGCATGCTGAGTTTTGGCCATGCCGTGTACACGGGCCTGGGCGCATTCGTTGCCATCCATGCACTCAACGCCGTCTCGGGCGGCAGCCTGCCCATTCCGGTGTCGCTGGTGCCGGTGGTCGGCGGCGTGGCAGGCATGGGCTTTGCCGTGCTGTTTGGTTACGTCACCACGCGCAAGGCAGGCACCACGTTTGCGATGATCACCATGGGTCTGGGCGAACTGGTGTTTTCCATGGCATTGATGGTCCCCGAGTTCTTTGGCGGCGAGGGTGGTGTGTCGGGCAACCGGGTGGTTGGCAGTGCCGTCATGGGCATCACCTACGGTCCGGCCATTCAGGTGTACTACCTGATTGCCGTGTACACCTTCCTGTCGGTGGTGGCCATGTTTGCCTTCACCCAGACGCCGCTGGGTCGCATGCTCAACGCCGTGCGCGACAACCCGGAGCGCGTCGAGTTCGTCGGTTACAACACCCAGCGTATCCGCTACACGGCCTTCATCATTGCCGGCTTCTTCGCCGGCATCTCCGGTGGCCTGGGTGCGCTGAACTTTGAGATCGTCACCGCAGAGGTGGTGGGTGCGGCGCGCTCCGGTGCCTACCTGTTGTTTACCTTCCTGGGTGGGGCCACCTTCTTCTTCGGTCCCATCATTGGTGCCGTGTTGATGGTTCTGGCCTTTGTATTGTTCAGCGAGTTCACCAAGGCCTGGTTGCTGTACCTAGGTCTGATCTTCCTGTTCATGGTGATGTATGCGCCAGGCGGCATTGCCAGCCTGATCATGATGAATGTGCGTGTTGCAGCCTTTGGCAAGCTCAAGCAGTTGCTGGTCAACTATCTGGCAATGGGCCTGACCCTGCTGGTGGCCTTGACGGGTGCCGCGGCCATCGTCGAGATGACCTACCACCTTCAGCTCAACTCCTCGCAGGGCTCGGAATTGACCTTCCTGGGCACCACTCTGAATGTGGCAACCGTGCAGAGCTGGCTGGGTGCCGTTGTGGTCATGCTGGTCGGGGCTGGTCTCTTTGAATGGGCGCGGAGAAACTTTGCCGTGAAGTGGAGGCGAGTCCAGGAATTCATTGAGAACACGATCAATCCGGAGGCTTCGCAATGAGCGCAGACACCACTTTCGCACTGGAGCTCAAGGATCTGCGCAAGAGCTTTGGAAAGACCGAGATCATCCGCGGCATTGACCTCGCGGTACGCCATGGGGAGCGGGTTGCCGTGATTGGCCCCAACGGCGCTGGCAAGTCCACGCTGTTCAACCTGATCAGCGG
>Ga0265332_10000035_pt1 | contig 139554 bp, 132 predicted proteins | sample 41926metaG_FD_202084 | JGI IMG/M metagenome (GOLD analysis project Ga0265332, IMG submission 202084) | Rhizosphere microbial communities from Carex aquatilis grown in University of Washington, Seatle, WA, United States - 4-19-26 metaG | ecosystem: Host-associated > Plants > Roots >...
ATCGCCCTCGGGCAACACATGAATTCAATACCCCGCTGGCCGTCTTCGCAGCCATGCTGGAACTAGCCCAACGGGCACACAACCAAATAAATTAACCAAGTGTTGCGCTTGGGTCTTGAAACCGCCGGGCTATGACAACGAACGGTCACTGGCTCTGCACCGGATGCAGTCGGCAGTGGACACCGGAGAGAGCTTTGCGCCACCAGCAGAGTTTGACTTCCAGAAGTTTGACGCTGATGGTCGTTTCGGTTTTGGGAACGGAAGGCAAATTCACCTTGTCTTTCGTGTGACCAAGGTCAGTGGAGCCTACTTACTGGAAACGCCTTTGTCGCTAGACCAGCAGGTTACGGAACTGGACGATTACTACGAAGTCTCCGCCACAGTGATCGAGTCCAGCCAGTTGATCTGGTGGTTGCGCGGATTCGGGGACCAGATTCAAGTCCTGACACCAGCTTCTTTGCTTTCAACGCCCACTGGTCAAGCGCTCAACGGACCTCAGTCTGGTTCTGACGGAGGGCAGGGAAAGTGAACTCAGTACTCTCAACCGAGGTGTGTCCTCCGTCTCTCCCGGAACTCCCGAACCCCTTAGGGTGGCGGGTTGACTGGGAGGCAGTGAACAGAAAACTGTCCCAGCGTTCGACCATTTACGCAGCCACCCAGGTCAATCTTGTGACTCGCAGAAGTTCGATCTGTGAGAAGAATTTTCGCCCTGTTCCTTTATTGGCAAGACTTCCTGGCCGGTCGAGTTCCAAGCGCGTGGCTGGTTGCGAGCCTGGTGAAAATTTTGCTCTGACATTAGCAAGAGGGCCAAGGCAGTGATTTCACTACGAGGCGTTTCCAAGGTTTGTCTAAGCAGTTCTGGAATAGCAAATGCTTGACAACCAAGAGTCGCAACAGCCGTTGGAAAGTGACGCGGACAGCTCTTTTGCAGTTGAGAAGCAGGCACACGGAAATTGCACCACTTCTCCAATCAGGGTATTGCCTGATGAGCAAAATGCTTCCACGACAGAGGCTCAAATTCAGGAGTACCGAAGTAGCCTCTATTTGGAACAAAGCAGTCCAAATTTCTTCGATTCACGGATCACTTGCACCCAATGTGAACACCTCAAGCTTGGTAAGCGTGACACACGCGGCAGACCTCTGGAAGCTAGCAATCTTTGTGGTAACCATAAGCAAGCTGAACTGACAACACACGAACTTGCGCCTGAGTTCGCCTATATGCGTCAGCGTTGCCCTGGATTTTCACCGTTGCAAACCTCAAGAGGTTCATCGTGATTCTGTTTCTCGACTTTGACGGAGTGCTTCACCCTCAGTACGAAGATCAAACGGTACCGGCTGAAGTTGCGTTTTGTCACCTACCTCGATTTGAGCAAGTGATGCGCGAATTTCCGGACGTGGTGATTGTCATCAGTTCCACATGGCGTGAGCAATTTAGCGTCGACCATTTGCGCAAACGATTTTCCCCAGACATTGCCAAACGGATCATTGATGCGACGCCACTGCCGAAGTCTGACGCGCCACCTTCATTGCAACAGCGTGAAGCGGAAATTCTTGAATGGTTGGCGACCAACGACAGACTTGAAGAGTCGTGGATTGCAGTTGATGACGGGGTATGGCAATTCAAACACCACTGCCACCGCGTCGTGGGTTGCACTAGCTTTGTGGGCCTGGACGAAGACGCAGCCTCAAGACTACGGAAAGCACTCAGCGTTCAGTTGGAAAGACAACCATGACCAACATTATTGACCTCAGTACCAAAAGCGCACTGGGTGAATTTGACTCTCCTGCAGAGGATGACAGTCGCACCTACCACGAGTTGAAGATGAAAAATCTGGTTTGCTTGCGCCTTCGGGAACTCAGCATCATTGGATTTACTGACAAGGACATTGGCTATGACCTCGTTGCGTTCGCCACTGTGTCCATTAAGAACCCGTTTGTCGTCACGGTGTCGGAGGGTAGTGTTTCACTCACCCCATATTTTTCCTTTGCGCCTTCAGTCGTGGCGACCTTCAGCACTACGCACATTGAAGCGTACATAGCGCAGGACAAATTGCCACCTGAGGTGATTCGTCAATATGAGGGTCGGGCGCAAGAAAGCGCGCTCACAGAGGGGCTGTAATGAAGTACTACCTAGTCATCCTGTACCTGACCAATCCTTGTGGCGACGCCGCCAACACCAAGATCAGAGAGTACGCCAGCTACTTTGAGTGCAGTAGGCAGTCAGACGCTGAAATGAAAGTGAAGGACTCCCGCTACCCGTTCAAGCGTGCTTACTGTGTTGGGAGTACATCATGAAACTTGAAAGCGTGATTGCTGGAATAGCGCTCGCAATATGGGGGCCACAACTGCTAGTGGCACTTATCCTCTTGCCCGTAATCCCGGTGCTTGTCCCACTGTATCTGTGGTTTCTGTATGCCGAATACAAGAAGAAGAGACATCAGGAAATGGTCATCGCCGTCAATGCGATCCACCCCGGTACCTACTGCGATGAGTGCTATTCCAAGTTGGCTGGTAATCCAGCAGAACACCCTCACACGTATGACTGCCCTCATTCGAAAGAACTAATTTTCTCGGGCAAGCGGAGCCACCTATGACCTGTCCGTCCGTTGATCTCGCCAAATTTGGAAAGTTGCCTCTTAGTGAATGGAGGCAACGCTTCGGTGGTAAAGCTGAATTTCCATCTCGCGGACTTCGACTTGGACTCGACATTGACGGGACGCATCACCGCGTCCCCTGAACTATTTGCGGAAATTTCAAGAACGTGCCGACTGAATGATGGTCAAGTCCACATCGTTACGTCCCGCTCTGCGTTAGGGCGGAGTGAAACTGTTGAAGAACTAACCGGCTATGGTGTTCAGTTTGACGCGCTCTACTTTCTGCCCGAAATGTCCCGAGCAAACAGTGACTGTCCACACAACGACTTGGACTGGTTTCAGCGGTACCTCTGGCAAAAGGTGGCGTACGCAAAGCAGCACGCACTTATGCACTTTGTTGATGACGATCCGAAGGTCATCTCCCTGTTCAATCAATTTGCACCTGAAATTGTGATTACCCCAGCGTCTGACCGCCTGCGATTACTTGACCCCCTTTATGAGCACGCGGTAATGATTGTTCTGAAGTGTCAAGAGGCCAGCGTGTCTCTGATTCAGCGACATTTGAAGCTTGGTTACAACCGAGCCGTTCGCCTAATGGACGCCATGTGCGAACACAACATCGTCACACCTAAGAACGAAGACGGAGCGCGGCAAATTGTGCCCAAGTTCCGCACCAATCCGTTGGTACCCATCAACCCGTAACCCAGCCATTGGAGGACAACATGAGTTCAGTTTTCGGAACATACGTCAAGGCAAGGATCGCTCTCTTTCTTCTGAAAGAAGTAACTGGTGAGGGAGAGAGGCAACGTGAAGCGCAAAGAGTGATCGACCGTGAAAACACGTCTACCTTGAAAGGACGTGAGGAAAACATGCGGTACACGGAGCGCTACCAAAATGGTAGCGACATCTGGAGGACAAAATGAGTGCTGCAAATGAACTGATTGCCGCGAGTCAATAGACGACTCGACTATTGGATAAAACCGATGGGCCAAGCAGAAGAACATGCTCGTAACGATCTAGCGTCGTCAGTTTCAAGTCTGAACCCGCTGCCAGGACTATTGAGTTACGACCTGAGCCATGGTTTCTCACTGGGAAACAGTCCCGGTTTACCCGGAGCCCTTAAAGGGACGGGACTACCGGGACTGGTGGTGTACTCAGTGTTTCCGCTTGGAGCCTGCCTGTGAAGGTCTTCTTCGACACCGAGTTCACCAGTCTTGGGTCTGACCCGCGTTTACTTTCCGTTGGGCTGGTAAGTGAAGATGGTCAAGAACTCTATCTTGAGCTTACCGATGACTGGATGGACGCCATGTGCTCACCTTGGGTCCGACAGCACGTCCTGCCAATGTTAGGTAAAGGTGAGCAACTTACCCGGCGCGAAGCAGGTAAACGGATTGGTGACTGGCTGGCGACTTTCTCCGTTCAGCCCACGCTGCTTGGTGACACTGACTGGGACACAAACCTGATTACCCAGCTTCTGGAAGAAAGTGGACTGACCAGAACAGACTTTAGGGTTGAACTGCTGGCCTTCCAGTCAAGAGAACAGGCCAAGGCGTTTGAAGTGGCGAAGCAGCAGTACTTTCAACTTCAGAAGGCCACGCCTCACCACGCCCTGACGGACGCGCACGCGTTCAGGTCGGCTTGGAGCGAAATATTCGCACAGAATCCAACGGACTGAAATGGCACATCTACTTCAAGGCGATATTTTCACGGTAGCTACTGAACGTGAGTGCGAACTGACAGTGGTGTTCGGTCACGTTGGGATGAACGGAATGGATGTAGACTGGCGACAATTTGTCGCCGCCCAGCCTCGTCTGGCCCACGTCCACAATCCGTATAGCGAAGTACCTTGTCGCCCCGTTAAGTTTGGTGACCGCAAGTGGTTGTGGTTTGTACCTGCAGGCGAAAACCATGGCCTAACGCAAACGCAGCTTGTGTCAGCCTTGGAAGCTGCCTTGACTTGGGCGTCGGCCAATAGAGTGAGGTCAGTGACCACAAATGGAATAGCCGCCACTGACCACAGCCAAAATACCGCTTCCAACCGAGCCAGTGACGATGCCCGGGCCAAAAAACTCATTGACCTTGTCACTACCTACGAAAAGGAGCTGGAGGTCACGATCACCCTGGTAAGTCGGAATGACGTCTTCCTTCGCAACGCTACCTAACATGGGTGTCTGATTTCACCAGTTAATGACCGACTCGCAGCGAGCCAAGGCAAACGATGGGTAAAGCGATGGGTAGCAAATGTTGACTGCCCGGGCGACCTTGAGTGACATGACCCTGTGGCGGAGAGAATCACAGCCTGCACGGACAATCTTCAAGTTGCACTCCCACCAGTCCCGTTACTCCTAAGGAGCCGGGAGCAACGGGAGCAAGTATTTTTTCTAGGTAAGACCAAGAAAATGTTTGTACCCCCGTCTTCTACGTAACCTAACGTAGCCAGAAAATCCTCAAAGTCATGCTGCTGGACACATTCGGACATAAACCTCCGCTAGAAGCCTAGCATCCCACATTAAGGTTGGTTGCTGCATTATTTTGCTTGGATCAACTTCAAATCTAGAACAAAGTTTTTCTATGGATGGGGATTTAATTTTGAGTAACTTACGAGCTAAAGTAAATGTACTAATGATATTCGGACTAACTGTATCAAGTGTTGGTAAATTGATAGATTCTAATTCGTCACTAATCATTTTTAGATATGGATAAAAAGGATTGTGAGTCAATATCTCTGCACCTTCAATAAAGCCAATCAAGTCACCAGCCACTTCAGAAAACGATGGTTGCCTGTTTAGAAATTCTCGAGCCAGCTTAAATCGGGAAAATGCATATGAATTGACCTCATCTCCGGGATTGAGATACACGTGGAATGTTCTTCCGGTAATTCGTCCATTAATTAATTCAACTACTGCTATTTCCGTCAGTCGATCGTGCACTTGGCTCACACATCCCATGAAGTCGAATTCTAATACGACTTGTCGCTTTCCTCCGCTTGCAGACCGACTATTGATACTATCAAATTTCTTCCCTGTCGTGCCTTGTATTGCAGTTTCCCGGGCCAAAGGTAAATTTGCACTCGCGTTCTTAGGTTCGCTGAGAGAATTTAGTGAAGGTAATTCAGCCTGTGGTGCGTTCCGGTTATATCGATGCAATATATTGGCGAGAAGATCTGGCATGTTGCTATTGAGTGCAGTAGCTATGCTATGTAGCACGCTCAACGTCGGCTGATTTTTAGCTAGCTCCAACTTCGCAATATAAGTCCGGTTTACCTCTGCACGAAACGCTAACTCTTCCTGAGACCACTTAAGCACGGCACGACGTGCCTTTAGCTCAGCAGCAAACGCCTCCAGAAGTGCACTGTCTCGACTCATGGCCGGGACTTTGTCAGTTCAGTCCCTTGTACGCACCCGCATATGTGGTACAAAATGATCTACGGGGCGTCGATTTCTGACGGTAAATTGCCTTTGAAATTCTTTCCGCCAATTGCGCAGACAGAAGTAGTTGACCCGTACTAATTTGTCCTTTCAGGAAGGCTTTACGTATGGGGAAAATAGTATGTTGACTCGACAGAGATTAATTGAATTATTCACACTTGCCGGAGAAAATGGATGGCACATGGATGATGGCAAGTTTCCGGCTGAAATTAAAGGCGATATTTGCCCCAAAGAAGATAATATATTCAAAGCCCTTGAATTAATTGCCATTAAAGAGGTGAAATTTGTCATTTTGGGGCAAGACCCATATTTCACCAATAGAATTGACACGATGGAGCCCATGGCTACAGGGTTGGCGTTTGCTGTTGACACTGACTATCCTAAGACACCGACATCACTACATAACATTAGTAAATTTTTATTGCCCAACGAGGAGAAAAATCTAATTAATTGGGCGCAAACAAAGGGCGTACTGCTTCTAAACGCAGCGTTGACAGTGCCTCTATTGCAAGAGGGAGAAAATGCCGACTCTGTAGTAGGCAGGCATTTACGAGATTGGGAAGAGTTCACTAAATGTATCATTCGTCAGGTGAAATCGGAAAACCCGCAAGCTCAGATTATTGCTTGGGGTTCAAAGGCGCGTGATATTCTTGATAATGCATTTCGACAATTCGTCTGGTGCAAACATCCTCGACTATCAGCAGGAGATGACAACAGCTTCAGAGCATTTTGCGAAGGAGAAATTGGGAGGCAACTGAAATCCTAAAATGAGAATATATCTTCGTTGAATCGATGATCCCAGTTTCCCCGACGTATTTAGATGATTGGGAAAACCGGGGTGTCGTCATTACGAGTTACTGCATTCGTTTCTATTTGGGCGGAAGAAATAAGTAATCGTTGTCACAAATCATCAGCCCCTTATCTATCAGTGCCTGCAGGGTTTTCTTTGTGGCCGTGACGCTGGAACCTTGCCCAAAACTGCGGGATTCACGTTCGAATCGTGAAAACACCCAGTCGATGGGGAGTTTAGTTGCCCATTTCTCACCATCTGATGGGTCATAGAGCCTCAACTCAGCGAGAAGCGCGGTGAACTCCTGTAAGAATTTTTCTTGCCTCTTCCGTTCGATATTTTCTGCCCGGCCCGGCTTCCGCTGGGTTTGCTGAACTTGCAGCCTCGGTTTTGGAGGGTATTGATAAGCCGAATTAACTGGTTTTAAGACTGCATCGTCTATCCATTTTAGAAATGACCACAAGTTAGTCTTGTTCTCAATAAACCATTTCTTTCGCGCAATGTCCCACTTGGCACCTAGTTGGCGAGCCATTGGATGTTCTTCATACGGTACGTTCAGGAAGATTTTCATTTGCTATCTCCCTGTTCAACCGAAAGAGGCGGCAAACTTAGAATGTCGTCTGTCAAGCGTAAATAGCCCATTTCGACCAAGCGTTCCAGGGCCTCTTTCACTCTGGATTGGCGATGCTTAGCGTCTACGGATATCAGTTTGTCTTTAAGTCTGGCTATGGCTTCATCGATAGTGAAGCCCTCGGGCCGCTCTCGACCCGTTGCAGCGCAAAGCATTTGATCGTCGAGTAGGACTACCTGAAAGGCTGCAAGGACGAGCTTCTGGTTTGCGCCCTTCGGTTCCTTCTTCGACAAATTGATTTGTCCACGATCTACCTCAGTCACAGCGCAAGAAGTCAACACCTTACCGGTATCGTCGGTGCCCAAATTGATAACACCCAATTCAAACGCCTTGGTTATACCGTCTTGACTATCACGTGACTTGAGCAGCGTCCAAAGGATTCGCTCTCCGTCCGGTACAACCTCAACAACCGCATCAAAGGCCGCGTACAGAATGGAATGCCCCCTCAGTCCGCGACCCGCATCTTTGCCAGTGTGATGTACGAAAACAATTAATGCGCCAGTTGCTTCTTGAAGCATGGCCGCTTGCGCAATGAGCTTACTCATGTCAATTGACGAGTTTTCGTCCTTGCCTGGTGCTGACCGACTTAACGTATCGATAATGATTAATCCTGCCCCAGTGGCTGAATTAATCAGGTTGCTTAAGCTGGAAGTGTCGTCATTGGAAACTAGCGAAAATGGATCAAAGATGAAATTCACTTCAGTCGGGAATGACATTCCATGCCGAATCTCCCATGCTTTGTTGTGCAGTGCAAAAGCAGATTTTGATTCCAGCGCGATGTAGACAACGGGCTGTTGCTGGGTCTTGTAGCCAAACCAATCTAGGCCTGCCGCCACAGATGCTGCAAGGTCAAGACAGAGAAAGGATTTACCAACTCCGCTCGGGCCAAACAGGCAGCCAAGACCCGTACTGGGGAAAATATCGTCAATTAGCCATGTTGGTTTAGGTAGCAGAGCCACGTCAGCAGCAGACATGAGAGTAAATCTGCCATTGGTTCTGATCTGGTCACTGACACCCGATGCTGATGCTACAGGGGTAAGATAGATATTCATTGCACCCCCGCCTGTGCGTCAAGCCATGCATAAACCGCAGCACGAGGCCACGCAGTTATGCGGACTGAGAGCTTTACCGGGCGAACAAATGTTCCTTTCTTTACTTTTCGCCACAATGTCGCAGAAGAAAAGGGAACAAGCGTCATCAACTCCCTCTGTCGCATGTATCCCAAACCTGGCTTCAACAATTCGGTTCCTAATATCGTATTCATACACATATCTTTCATATCGGGGGAAAGATGCTGAAATTAGCTTCCCGATAAATAAATACGTGTTGGCACTGGTCCGCAGGATCGTGACTACAAAAACTTTCTGCTGCCGAGCGCTGATCGTTATCGTGTCAATAGAATAGAGCGCGAAGTTTCTCTAAATAAATCAATGGGTTATGGCTGGCAAGAACGCGAAAACGTGCGCAAGAAATATTTAGGTATTTCTTGCGCCGACATGCGTTGTCGTAGCGGTTCCAAAGCATTTGTTCCATATATTCACCCGTATATAGGAACAATTGCATGAAACAATCTAGACCATTGACCGAGAGTAGTTCGCCCAGTCCTGCATCATCTGCTTGCGTTTATCGAACAGATCACCCCTTCGGTAAGCGGCCTCAACCTTGTTGCCAATGGCGTGGGCTAGCGCCATTTCAGCCACGTCTCTGGGGTAGTCGGTTTGTTCGGCGCACCAGTCCCGGAAAGTTGACCGGAACCCATGGGGTACAGCAGCGACCTCCATTCGACGCAGGACAGCCGAAAGCGTCATGTCTGACAAGGGCGCACCTTCTGCCTCAGAGTTTCTCGCCCTCTGGGAACTAGGAAAGACGAAGTCGCAAAACGCAGTTTCCTTTTGGGACTTGACGATGGACAGAGCAGCGTCTGACAGGGGAACACGGTGCTCTTTACCGGCCTTCATGCGATTGGCGGGCACGATCCATACTCCGCATTCCAGATCAAACTCCTCCCACTTGGCTCCCCGCACTTCACCTGAGCGGCAGGCAGTAAGGATGGTGAACTCCAGCGCCCGAGCCCCCATTCCTTCCTGCGTAGTTAGAGCTTTCATGAACGTGGGAAGTTCTGTGTACGGAAGCGCCCGGTGGTGGTCTGTTTTTGCAATTTTTCCGGGGGCTGGAAGCAGAGTGTCCAGTAGATCTTTCCAACGTGCTGGGTTCGGCCCGGAGCGGTAGCCTCGCGCAGTTGCCCAGTCAAGAACAGACTCCAACCGTCCACGGAGGCGACTGGCAGTCTCGGTTTTGGTCTTCCAGATAGGTTCCAGCACGGCAAGAATGTTGGGTAACTCTACGTCACGCACCAGCATTTTCCCGAGTTTGGGGTTGGCGTACGTTTCAATCGTGTTGCGCCACTGTTGAGCGTGCTTCGGATTTCGCCACCCGCTTTCGTGGGTTTCGATGTACTGAACCGCTGCTTGGCTGAACGAAATTGCCGACGCTTGGTCAGCGATTAGTTTGCTACGTGCAGAGCGACCGTGTTCGATAGGATCAATTCCTTGAGTTATTAGCGAGCGGGCTGCTCTCGCAGCGACTTTGGCATCTGCAAGGGTGACGTCTGGATAGCCGCCAAGCCCCTTGTCGCGGCGTCTGCCTCCGACTTGATACCGTAAGTACCAGCTACGCGAGCCTGACTTGAATACTTTGATCGCGAGACCTGATACGCCGCCAACAAAGTGAATTCCTGGAGTGTTGATTCTGGAAACGGCTAGTGCGCCGAGTTCGTTTCTGCTGCTCACAGTTCTACTCCCCATGATTGCGTTACTGACTCCCAAACTAAATTAATACGCGGTCGGGGTAACTGTTTCCAAATTAGGGGGTGAGCGCCGGAGTTGTCTTGCAGGACAAGACAGTGCTCGAAAATTCTTGTCGTTGCTCGAAGAGCCTGGTGTTTCGCCTTTCGCATTTGCGTTTCTTTCTACCAAGGGATATCTGCCGGGATGGCATCTCTCAATTCCTGGTACCTAGTAACGTGCTATAGAGGCTCTGCACTCTCCTGTTCTGCAAAATAAAGTTAGACTGACCTCCTACGACAAGACTACTTTGACCGCACCCATCGCGGCACCCATCGTTTGGAATGCGACTTAGTGAGAGAGTCTGAGTGCACCTGTATCATCAGATCAGCTACCCGTAAATGGGACTGATAGAGCTTTGATACCGGGTGGACCCTTGTGAGAGGCTACCCAAGTGGCCGTCCACTCCGCCAAAGTTAAAAAAGCCTTGAAGATCAACAGTCTTCAAGGCTTTTTGCTTGGTGCAGCAGAAGTTGGTGATCCATCGTGGTGGTCCATTCCTCCACGATAATGCGCATTCCAACTCACATTCAGCGGTTCTGAAGTAATACAATAGACGTTAACGAATACGTTAAGGAATGCGGTATGACTTTGCGCGCCAGCGACATCATTCCCATCAGCGAGGCGCGAGCCCGTCTTACTGAGTTGGCCGAAGACGTGGTGGGTAGCGGGGCCGAGAAGGTTCTCACCAAAAACGGCTCCAGCTATGTTGCTTTAGTGGATGCGAAAAAGCTCGATTACTACCACGCTCTTGAGCTGGAGCATGCGGGCCTGGTTCTTCTGACCGAGGCCGAAATCGCCCTGGGCCAGGTGATTGCCGGTAAACGCATGTCGTCGGCTGAGCTCGATCAGTTGCTCGCAGACTGATGCCACCGTCCGTTATAAGGCGAGTCAGCGCACAGGTCAGCGCCATTCCTCACTTTGCCGATTGCCTGCTGGCAGTCCATGCTTTTTTGGTGGAGCAAGACGCTGCCAGCGCGCCTGCGCGGCTCGCACAGATCAAACGTGATTTGCGAGAGATGAAAACGCTGCTGGCTTGGTCTCCGGCCAGCGGTCGCCCTGCGCGCTTCTTGCGCCCATACTCGGCGCAAGCCAGTTTGCGTCTGGCAGCGGTGCAGCAGTTGGCACAGTCAGCGGGTTTGCCACACCTGCGCGAATACGTGATTGGATCGTACGTCGTGCTCTACGCGCATTCAGACACCGAAGTCGTTCTGCTGTCCGTCAAGCACTACCGACAACTTACTTACATCACGCTCCAATGAATACCGCAACTCATGACTTCCACCCCGGCAAACTGGTGCGCGTTCAAAAGATCTACAAATTGCCGGCCAACAATCTGCGCACCACGGTGTCCCTGAAGCTGTGGGCGTCGGTCAATCCCAGGCGTTCCTGATACGCCACCGGCATTTCCTTGCCACCCCAGAAGCTCTTGAGTGCCAGTGACAGCAGCTCCGTCGGATGCTCGGTGGCGCGTTTGAGTTTTTTCAGGGCACGCACGATCTGCAACTCTTCCTTGGTCAGATCGGTGCCAAACGGGAAGTCCGGCAGCAGGCCGACATGCGCCCAGGGGTGGAGTTTTTCTTCCAGGGCTTCGGGGAAGTTGTTGCGGTAACGGGCAGGCACCTGGTAGTGCGCGTCCAGCTTGCCATGGGTCTTGGCCTGCTTGACCAGTTCATCCTGGAAGCGCGAATCGGCCACGGCAATCAGGCGCTTGATGACCTCGGAGTCGGGCTGGCCGCGCAGTTCGGCCACGCCGTATTCGGTGATGACCACGTCGCGCAAGTGCCGCGGAATGGTGACGTGGCCGTAGTTCCAGACGATGCTGCTCTTGAGCCCATCCTTGTTGTCATGGGTGGAGCGCAGCATCATGATCAGGCGCGCGTCGTGCAAGGCGTGCGACATGGCCACAAAGTTGTACTGTCCACCAACACCGCTGACCACCTGGCCGGACTCCAGTGCGTCGCTGGCGGCAGCGCCCAGCAGGGTGACGATCATCGTGGTGTTCATGAAGCGGGCATTGCGCCGCTGCGCACGCTTCAGGTCTTCCTGGCCGTAGAGCTGGTTGATGAAGTCGATCCGCGTCATGTCGATCTTGGCCAGCTCGTGCGCCGGCATGGTGCGCAGGCGCTCGTAGAAGTCGCGCGGTCCCAGGAAGAAGCCGCCGGTCATGAAGATGCCGCCCTGCAGGCGCGAACCCAGCATGTGCTGGCACACGCAGTCGAAGGCCGGGTCCTCGTGCAGGTTGGAACTGCAGCGTTGACCGTCGATGACCAGGTTCTCTCCGTCCAGCGTCACGTCGGGCCGCAGCACGCCAAAGCGCTGCAGAAAGGCCAGGTCTTCCGCGCAGATCGGCGCGCGCACGCGGCCCGAGTCCAGCAGCGCACGCAGGGTTTGCGGTGTCACGGTCTCATCGGCAATCGCGCCGCGGTTGATGAGTTGCTGCAGCACCACGTCGTTGAACACCTCGCGTCTGATGATGCCGGCCTCAATGAGTTTGAGAAAGCCGTTGACGAACATCTCGGAGCAACCGTAGAGGCCCTTATCAAAGCGACCCAGGTCCCGGCCGGCCAGTCCGTCCGGGCACAGCGACTCCAGAATGCGCTGGTACTCGGCGCTGTGGCGGTCCCGCACAATCAGGGTCTGGCCAATGGCGTCGCCCAATGAACCGATGCCGATTTGCAGTGTGCCGCCGTCGGACACCAGGCTGGAGGCATGCAGGCCGATGGCGTAGTCGGTCAGGCTAACCTTGTTGTTGGGCGGGGCAAACACAGCGTGGGTTCCGGCCGGGTCGGTGATCAGGATGTCGAAGAAGTCGGGATTGACCTCGGCTGTATTGGGCATGAAGGGCATGCGCTCGTTGAGCATGCCGACGGAAGTGAATGTCTTGCCGGAGGTGCGGAACATCTCCAGGACCTCCATGACTACGTCCGGATTGCTCGACAGGCTTAGCCGCAGCCCGCCGCCATCGCGTTTGCAGGCAACGGCCTGGGCCATGACATTCATGCCCTGGGACACCATGTCGCGGGCAATGTGGGTGTAGTTGGTGGACATGTAGCTTTGCTGCGCGACCTCGTTGCCGAGGTAGTCGCCGGTTTTCATGAACACCTCGCACACGTCGATGTTAGGCGGCAGGCCACCACCGCGCAGGTCCTTGACGTATTCCAGATCGGGGTAGTCCTCAAACACCCGCTCCACCAGTGGTGCCAGGAAATGGCGCTCCAGTTCGCTCTTGCCAACCGGCCTTTCCAGCGACAGGGCGGTGATGATGCGCAGGCGGCGCGCCGGGTTGGCCTTGATCCGTTGGTACAGGGCGTTCACAAACGGGTTGGGCTTGCCCACGCCCAGCGGAATGCCGAGCACGATGTCTCCCGGTGTCGTGTCCAGCACATGGTCCACGGCGGCGTCAATCGAGGCTATGGTCAGCGGGCTTGTCATGGTGTCTCCGAATATTCTTGAATGGTGCCCAAGCAGGACAGGGGGCACTGTAGGCCGTTGCACAAACTGCGCGATTGCCCTGGATCAAGTCGTGAGCCAGTTAGGTGCAGCTCCCAACTGCGTGAATTAAACTGCCTGACACTATGGTCCGTCCAGTCGTGAAACCTCCCGTTGCCAACCTCCACCAACCGCTTGCGGAACGCCTGCGCCCCCAGCGGCTGGCTGACGTGATCGGTCAGCAGCATCTGCTGGGTGAGGGGATGGCGCTACGCCTTGCGTTTGAGTCGGGTCGACCACACAGCTGCATCTTGTGGGGGCCGCCCGGCGTGGGCAAGACCACCATTGCCCGCTTGATGGCCAACGCCTTTGACGCGCAGTTCATCGCCATCAGTGCCGTGCTGGGTGGCGTCAAGGACATTCGCGACGCGGTGGAGCAGGCGCAGGTGGCACTGGGTCAGGGGCGCAGGACCATTCTGTTTGTGGACGAGGTGCATCGCTTCAACAAGAGTCAGCAGGACGCGTTCCTGTCGCATGTGGAGAGCGGGCTGTTCACCTTCATTGGGGCCACCACCGAGAACCCGTCGTTTGAGGTGAATTCGGCGCTGTTGTCGCGCGCCGTGGTCTATGTGCTGAAGCCCCTGACGGACGAAGACTTGAAGCAAATAGTGGCATCAGCCCTCGTGGAATCTGCGTTGCCAGCTATCGAATCCATAGCGATTGACCGCTTGGTCGCCCATGCAGACGGCGACGCCCGGCGCCTGCTGAACACGCTGGAAACGCTGGCCATGGCGGCGCAGCAGGAGCAACTGGATGTGGTGACGGACGCCTGGCTGGTGCAGGTGCTGGGTGAACGCATGCGCCGCTACGACAAGGGCGGCGACCAGTTCTATGACTCCATCAGCGCCCTGCATAAGTCGGTGCGCGGCTCGGACCCGGACGCCGCGCTCTACTGGCTGGTGCGCATGCTCGATGGTGGCGCCGATCCGCGCTATATGGCGCGCCGGCTGATCCGTATGGCCAACGAAGATATTGGACTGGCCGACCCCAGGGCCTTGCGCCTGGCGCTGGATGCCGCCGAGGTATATGAGCGGCTGGGCAGTCCGGAAGGCGAGCTGGCGCTGGCCGAGTGTGTGATCTATCTGGCCGTGGCGCCCAAGTCGAACGCGGTGTATCGCGCATTCAACGCGATGCGGGCGCTGGTGAAGACGGACGGCACGCGTCCCGTTCCCATGCATCTGCGCAATGCCCCGACCAAGCTGATGAAGGCCCTGGACTACGGCAAGGGTTACCGCTACGCGCACGATGAAGAAGGCGGCTTTGCCGCAGGAGAACGCTATTTCCCCGATGGCATGGATGCCCCGGAGTTTTACCAGCCCGTGGAACGTGGCCTGGAAATTCGCATTGCCGAAAAGCTGCGCCAATTGAAGGCGCGCAACGCGCAAGGCAATTGATCCAGTATTAGCCGCGCTAACTCCCCGAAGATTCCTCTGATGCAGTCCTGCGGCTAGGGGTAAACCCAAACGTATCTAGCGTGGTGGCGCACCTGCCCTTGGCTACAATCCCCACCACTTGTCTGCCGCACCCGCAATCATGGCAGGCTTTTTGCTAAAGCTCAGGGTATAGCTCACAAGGCCGCACCGCTTGTCATCAAATTGCTGTTCTACAGATGGGTGACTAACGCGCCGGCCAAAAATCGGAGAACCTTTATGGATATTTTGTTGCAGCAGATCATCAATGGTCTGGTGTTGGGTAGCATGTACGCGCTGATTGCGCTTGGCTACACGATGGTGTATGGCATCATCAACCTCATCAATTTCGCCCACGGCGAGGTGATGATGGTCGGGGCGCTGACCAGTTGGACCATCATCGGTCTGATGCAGGAGTCCATGCCCGGCACGCCCGGGCCGGTGATCCTGGTGATTGCCTTGGTGATTGCGTGCGTGGTGGCTGCCACCTTGAACTTTGTCATTGAAAAGGTGGCGTATCGCCCCTTGCGCAATAGCCCCAAGTTGGCGCCCCTGATCACGGCGATCGGCATGTCCACGCTCTTGCAGACCCTGGCCATGATCATTTGGAAGCCCACCTACAAGTCTTACCCCACCCTGCTACCCAGCACCCCCATTGAGATTGGCGGCGCATTGATTTCACCCACGCAAGTCATGATTCTGGGCTTCACGGCCGTCTCGCTGGCCGTGCTGATGTGGTTGGTGAACTACACCAAACTCGGGCGTGCCATGCGGGCCACGGCGGAAAACCCCCGCGTGGCCGGTCTGATGGGTGTCAAGCCGGATTTCGTGATCTCCGCCACCTTCATCATCGGCGCCGTGCTGGCAGCCATTGCCGGCGTGATGTATGCGTCCAACTACGGCACTGCACAACATGCCATGGGTTTTTTGCCGGGTCTGAAAGCCTTCACCGCAGCCGTGTTTGGCGGCATTGGCAATCTGGCTGGCGCTGTGGTCGGTGCGATCCTGCTGGGCCTGATTGAGTCCATCGGGGCCGGTTACATCGGCGAATTGACGGGGGGCGTACTGGGTAGCAATTACTCCGATATTTTTGCGTTTATTGTCCTGATCGCCATGCTGACCCTGCGGCCTTCCGGCTTGCTGGGCGAGCGTGTGGCGGACCGAGCTTGAGGAGCAATTGAGCATGAAACAACAACAAAAGGTAATCCTCTTTTTCATAGCGGCCCTGGGTCTGCTGATACTGCCGCTGTTGCTGCAAAGCTTCGGCAACGCCTGGGTACGCATTGCCGACATGGCTCTGCTGTACGTGCTGCTGTCGCTGGGCTTGAACATCGTGGTGGGTTATGCCGGTCTGCTGGACCTGGGCTATATAGCCTTCTTCGCCATCGGTGCCTATACGTTTGGCCTGTTGGCTTCCCCTCAGTTGACGGACGCGTTTCCGGCGATCGCCGCGATGTTCCCCAATGGTCTGCATACGCCGCTGTGGGTGGTGATTCCGCTGGCGGCCGGAACGGCTGGCCTGCTCGGTGTGTTGCTGGGCGCTCCAACCTTGCGATTGCGCGGTGACTACCTAGCAATCGTGACGCTGGGTTTTGGCGAAATCATCCGCGTGTTCATGAACAACATGGATCAGCCTTTCAACATCACCAACGGCCCCAAAGGCATCAGCCAGATTGACTCGTTCCACTTCTTTGGACTGGACATGGGCAAGAAGCTTGTCATTGGCAACTTTGAGTTGGCCTCCGTCTCGATGTACTACTACCTGTTTCTGGCACTGGTGGTCTTTAGCGTTGTCATTTGCCATCGTTTGCAGCTGTCCCGTGTGGGGCGGGCCTGGATGGCCATTCGCGAAGACGAAATTGCCGCCAAGGCCATGGGCATCAACACCCGCAACCTGAAACTGTTGGCATTCGGCATGGGTGCCACCTTCGGTGGCGTCTCCGGCGCCATGTTCGCCTCGTTCCAGGGTTTCATTTCGCCCGAGTCCTTTAGCCTGATGGAGTCAGCGATCCTCGTTGCCATGGTGGTGCTGGGTGGTGTCGGGCATCTGCCGGGAGTCATTTTGGGTGCCGTTCTGCTGTCGGCCTTGCCGGAGGTCTTGCGCTACATCGCGGGCCCCCTGCAGGAATTCACCGGTGGCCGACTGGATGCGTCCATCTTGCGTCAATTGCTCATCGCACTGGCCATGATCGCTGTCATGCTGTTGCGTCCCCGTGGTCTGTGGCCATCGCCCGAACACGGCAAGACACTGCTAAACGCAAAGAGCTGAACGGAACCATCATGACAGACACAGTATTGAACGTCTCCGGCGTTTCCAAACGATTCGGCGGCCTGCAGGCCCTGAGCGATGTCGGCATCAACATCAAGCGGGGTCAGGTCTATGGCCTGATCGGCCCCAATGGCGCCGGCAAGACCACCTTCTTCAATGTGTTGACCGGTCTTTACACACCGGATAGCGGCTCGTTTGAACTGGCTGGTAAGACCTACCAGCCCACAGCGGTGCACACGGTCGCCAAGGCCGGTATCGCACGGACCTTCCAGAACATTCGTCTGTTCTCCGAGATGACGGCACTGGAAAATGTGATGGTGGGTCGCCACATCCGCACCCATTCGGGGCTGCTCGGCGCTGTCTTCAGAACCGCCGGTTTCAAGGCCGAGGAGGCCGCCATTGCCAGCCGCGCGCAGGAACTGCTGGATTACGTGGGCATTGGCAAGTTTGCCGCTTACAAGGCCCGCACCCTGAGCTACGGCGACCAGCGCCGCCTGGAAATCGCCCGCGCGCTGGCTACCGACCCGCAACTGATTGCGCTGGATGAACCCGCCGCCGGCATGAACGCCACGGAAAAGGTCATGCTGCGCGAACTGATTGACCGCATTCGCAATGACAACCGCACCATTCTGCTGATCGAGCACGATGTCAAGCTGGTCATGGGCCTGTGCGATCGCGTTACCGTGCTGGACTACGGCAAGCAGATTGCCGAAGGAACGCCGGCTGACGTACAGAAGAATGAAAAAGTGATTGAAGCGTATCTGGGCACCAGCGGCCACTAGGCGGCTTCAGGAGAACAAACAAATGACAGCGAAGACTTTGCTCAAGATTACGGGCCTGAAGGTTTCCTACGGCGGCATTCAGGCCGTAAAAGGCGTGGATTTTGAGGTGCACGAAGGTGAACTCGTATCCCTGATCGGCTCCAATGGTGCCGGCAAGACGACCACCATGAAGGCCATCACCGGCACATTGCCCATCAATGCGGGCGATATCGAATACCTGGGTAAGAGCATCAAAGGCCAGGGCCCCTGGGACCTGGTCAAGCAGGGCCTGGCCATGGTGCCGGAAGGCCGTGGCGTGTTCACGCGCATGACCATCACTGAAAATCTGCAGATGGGTGCCTATATTCGTGACGACAAGGAAGGTATTGCTGCGGATATGGAAAAGATGTTCACCATCTTTCCACGCCTGCGTGAGCGTAAGGACCAGTTGGCCGGAACCATGTCGGGCGGTGAGCAGCAGATGCTGGCCATGGGCCGGGCGCTGATGAGCCGCCCCAAGGTGTTGTTGCTGGACGAGCCCTCCATGGGCCTGTCTCCCATCATGGTGGACAAGATTTTCGAGGTGGTGAAGGATGTCTACGACCAGGGTATGACCGTCGTTTTAGTTGAGCAGAACGCCAGCCGCGCGCTGGCCATTGCGAACCGGGGCTATGTCATGGAGTCGGGCATCGTCACCATGTCGGGCGATGCATCCCAGATGCTGACCGACCCCCGCGTGCGGGCCGCCTACCTGGGCGAATAAATCAGGCGTGGGCCTTGTCCGCCTCGGAGGTGAATGCGTCCGCGAAAAACTCATCCTCCGGCAGGCCAGCCACAGTGGAGAAATCCCGGCGCGCCGAATCCACGACCACTGGTGCGCCACAGGCATACACCTGATATCCGCTGAGGTCCGGGAAATCCTCCAGCACGGCGCGGTGCACAAAACCGGTTCTGCCAGTCCAATGGTCTTCGGTGGTGGCATCGGAGACGACGGGCACATAGGTCAGGCTGGGCGTGGCCAGTGCCTGCTCCCGCACCCACGCATCCATATACAGATCGGCCGGGCGGCGTGCGCCCCAGTACAGGCTTACCGGACGTGTAATGCCCTGGTGTTGCATGTGCTCGATCAGCGCCTTGATGGGTGCAAAGCCGGTGCCGGACGCCAGAAAGATGATGGGCTTGGTTGAGTCCTCCCGCAGGAAGAAGCTGCCGTAAGGGCCTTCGATGCGCAGGATTTCCTTTTCCTTCATTTCGCCAAAAACATGGTCCGTGAATGTGCCGCCCGGCATATGGCGAATATGCAGCTCAATGCCAGGACCCAGGTGGGGCGCATTGGCCATGGAATAGCTGCGTCGTGCACCGTCGCGCAGGATGAATTCCACGTACTGTCCGGCGCGGTAGGCAAAGCTGTCATTGGCCGGGAGTTGCAATTGCAGCACCACGACATCCGGTGATTTTTTGTTTAGGCTGGTAACCCGCGTGGGCATCTTCTTGATGGGCAGGGCACCCAGTTCCGTCACCTGGCGGGACTCCAGCACGAGGTCGGTCTCCGGCACGGCGCAGCAGGTCAGGATCAGGCCACTGGCTTCTTCTTCGGGGCTCAATGCCTTGCTCTGGTGGGTTCCGTGGTGGACCTTGCCGGTCAGCATCTTGCATTTGCAGGTTCCGCAGGCACCGTCCTTGCAACCGTAGGGCAGTCCAATCCCTTGGCGGATACCGGCCGCCAGGACCGCTTCCCCCGTAGCGACGTTGAAAGTGCACCCGCTGGGTTGTACCAAAACGGAGAAAAGTGGGGCGCCGGCGTTGCTTGTGGTCATCTTGTAGGTATCCTCGGAACTCTCTTTTGAACGAACCTGCAATTTTGCCTTCAAACCAGACCCCTCTTGGATCCCTGCCGGCCCGATTTCGGCGCGAGCGCGTATTGATTGTCGGTTGCGGCGATGTCGGCTTGCGGGTTGTGAGTCAGTTGCGCCCACGCGTGCGCCTGCTGGCGCTGACATCCAGTCCGGCGCGGGTTGCAGAATTGCGCGGCCAGGGTGTGACTCCACTGATTGGCGATATGGATGTGGCGCGCTCGCTGCGCCGCCTCGCCGGCATTGCGACCCGGGTGGTGCATCTCGCGCCGCCGCCAACCAATGGCTGGGCCGATACGCGCACGCTGGCTCTGGTGCAGGCCCTGCGTCTGCGCGGACGGCCGACCAGTGTCGTATATGGGTCCACCAGCGGTGTTTACGGGGATTGTGCCGGTGACTGGGTGGCCGAGACCCACCCGGTACGCGCCCACACCGCGCGTGCGCAGCGCCGGGTGGATGCCGAATCGCGCATGCGTTTCTGGGGGCTTGCGGCCGCAGTGCGTGTCAGTGTCCTGCGCATTCCCGGTATTTACGCGGCTGATCGTGAGGGCGGCACGCCGCGTGCGCGCCTGCTCAAGGCCGTTCCAGTGTTGCGGCAAGAGGACGATGTCTACACCAACCACATCCAGGCGGATGACCTGGCCCGCGCCTGTTGTCTGGCTTTGTGGCGCGGGACTGCGCAGCGTGTCTACAACGTCAACGACGACAGCGGCTTGAAGATGGGCGACTACTTTGACCTGGCGGCCGATCTGTACGGACTGCCGCGGCCGCCACGCATTGCGCGAGAGGGGGCGTCGGAGCAACTCCCGCTGATGCTGCTGAGCTTCATGAACGAGTCACGCCGCATGGTCAACCGGCGCATGAAAGAGGAGTTGCGCCTGCGCCTGCAATACCCCACCGTGCACAGCGGTCTGGTCTAGCCAGCGGGAGGCTCATCCGGAAACTGCTGGCGCAGGGCCACGAAGGTATCCAGGTTGTCCAGCAGCAAATCCACCAGCTTGGGGTCAAAGTGTTTGCCACGTCCTTCGCGCAGGGCCGCCACCACCCGTTCGTCAGACCAGGGTTCCTTGTAGCTGCGGCGTGAGCCCAGGGTGTCGAATACGTCTGCCAGCGCGGTAATCCGGCCGGGCAGGGGAATGGCGGAGCCCGACAGGCCTTGGGGGTAACCCGTGCCGTCCCAGCGTTCATGGTGCGAAGCCGCAATCTCGGCCCCCAACTGCATCAGCGGACGCTGGGAGCGCTGCAACATATCCAGCCCGAACTGGGCATGCTGGCGCATCAGCGCCCATTCATTCGCGTCGAGTGGGCCTGGTTTTTCCAGGATGTCTTCAGGAATGCGCACCTTGCCGATGTCGTGCAGCGGAGAGGCGGACTTGATGAGCAGAACCTGCGTCTCGGGCAAACCATACAGGCGTGCCAGCATTTCGCAGGCCCGGGCGACCCGCCTGGCGTGGGCGCCCATGTCGTGGTTGCGGCCCTCCAGTGCGTTGGCCAGGCTGTAAACCAGTTCCTGCTGGGTATCCCGCAGGTCTTCCTGCAGGCCGATGTTGTCAAAGGTGATGGCGACGCTGCGCGTATAGGCCTCCAGCAGTTCGCGGTCCATGGTGCTCAACTCACGGGCGTGCTTCAGGTAGAGGAGATTGCCACTGCCACTTTTCCCAACGGTGTACAGCACGTAGGCATCGTCAAAGTGCTGTGCGCTCTTCCTTTCCAGAACCTCGGCAAACCTCCGGGACACGAACTCGGGCAGATCGGCGAAGCCGGAGTTGGTGCTGTACTGCACAAATTCGCCCGTTGCCGCAATCGTCTTGGCCGCGTGCCCACCGTTCACGGCGTCGGGCAGAACAATGCAGTACAGGGCCGAGCGGTCCAGCTTCAACAATGACGTCAACTGATCCAGCACGGCCGACGCAAACACCGTGAGCGATTCGGCGTTCTGCACCAATGCGGTTGCGTTCAACACCCTTGAGAGACCGTCGCGCTGGTACTCCAGGATGCAGAGGTCACGGTAGGCCCGCAGCTTGCTGTAGAGCAGCGTGCGCAGCTTCTGGATGGTGAGGTCGGTCTTTTCCTTGTAGTCGTCGATGTCATACTCGCGGATGACACGATCTTCCGGGGCCTGGCCTGGTTGTCCGGTGCGCATGACCAGCCTCGTGCGGTGGTTTTGCAGCGTGTTGCGGACATAGTGCACGAGGTCCAGCCCGGCATGCTCGGTCTCCATGACCACATCCACAATGGCCAATGCAATGTCGTCGCGACTTTGGAATACCTCACGTCCGGCCAGGCCCGAATGTGCGCTGAGCAACTCCAGTTCGCTGCCCTGAAACTCAAATCCGCGGAGTGCCAGCCGGGTGACCGCATGGACTTCCGGATCGTCGTCCACCAGCAGGATGCACCAGGGCCTTGGCGTGGTCTTGGGCAGTTGGTTGGAAGGGGGCGCCTCTTCGTCGGCAAATATCAAATCCATGGGGCCATCCTGTAGAAGCCATGCACGATGCGAAATGCCAAATGATTCTACGCAGATTGCGCGCGCACCAGACGCGTTAACAGCCTCCACACGATCCAGCTGGAAGCCAGGGTGATGGGGCTGGCCCACAGTACGTCACTGAGCCAATGCGCACCATCGGCCATGCGCGCAAAGCCAATGACCAGGCCGGCGGCTACACCACCGACGCCCCATGCCACGATGCGACGGCGGTGCACCAGCATCAGTGAGGCAAAGAAAAATCCGCATGCCACGTGGCCGCTGACAAAGGAGCAGTTGTTGTTGCACTGGTCGGTCATGACCGCGGCGCGGGTGAACTGCTGCGTGCCGCCAAAGGGCTCGACCTGGTAGGGTCGGGCACGCTGCCAGTTGTCCTTGAATCCGCCGTTGACCACGAGCCCCGGCCCCAGCGAGCCGGCCAGCACGACAAAGGCCAGTTGCAGCCGCCATTGCCGGCCAAAGCGGGTCAGGCTCGCCAGGACCCAGGTGGCCAGTGCCAGCAGAATCAGAGAGCGGAATGCCGCAGGTATGTACAGGTTGATCAGTTCCACCCACCACCAGCCGGTTGCGTCGATTCGCGCATGGGTACCGATAAAGAGCCCTGCCATGGTGAGGTCGACCGAGGTCCAGACCGTCGGCACCAGTGCCAGCACCACGGATGCGCCCAGAATCCACCAGAACAGGGGCGGTGTTGCGGAGTAGGGGCTGGCGTGACGGGACATTGCGCGAGAGGGTGTGAAGCAGAGGCGATATTGTCGATGATTTGCCACATGGCATCCCTACAATGGAGCGCCTCAACACACGGCGAAGGGCCAGCAGCGCTCGCTTATGACTACCGGGATACGCAAACCATGACCAAGGGAATGATTCTGGCCGCTGGCCAGGGCACACGGGTTCGTCCGCTGACCAGGGATTTGCCCAAGGCCATGGTGCCCATTTTGGGCAAGCCGGTGATGGAGTACCTGGTGGAGCACATGGCACGCCATGGCGTTACCCAGATCATGGTCAACGTGGCCTACCACCACCGCAAGATTGAAGAATATTTTGGCGATGGACACCGTTGGGGGGTGGAGATCGGCTATTCCTTCGAAGGTGCGCTGGAGCATGGGGAGGTCGTGTCGCGTCCGCTGGGCTCGGCCGGCGGCATGCGCCACATCCAGGACTTCAGCGGGTTCTTCGATGAGACCGTGCTCGTGGTCTGTGGCGATGCGCTGATTGACCTGGACATCGGTGCGGCCCTGCAGGAGCATCGGTCCAAGGGCGCCGTGGCGAGCGTGGTTGCGGTCGATGTCCCACTTGATCAGGTCCACAACTACGGTGTCGTGGTGGCCGATGCAAACGGCCGGGTGCGTTCATTCCAGGAGAAGCCCCGTCCGGACCAGGCTCATTCGACTTGGGCCAGCGCGGGTATTTATTTGTTTGAGCCGGAGGCACTCGCGTGGATACCGAAAGGCCAGACATTTGACATTGGTTCGCAGCTCTTTCCCAAGCTGGTGGAGCAGGATGTTCCCTTTTTTGTGCAAAAGACAGAGTTCAACTGGATTGACATTGGCCGCGTCAGTGATTACTGGTCGGTGCTGCAGCGGGTTTTGCGCGGTGAGGTGGCACACATGAACATGCCGGGCCGGGAGGTCCGCCCCGGCGTGTGGGTGGGTTTGAACACACGCATTGATTGGGACCAGGTCAGCATCCAGGGGCCGGTCTACATCGGCTCCAGTGTTCGGCTGGAGCCGGGATGTGTCATTGAAGGACCCGCTTGGCTGGGCCACGGCAGCCATGTTCGGGCGGGGGCTCGGGTCACGCGCAGCGTCTTGTTTGAATACACCCGCATTGGTGCCGGCATGCACTTTCATGAAATGGTGGTGTCGCCGTACTATTGTGTAGACCGCGCAGGGCACACGGTTTACCGCGGAGATGACACCAGCACCTTGCGTTGGAGCGACGCCCGGGCCTGAGTGACGCGGCCCAGGGAGTGCCGTTGATTCAATGCGAAAATCGATGACGGGTATGATTTCGCATTCACTTTTCAGACAGAACTCTCCATGACCATTCTCGTTACCGGCGGCGCCGGATTCATTGGTTCCAACTACGTGCTGGATTGGCTGGCGCAGTCCAATGAGACGGTGGTCAACCTCGACAAGCTCAGCTACGCCGGCAATTTGCAAAACCTGGCCAGCCTGAAGGACCATCCCAACCACATCTTCGTCAAGGGTGACATTGGCGATGCCAAGCTGGTGCCCGAGTTGCTGGCCCAGCACCAGCCACGCGCCGTGGTGAACTTTGCGGCAGAGTCCCACGTGGACCGCTCCATCCATGGCCCCGGTGAATTTGTGCAGAACAACATTGTGGGAACCTACCAGTTGTTGGAGTCGGTGCGCAACTACTGGAATGCCTTGCCCGCGCCGGCGAAGGCAGATTTCCGCTTCCTGCACGTGTCCACGGACGAGGTCTATGGTTCCCTGGGCAAGAACGAGCCGGCCTTCACCGAGTCCCACACTTACGAGCCCAACAGCCCCTACAGCGCCAGCAAGGCCGCCAGCGACCACCTGGTGCGCGCCTGGCACCACACCTATGGCCTGCCGGTGCTGACCACCAATTGCTCCAACAACTACGGCCCCTACCACTTCCCGGAAAAGCTGATTCCGCTGGTGATCGTCAACGCGCTGGCCGGCAAGACCCTGCCGGTGTATGGCGACGGCCAGCAGATCCGCGACTGGCTCTACGTCAAGGACCACTGCAGCGCCATTCGCCGCGTGCTGGAGGCCGGCAAGCCGGGGGATACCTACAACGTGGGCGGCTGGAATGAGAAGGCTAACCTGGACATCGTGCGCACCATTTGCGGCCTGCTCGATTCCCTGCAGCCACGCGCCGACGGAAAGCCCTATGCCGACCAGATTGCTTTTGTGACGGATCGCCCCGGCCACGACCGCCGTTACGCGATCGACGCCCGCAAGATCGAGCGCGAACTGGGCTGGAAGCCGGACGAATCCTTCGACACCGGCATCGCCAAGACCGTGGCCTGGTACCTGTCCAACCAGGATTGGGTAGTCAATGTGCAAAGCGGTGCCTACCGCGATTGGGTGCAGACGCAATACGGTGCCGCGGTGACTAAGGCCGCAGCCGCAGCATGAAGATACTGTTGTTGGGTACCGATGGCCAGGTGGGTTGGGAACTGCAGCGCAGTCTGGCCCCGCTGGGCGAGCTCGTTGTCATGGGGCAGGACCGTGCCACCAACCCCGACGGGCTGTGTGGTGACTTCACACAGCTGGACGCGCTGGCCGAGACCGTGCGCGCGGTTCGCCCCGACGTCATCGTCAATGCGGCCGCCCACACGGCCGTGGACAAGGCCGAAAGCGAGCCCGATTTCGCCCGTTTGCTGAATGCGACGGCACCCGGTGTGCTGGCCGATGAAGCACAAGCTTTAGGTGCCTGGCTGGTACACTACAGCACCGACTATGTTTTCGACGGCAGCGGCGAGACGCCTTGGAAAGAAACCGATGCCACCGGCCCCTTGAGCGTCTATGGCCAGACCAAGCTGGAAGGCGAACAAGCCGTGGCGCGCTGCCAGCGCCACCTGATATTTCGGACCAGTTGGGTCTACGCCGCGCGTGGCGGCAACTTTGCCAAGACCATGCTGCGCCTGGCCAAGGAGCGCGAAACGCTGCAGGTGATCGACGACCAGTTTGGCGCCCCCACGGGTGCCGATCTGATTGCCGACATCACGGCCCATGCGCTGCGTCAGGTGAAGGCGGTTCAGGGCGGTGGCGATCTTGCCTTGGCCGGTATCTACAACCTGGTTGCGGGCGGCACCACAACCTGGCATGCATATGCCAAACACGTGGTAGCCCTCGCGGAATCTGCGCAGCCAGCTATAAAAATAGTAGCAAAGGAAATCAGGGCCGTACCCACGTCTGCCTTTCCGACGCCGGCAAAACGCCCCCATAACTCGCGGCTGGACACCACCAAGCTGCAAACCACCTTTGGCCTGGTTCTGCCGCAATGGCAGACCGGCGTGAACCGCATGTTGAACGAGATTGACTATGGCCGCAACTGACACCACTTCCGCATCGTCCCGCAAGGGCATCATCCTGGCCGGCGGTTCCGGCACGCGCCTGCACCCGGCCACACTGGCCATGAGCAAGCAGCTCCTGCCGGTGTACGACAAGCCCATGATTTACTACCCGCTCAGCACCCTGATGCTGGCCGGCATGCGTGACATCCTGATCATCAGCACACCGCAGGACACACCGCGCTTTACCCAGTTGCTGGGCGACGGCAGCCAGTGGGGCATCAACCTGCAATATGCGGTGCAACCCAGCCCAGACGGCCTGGCGCAAGCCTTCATCATTGGCGACCAGTTCATTGGCAACAGCGACAGCGCGCTGGTGCTGGGCGACAACATCTTCTATGGCCACGACCTGCAGATTTTGTTGGGTAATGCGGACCAGCAGAAGCAGGGTGCGACCGTATTTGCCTACCACGTACACGATCCCGAGCGTTACGGCGTGGTCGCCTTTGACGACAAGGGCAAGGCGCGCAGCATCGAAGAAAAGCCCAAGCAGCCGCAGAGCAACTATGCGGTGACCGGCTTGTACTTCTACGACAACCAGGTGGTGGACCTTGCCAAGGCGGTCAAACCCAGCGCCCGCGGTGAGCTGGAAATCACTGCGGTTAACCAGGCCTATCTGGAAAAGGACCAGCTCAGCGTGCAGATCATGCAGCGCGGCTATGCCTGGCTGGACACCGGTACGCATGACAGCCTGCTGGAAGCCGGCCAGTTCATCGCCACACTGGAGCGTCGCCAGGGCCTGAAGATCGCCTGCCTGGAAGAAATCGCCTGGCGCCACGGCTTCATCAGCAGCGAACAACTCGCCAAACTGGCGCAGCCGCTGGCCAAGAACGGTTATGGCCAGTACCTGCTGGGCCTGCTCAAGGAAGGCGGCCACCCATGAAGGTGACGCGTACCGCGATTCCCGATGTGATGCTGATCGAGCCCAAGGTGTTTGGCGACACACGGGGTTTCTTCTACGAGAGCTTCAACGAACGCGCCTTTGCCGAAGCCACAGGCGTGACCACACGCTTCGTCCAGGACAACCATTCCAAGTCTGCCCAGGGTGTGCTGCGCGGCTTGCATTACCAGATCCAGCAACCCCAGGGCAAGCTGGTGCGGGTGGTGGTGGGTGAGGTGTTTGACGTGGCGGTGGACTTGCGCCGCTCATCGCCCACGTTTGGCAAATGGGTCAGCGCCGTGCTGTCGGCCGAGAACAAGGCGCAATTCTGGGTGCCACCGGGTTTTGCGCATGGCTTTGTGGTGACTTCGCCAAGCGCCGAGTTTTTGTACAAGACCACCGAGTACTACGCACCCGAACATGAGCAGAGTATCGCCTGGAACGACCCGTTCCTGGCCATCACCTGGCCGGAACTGGGCGCACCGCCCCAGGTGTCGGCCAAGGACGCTGCGGGCGTGCACTGGGCCAACGCCCGTTTCTTTGACTGAACCCCAGTGCGGTTCAGCGTTGCTGTGCCGCACTCGCCGTGGGAGAGCATGTATGGCAATGAGATCACCTGGTTTGAAGCTTGTTTCCCTGGCGCTGGTGGTGATGCTGAGCGCCTGCGCGGTGCCGGGCCCCACGTCCCGCTCAGCCGAACCGCCGCTGACATCGACCGCGCTCGTCGGAGGCGAATGGATCGCCTTTGCCATCCACGGTGCACCCGAGGTGCAGTTTCCCAAGCCCAAGCTGCGCTGGATAGCGCCAGACCAGATCACCGGCACCGGCGGCTGCAATGGGTTCAAGGGGCGCTCCAGCGCCAATCTGTCAACCCTGCAGTTTGGGCCGCTGGCATCCACGGGTCGCGCCTGCCTGAGCATGCCGGGTTCGCAGGAGGACCTGTATTTCAAGGCCCTGGAGCTGACGCGCAGGGCGCGTGTGGAGCATGATCAACTCATCCTGATGGATGACGCCGGCAAGCAGTTGGCGCGCTTTCTGCGATCCAACTGACGGTATTCGGTTAGTGGCCGGTGACTGCGGACGGCCCCATGTCCTGCAGGGGGCCCAGCGGGTTGGTCGTGACCTCCACTTCGTTGACCACCGGTTGACCGCCCCAGCCACGGTAAACCACGACATCACCGACCATCAGGATCAGGGCATTGAAGCGCCAGCCCGTGGTTTCCGTGCGGCGCTTGAAATTCACAAAGTCAGCCAGAAAGTTACCGGTGCGGACCTTGGAGATGCGCGCGATGTTCAGTTCCCAGCCGTGACAGGTCGTGCGTGCGTTGATGCAGATCACGATGCCAGGGTCGAGATCGTCTTTGCTGAGGATGCTGCCATTGATCACGCGGCGCACGATGTCGGCATGCGTGAGGATCAGGGTATTGGGCTGCTTCTCAGGCGTGAGTCCCTTGGCGGACAGGGATTCCAGATTGCTTTGCTGCGGGACCAGCGACTCAATGGCCTGGCGTGCTTCGTCAAAGCTCTGGAAGGTGGGGGATTCCGTGCGTGCCTTGGGCAACAGGGATGTGCAACCGCCCAGCAGCGTAGCCAGAGCCAGCAGCAGGGCAAGGGAAGGCATGCGAGTCCGGGTCGTTGCTTTCAATGGAGTGTTGGCTCTTTATTGCCATCCAAATCTGTGAATATAGAAACGCTTCAGCAGCGTCGCCGTTACAGCGTAGCTTAGCAAAATTGCCGCCAGCCACGGAAAAAATGTGAGGGGCAGGGGCTCTAGTTTGAAGTAACCCGCCAACGGGCCCATGGGCAGGAGCAGGCCCGCCAGCATGGTCAGCGCTGTGCTCAATATCAGCGGCCATGCCGCCCGGCTGGTCACAAACGGTATCTTGGGCGTGCGGATCATGTGGACGATCAGCGTCTGGGTCAGCAGGCCCACGACAAACCAGCCGGACTGGAACAGGGTTGCATGTTCCGGCGTGTTGGCATGGAAGACGAACCACATCAGGGCGAAGGTGGCGATGTCGAAGAGGGAGCTGATGGGGCCGAAGAACACCATGAAGCGTCCGATCTCGTTCGGGTTCCACTTCAACGGCGTCCGGATCAGCTCGGCATCCACGTTGTCGAAGGGAATGGCGATTTGGGAAAAGTCGTACAGCAGGTTCTGCACCAGCAGTTGCAACGGCAGCATGGGCAGAAACGGCAGGAACACACTGGCCACCAGCACCGAGAACACATTGCCGAAATTGGAGCTGGCGGTCATGTGGATGTACTTCAGCATGTTGCTGAAGGTTCTGCGCCCCTCCAGCACACCCTCCGCCAGCACCATCAGGCTGCGTTCCAGCAGAATGATGTCTGCTGCCTCCTTGGCAATGTCCACGGCCGTGTCCACCGAAATGCCGATGTCGGCGGCGCGCAGTGCCGGCGCATCGTTGATGCCGTCGCCCATGAAGCCCACCACATCCCCGTTGCTGCGCAGCGCGCGCACGATGCGGTCCTTGCTCAGGGGCGATAGCTTGGCAAAGATGGTGTTGGCTTCCACGGCCAAGCCCAGCGCCTTGTCGTCCATCAACTCAATGTCGGACCCCATGACCACCCCGCGAACGGGCAAGCCCACCTGCCGGCACACCTCGGCCGTGACCAGTTCGTTGTCACCCGTCAATACCTTGATTTCCACACCGCTTTCGGCCAAAGCCTTCAGCGCCGGGGCGGTGGATTCCTTGGGCGGGTCCAGAAAGGCGATGTAGCCGATCAGCGTCAAATCGGACTCATCGGCAACCGAGTAGACCGTTTGATGGGGGGGCAACTCTTTCATGGCCACCGCCACCACGCGCAAGCCGCTCTGGTTCAGCCCGCGCGTAACCCACAGCACCCGCTCCAGCATTGGGGCGTCCAGAGGCACGTCTCGTTCGCCATCCCGAACCCGGGAGCAAACCGCCATGGTCTCTTCGACTGCACCCTTGCAGATCAGTTTATGGTGATGGTCCCGCTCGGATACGACGACCGACATGCGCCGGCGCATGAAGTCAAACGGAATTTCATCAATCTTCTGGTAGTTCTGTTCCAGGGACAGTTGTGCGTGTACCTCGGTGTGGTCCAACACGGCATTGTCCAGCAGATTCTTCAGGCCGGTCTGGTAGTAGCTGTTGAGGTAGGCCAGCTGCAGCACCTGATCCGACTCCTGGCCAAACACATCGGTGTGGCGTGCCAGCGCGATCTTGTCCTGCGTCAGGGTGCCGGTCTTGTCGGTGCACAGCACATTCATCGCGCCAAAGTTCTGGATGGCATCCAGCCGCTTCACGATGACCTTCTTGCGTGCCAACAGCACGGCACCCTTGGCCAGGGTGGACGTCACGATCATCGGCAGCATCTCGGGAGTGAGGCCGACGGCGATGGACAGCGAGAACAACAGCGCCTCGGCCCAATTTCCTTTGGTCATGCCGTTGATCAGCAGGACCAGCGGCACCATGACCATGGCAAAGCGGATCAGCAGCCAGCTGACCTGGTTCACCCCGGTCTGAAACTCCGTGACGCCATGGCCGTCCGCCGTGGCGCGTGTTGCCAGCGTGCCAAAGTAGGTATGGTTTCCCGTGGTTAGCACCAGTGCGGTGGCAGAACCGGAGGTGACGTTGGTCCCCATGAACACCAGGTTCTGCATTTCCAGAGGGTCATTGTCGGTGGCGCCGGGTTGTGCGAATTTCTCCACCGGAAGGGATTCCCCGGTCATGGCCGACTGGCTGACAAACAAGTCGCGTGCCGTCAGGACCCGGCAGTCTGCCGGAATCATGTCACCCGCCGACAGCGACACGATGTCACCCGGCACCAGCAATCTGGCCGCGATGTCAGTCGCCTGCGGTGTGGGTGTGGGAGCTGGTGGGCGCCGCAGGACGCTCGCGTTGTGGCTGACCATGTCCTTCAGGCCCTGTGCTGCGCGGTTGGAACGCTGTTCCTGCACAAAGCGCATCGTGGTCGACAGCAGGACCATGCTGCCAATGACGGTTGCCGCCTTGGTGTCATCGGTGACCCAGGACACCACGGCCAGGACGGTCAGCAGCACGTTGAACGGGTTTTTGTAGGCCAGCCACAGGTGCACCCACCAGGTCATGGGTTTTTCGTGGTTGACCTCGTTGGGGCCGACTACGGCGCGGATGGCATCGGCTTGTGCGTCACCGAGCCCATCGGGTACCGAGTGCAGGCTGGCAAATACGGCCTCCAGCGGATCGCTTGCATTGCGCGTGAGCAGGCTTGCCAGTGTGTCTGGCAAAGCCCGGGCGGTTTCTTCCTTCGATAGGGACTCAAACAGAATCCGACTGTGAAAAAGGTGTGCGGTGTGCCGCGATTTCAGGAACACGCCAAACCAATGACGGAAGAAAGGCATGGAGGATTTCCTTCGCGTGTTTCCTGGAGTCAGTTTCTCCTCGCGCGACTCCCGACAGGATGCGCCAGGAGGAGAAGATGGGAAACGGGGCTATTTTGACAGCAAACGTGTCAATTGCTGGAAATACGCATAGCGGGTTGGCAGCGTCGCCGTTTGGGTTGACTGCGTCCCTGTTTAATGGGACACCATACTGAAACTACCTGCCAGTTTATTCAGGCTACTGACGTCACTCAGCGTAATGTCTGTCCCTCTTCCATCAATAATCTTGCGTCGCCGTAAATCTGCCAGTACGCGCGAAAGCGTCTCAGGAACGATTCCAAGATCTTTAGCCACCGCTTGTTTGGTCTGTTGAAGGTGAACGCAAACAGAGCCATCAGAGCTGGGTTGCGCATGATTGAGTAGCCATTCAGCGCAGCGGGCCTCTGCATCCTTGGAAAGGCGGCTGACGGCCAATTCCGTTTGCTGAAGGGCAGCCCTGGCGATACTGTGGAGTATCGATTGGATGCTCGGCTTGCTCGGGCTTAATAAGGCCCGAAATTGCCCCATCGGAATGCGACGCAATTGAACTGCCGTTTGTGCCACTGCATCCACTGCACTTGGCACATTCAATGTGGCCGCAGCCGAATCCAGCCAATTCGGACCTTCAACCAAGCCAACATGGTGGTTGAGTGAACTGGCCGAATTGCCCTCAGCCATCACTCCAAGCGCGGCTCTGCCATGCTCAATGTAGAGCGCGAAATCAGACGCAATCCCGCGTCGTAGCAGGACCGTTCCAATTGCTGCTGTCTCAATGGGATAGTTGGATAGCAAGCCATCTTCCAAATGCATGTTGGGACAAGTGCCTTGCAACGTTGTATTGACCATAGCTACTCGTCGTTCTCCTGTATTCCTTGGAAAGCTGTAGGTGATGCCCCTGTCTCCAGAGGGGCAATTTGGACATTGATTCTGCCCAAAGCAGAAGTTTCTGCACATAGGTTTTCGACCAAAATTGCCATAGGAGTTCTCCTATGCAAATCAAGCCCTAAGCTGCGTCTGCTCAACAAACCGCATTTTCCGATCCAAGGGTTTACCCGCCCAATTTTGGTCTTGGGATTCTTTGGAAATTGACTAATATCAAACCGATTGCATTGATCTTGATCTTTACCTGGTTTGAAGTTGTCTGGTGGCATCAAGGTCCCGAATTTTGGGGAACTGCTTTCTAGAATCAATTCATTGAACTGGAGTGCATCTTGAAAGTTTCACTGACGAAGCGTTATCCATACATGTCGGCTGCCGTCTACATATTGATGGCTATGCCGTTCATTCCTCTGTTTGTCATCTACTTCCCTTCGGTGCTCGATTTTCGTTTCGGCCCGCTTCTGTTGTGTGGCGGAGGATTGGTTGCTGCGCTTCCATTTGCGGCTGTTGTGCTGTTCCTGTGGAATGCGTATGAGTCCCGGCGACTCTGAGTGAGCAACGAAGCTAGACGTTCTATTTTTTTGGTCAAGCTGTGCCCTGGATGCGCTCCGGTGTCTGCACACGCAAGGCGCACGACTAAAAGCAGGTTTTCAGAGGGAAAAAGAAAAAAGCCGGAAGCTGTTGGAAGCTTCCGGCTTTATCTGTGGTGCCCGGGGCCGGAATCGAACCGGCACGCCTTGCGGCGGCGGATTTTGAGTCCGCTGCGTCTACCAATTCCACCACCCGGGCGACGCTTGAAAACCAAGACCCAAATTATGGCACATTTAAGGGCATGAAATACCCAACTATTGAAGACGCGATCGGCAAAACACCTTTGGTTGCCTTGCAACGGATCGGATCTGCCGAGCATGCGGCCAGCAACAACGTAGTGCTGGGCAAGCTTGAAGGCAATAACCCGGCCGGCTCCGTCAAGGACCGACCTGCCCTGTCCATGATCCAGCGTGCGCAGGAGCGTGGCGACATCAAGCCGGGTGACACGCTGATTGAAGCCACCTCGGGCAACACCGGCATCGCACTGGCCATGGCCGCGGCCATCAAGGGCTACCGCATGGTGTTGATCATGCCGGAGGACCTGTCGATCGAGCGGGTGCAGACCATGAAGGCCTTTGGTGCCGAACTCATCCTCACGCCCAAGAGCGGCGGCATGGAGTACGCGCGTGATTTGGCCGAGCAGATGCAGCGTGACGGCAAGGGCCTGGTGTTGGACCAGTTTGCCAATGCCGACAATCCGCGCATCCACTACGAGACTACCGGCCCTGAAATCTGGGAGCAAACCGGTGGGCGCATCACCCACTTCGTCAGTGCCATGGGCACCACCGGCACCATCACTGGCGTGGCGCGCTTCCTGAAGGAAAAAAAACCCGCGGTCCGTATTGTTGGCGCCCAGCCGTCCGAGGGGTCGCGCATCCCGGGTATTCGCAAATGGCCGCAGGAATATCTGCCGAAAATTTACGACCCGACCAATGTGGATGAACTGGTCTATGTCAGCCAGTCCGATGCGGAGGATATGTGCCGGCGCCTGGCGCGTGAGGAGGGTATTTTTGGCGGCATTTCTGCGGCCGGCGCATGCTGGGTGGCACAGGAGATTGCGCGGCGCGAAAAGGATGCCACCATCGTCTTCATTGTCTGCGACCGCGGCGACCGTTATCTGTCCACCGGAGTCTTTCCCGCATGACACAGGCCTTCACCTACTGCCCGCAATGCGCCACACCGCTGGCCTTCATGACGAAGGCCGAGGATGGTGGCGACACGGTGCGCCTGCGCTGCCCGGCGTGTGACTTCACGCACTGGAACAACCCGGTGCCGGTGCTGGCGGCGGTGATCGAATACGAGGGCCAGATTCTGCTGGCCCGCAACGCCGCGTGGCCCGGCAAGATGTATGCACTGATCACCGGTTTCATGGAGGCCGGCGAGACGCCGCAGGAGGGTATTGCCCGCGAGATCGCCGAAGAGACCAATCTGCGCACCGACTCGCTGGACCTGATTGGCGTCTACGACTTTCAGCGCATGAACCAGATCATCATTGCCTACCACGCCGTGTGCCAGGGTGAGGTGCGTCTGTCCCCTGAGCTGGTGGACTACCGCCTGTATGCCCCGCAGAGTGTCAAGTGCTGGCCGGCCGGCACCGGCTATGCGCTGGCCGACTGGTTAAAGTCGCGGGGGCACACGCCGACGTTCATCGAATTTCCGAAACACGAATAGAGTCCCGAATCGCCATGCTGACCGACAAAGAAATTGACACCCGCGGCCTGAACTGCCCCTTACCCATTCTGAAGGCGAAAAAGGCACTGGCCGAAATGCACACCGGCCAGACCCTGAAGGTGGTGGCTACCGACCCCGGCTCGGTGCGGGATTTTCAGGCGTTTGCCAAGCAAACCGGCAATGAGCTGATCGACCAGCAGACCGTGAACGAGGAATTCGTCCACGTCTTGCGCCGTCGTTAGCCCAGACGGGCCAACTGCTCGCGCAACTTGGTCAGTGTGTCGCTGAAGTCGGCCACGCGCTTGCGCTCCTGCTCCAGCACGGCTGCCGGGGCCTTGGCCACAAAGGCCTCATTGCCCAGCTTGGCATTGGCCCGGGTGATCTGGTCTTCCAGGCGCAGGACTTCCTTGCCCAGGCGCGCCTTCTCCGCCACCACATCCACTTCCATGTACAGGCATATGCGGGCCTCGCCCACCACGGCCACTGGTGCGGACTGGGCGGCGGCTTGCCAGGCGGATTCGGTGTCAAACAGTTTCACTTCGCTGAGTTTGGCCAGCGCCTGCAGAACCGGCGCACTGGCATTCAGGAATGCGGATTCTTCAATCGTCTGTGCCACCACAAACAGCGGCATGCGCTGCGCGGGCGACACATTCATCTCGCCGCGCAGATTGCGGCAGGCATCCACCAGCAGTTTGAGCTTGGCGACATGGGCAATTGCCGCTTCGTCAATGCGCTCGGGCTGGCTCAACGGATAGGAGGCGATGCTCACCGATGGGCCTGCGCGGCCCGCAACGGGCGCGACCTTTTGCCACAGTTCTTCGGTGATGAAGGGCGTGATCGGGTGGGCTAGGCGCAGCACCGTTTCCAGTGTGCGGATCAGCGTGCGGCGGGTGGCGCGCTGCTGGGCCGCGTTGCCGGTCTGGATCTGCACCTTGGCAATTTCCAGGTACCAGTCGCAGAACTCGTTCCACACAAAGTCGTAAATCGTGTTGGCCACGTTATCCAGGCGGTAGTCGGAGAAGCCCTGCGCGACTTCGGCCTCGGCCTTTTGTAACAGCGAGACGATCCAGCGGTCACTGGCGCTGAACTCCAGGTAGCCACCGGCGTCGCAGGCGGCTGCGGCATGTTCGTCCAGCCCGCAGTCGTTGCCTTCGCAGTTCATCAACACAAAGCGGGTGGCGTTCCACAGCTTGTTGCAGAAGTTGCGGTAGCCCTCGCAGCGCTTGCTGTCGAAGTTGATGCTGCGGCCCAGCGAGGCCAGCGACGCGAAGGTGAAGCGCAACGCATCGGCGCCAAAGGCGGGAATGCCCTGCGGGAATTCCTTCTCCGTGTTCTTGCGCACCTGGGGCGCCGTCTCGGGCTTGCGCAGTCCTTCCGAGCGCTTGGCCAGCAACGGCGCCAGTTCAATGCCGTCGATCAGGTCGACCGGGTCCAGCACATTGCCCTCGGACTTGCTCATCTTCTTGCCCTGCGCGTCGCGCACCAGGCCGTGGATGTAGACATGCTTGAACGGCACGCGCCCGGTGAAGTGCGTGGTCATCATGATCATCCGGGCGACCCAAAAGAAGATGATGTCGTAGCCGGTGACCAAGACGCTGGAGGGCAAATACAAGTCGTAGTCGCTGAGGCTGTCGGCTCTTGCACCGCTGGCGATCGCACCGGGACTGCCCTTGCTCATACTCGCTTCGCTCGCCAAATCGCTGCGTGCAGCCCCGGCACGCTCGCCAGCTCCGCCTTCGCTGTTGGGCCAGCCCATGGTGCTGAAGGGCACGAGGGCGGAGGAGTACCAGGTGTCCAGAACATCTTCGTCGCGGCGCAGTGTCTTGCCCGGTGCCTGGGCCTGCGCCTCAGCTTGATTGCGGGCCACATAGACCGTGCCGTCCTCGTCGTACCAGGCCGGAATCTGGTGGCCCCACCACAGTTGGCGGCTGATGCACCAGTCGGTGATGTTGTTCATCCACTGGTTGTAGGTGTTGATCCAGTTCTCGGGCACAAAACGCACTTCGCCCGATTGCACGGCGTCGATGGCCTTCTGGGCAATGGACTTGCCGGTCGGGTCCTTGTCGCTAACCTTGGTCATGGCGACAAACCATTGGTCAGTCAGCATGGGCTCGATCACCTGGCCGGTGCGGGCGCAGCGCGGGACCATCAGCTTGTGCTTCTTCACCTCGACGAGGAAGCCACCTGCCTCCAGATCGGTGACCACCTTCTTGCGGGCCACGAAGCGGTCCAGCCCCTGGTAGGCAGTGGGCGCGTTCTCGTTGATCTTGGCATCCAGTGTCAGCACGCAGATCATGGGCAGCTTGTGGCGCTGGCCGACCTGGTAGTCGTTCTGGTCGTGGGCCGGTGTGACCTTGACCACGCCGGTGCCAAAGGCCTTGTCCACGTAATCGTCGGCGATCACGGGGATGGTGCGGTCGCACAGGGGAAGCGTGACCTGCTTGCCGATCAGATGCGTGTAACGTTCGTCCTCGGGATGCACCATGACGGCCACGTCGCCCAGCATGGTTTCCGGGCGGGTTGTCGCCACGGTGATGGAACCCGAGCCATCGGCCAGCGGGTAGCGGATGTGCCACAGCGAGCCGTCTTCCTCTTCGCTTTCCACCTCCAGGTCGGAAACCGCGCTCTGCAGGATCGGGTCCCAGTTCACCAGGCGCTTGCCGCGGTAAATCAGGCCTTGTTCATACAACTGCACAAAGGTTTCGGTCACCGTCTTGGACAGCTTCTCGTCCATGGTGAAGTATTCGCGGCTCCAGTCCACGCTGTCGCCCATGCGGCGCATCTGCGTGGTGATGGTGTTGCCGGACTTTTCCTTCCACTCCCACACCTTCTTGACGAAGGCTTCTCGACCGAGGTCGTGGCGGCTGAGTTTCTGGTCCTGCAACTGGCGTTCCACCACGATCTGGGTGGCAATGCCGGCGTGGTCGGTTCCGGGGATCCATGCCGTATTGGCGCCCAGCATGCGGTGGTAGCGTGTCAGGCTGTCCATGATGGTCTGGTTGAACGCATGGCCCATGTGCAGCGTGCCGGTCACATTGGGCGGCGGCAACTGGATCGCGAAAGAGGGTTGACCGTCTTTGGGGGATTGTGTGCCGCGGTAGCCGGCCACGCCATAACCGCGCTTTTCCCACTCGGGACCCCAATGGGCTTCCAGCGCGGCGGGCTCGAAGGACTTGGAGAGGGACAGCAGGCCGGGTTGTGTGGGAGGTGTGGATGCGGTATCGGTCATGGTGGGGTTGGTTCGGTCGGAACCCACGATTTTACCGGCTACCATGGCGCCCAACCGATGAACTGCCGGGAGCCAGGCCCGTGCTGATGTGTGAAGCCGGGCGCTTGCAGGTCAGCCATTTCTCGCTGGAGGACGCTGGCTTCATCCTGCGCAATGGCCCGCTGACCAGCTACGCACGCAGCGGCTATGGCCTGAGCCGCGTGGCGCTCAAGGGTTCGGACGAAGTGATGGGCATGTGCGGCCTGATCTGGTGCTTGTAACGGTCGCGGGGATGTTCAATGCCCCGCAAGTTGCGCGTGCTATAACCAAGAGCTATTTTTTTTGTTCACAGAGAGAGAAACATGCAAGTACAAGTCCATACCGATGACCACATCCAAGGCGGCGAATCCCTGGCCCAATGGATCCAGGACGAGACCAAGACCCGTCTGGCCCGTTTTGCCGAGACCGTGACCCGCGTGGAAGCCTTTCTGACCGACGTCGATGCTGGCAAGTCGGGCACGAACGACAAACGCTGCCGCCTGGAAGCCCGCGTGGCCGGCCGTCCCGCTGTCTCAGTCACCGCCGATGCCGACAAGCTGGCCGCCGCCTTCACCGAAGCCGTGACCAAGCTGATCCGCGTGCTGGACTCCGAAATGGGCAAGGCCAAGGACCACCACGGCCGCGACACCATCCGCACCGCGCAAGAGTAAGCCGCTCCATCAGGCGGGATTCTGACTCGCCGGCACCCACTCCCATGATCCGCACCCAGGGCCTTTGCTACCAGTATCCCAATGGCCCGCTGCTGGCCTTCCCGGACGTGGAGGTGCGGCAGGGCGCCGTACTGCTGCTCAGCGGCCCTTCGGGCTGCGGTAAGTCCACCTGGCTGGCCCTGGTGGCGGCGCTGGTGGCACCCACCGCCGGTGCCTTGGTGGTGGCGGAGCAGCCACTGGATGCTCTCAAATCCGTAGCGGCTGACGCATGGCGGGCGAGGGCTATCGGCTTTTTACCCCAAAAACTGCACCTGAGTGCGGCCCTGAGCGTCCAGCAGAACCTGGCCATGGCGCAGTGGGCGGCCGGCCAGCACGAGGACGCCTCCCGCATCCATGCCGCATTGCACGCGCTGGGCGTGAGCGATCTGGCTTCACGCAAGCCCGGCCAGCTCTCGGGCGGGCAGGCGCAGCGCGTGGCGCTGGCGCGCGCCGTGCTGCTGCAGCCCCGGGTGATCCTGGCAGACGAACCCACCGCCAGCCTGGACGACGAGTCCGCCGCCCAGGCCGTGGGCCTGTTGCTGGACACGGCACAGGCCCAGGGCGCTACGCTGGTCATTGCCACCCACGACGCCCGGGTGGCGGGGCTGATTCCACCCAATGCCAATGGTAAAATCGGCTTCCAGCCCTTGCAGTTATTGCGTAGTCAGCTATGAAAACGCTAGCATGAAGACACTGACATTGGCCTGGCGCTACCTGTGGTCCCGGCCTCTGGGCGCGGCGCTCAACGTGCTGCTGCTGAGCCTGGGGCTGGCGTCCATCACCTTCCTGCTGCTCGTCGGCCACCAGCTCAGCCGCGCGTTTGACCGCGACCTGGCCGGCATCGACGTGGTGGTCGGGGCCAAGGGCAGCCCCATGCAGCTCATCCTGAGTGGCGTGCTGCACATCGACGTGCCACCGGGCAATGTTCCGTTGCAGGCCGTCAAGGCGCTGGAAAAGCACCCCATGGTGGCCAGCGTCATTCCCATCAGCCTGGGGGACAACTTCCGCGGCTACCGCATCGTGGGCACCTCGCACGCTTACATCACGCATTACGCGGCCACGCTGGCCCAGGGCCGCCTGTGGGATGCGCCCATGCAGGTGGTGCTGGGTTCCACTACCGCTGCCAAGCTGGGCGCCGCCCTGGGCCAGACCTTTGTCGGCACCCACGGCCTGGGCGCCGGTGGCCACGCGCACGGTGACAGCACCTACACCGTGGTCGGCATCCTGGCGCCCAGCGGCAGCGTGCTGGACCGCCTGATCCTGACCGACACCGCCTCTGTGTGGACGGTGCACGAAGACTTCACCGCGCCGAACGACGATGACCGCAAGGCGATGGAAGATGAGCGCGAGGTCACCATGGCCCTGGTGAAATACAAAACACCGATGGCGGCGCTGAGCTTTCCGCGCTATGTCAACACCAGCACCGAGATGCAGGCCGCCGCCCCCGCGCTGGAAATCAGCCGTCTGCTCAACATGCTGGGCCTGGGCACCGACGTGCTGCGCGCCTTTGCCGGGGTGCTGCTGCTCACCGCCGCCCTGAGTGTGTTCATCGCGCTGTGGAGCGCCGTGCGCGAGCGCCGGGGCGATCTGGCGCTGTTGCGCATGCTGGGCGCGCCACCGGTCAAGGTGGCGGCGTTGCTGCTGTGCGAGGCGGTCTGGCTGGGCCTGCTTGCGGCCGCGCTGGGCCTGCTGCTGGGCCAGGGCTTTGCTGCGGCGCTGGGCTGGTTTTTGAAACTGGACACCACGCTGCTGATTGGCGGCATGGTCTGGCCTAGCGAACTGGCCGTGGTGCCGGCGCTGGCGTTGGGCGTATCCCTGGGCGCGGCGCTGCTGCCGGCCCTGGGCGCCTACCGTGTCAGCGTGCTGGAACTTCTGCAGGGCCGCTAACTCCAACCAGGCCGATACCCGGTACCATATATGAAAAAAGTGCTGCTAGCCCTCGTGGCCATTGCGTGGGGTGCTACGGTTTGTATAGCGGATGAAACGCATGGCGACGCCGAAACCAAGGCCGACATCACCCGCCACCGCGCCATCGGCAAGTTTTGCGGAATGAAGCACGAGCATTAAGATGCACCGGTTAAGGAAATCACCATGAAACGCATTGCCACCCGCCGTTTAGCCCTCATTGCCGCTCTGAGTGCCGGTTTATTGCCCGTCATGGGCATGGCGCAGTCGGGCGCGCCGGTAGCGGGCGGCATCCCCGCCGGCACCGGCCCCGGTGTGCACAGCCCCAACAGCCCGTTTGCACCCTTGCAGGAACGCTCGGACGTGGTGCCCTGGTCGGTGCTGACCGATGTGAAGACCAAGGTGGAGAAGAACCGCATGCTGCCGGTGTTCCCGTCGCCAGTGATGGCCCTCAACCAGAAGAGCCAGCGCGTGCAGGGCTTCATGATGCCGCTGGAGCCGGGCGAGAAGCAAAAGCACTTCCTGATCAGCTCGGTGCCGCTGACCTGTTCCTTCTGCGTGCCCGGCGGGCCGGAGAGCATGGTCGAGGTCAAGACCAAGAACCCGGTCAAGTACACGCTGGAGCCGGTCGTAGTGGAAGGCCAGTTTGCCGTACTCAAGGACGATCCCTACGGTCTGTACTACCGCATCAGCGACGCGGTGGCGGTGAAATAGGGAGGTTACCCCGTGCCATTAGCCGTGCCCGCACGTGCGGCCACAGCAGATTCAGTGCCAGGCCGCCCATCACCAGCGCCGCCGCGATCAGCTTCCAGGCGGGTAGACCTTCACCCAGCATCAGCGCCGAGCCGCCCATGCCAAACAACGGCACCAGCAGCGCCATCGGTGTGATGGTGGCGGCCGGATAGCGCGCCAGCAGCCAGCCCCAGGCCGCGTAACCAAACAGCGAGTTGCCCCAGGCTTGCCAGGCGACGGCGGCCCAGGTGCCGGCATCGGCATGCTGCAGGCCGGTGGCGACCGCATCCCAGCCCTCCACGGCCAGGGTTAGTGCCAGCAGTGGTGGCACGGCAAACACGCTGGACCACACCACATAGGCCACCATGTTCACCCGGCCGGCCTTGCGCGAGACGATGTTGCCGCCCGCCCAGGACATGGCGGCCAGCAGGATCAGGCCCAGCCCCAGCACGGTGGTGCTGCCGTCGGTGTGCATGACGATGGTGGCAATGCCGCCGGTGGCCAGCGCCAGTGCCAGCCACTGCACCGCCTGTAGCCGTTCACCCGACAGGCGCATGGCCAGGCCGATGGTGAAGAACACCTGCACCTGGATCACCAGCGAGGCCAATCCCGGCGAGATATGGCCGTTCATGGCGACAAACAGCAGGCCGAACTGGCCCACACCAATCAAGAGCCCATAGGCTGCCAGATTGCGCCAGGAAACGGCGGGGCAGGGCAGGAAGAAGATGGCCGGCAGCACCGCCACGGCAAAGCGCAGCGTGGCAAACAGCAGGGGGGGCATGTGGCCCAGCGCCAGCTTGATGACAACGAAGTTGGTGCCCCACACGGCGACAACGGCCAGGGCCAGTAGGAAATGCCGCAAGGGCAGGGATGTATGCATGGGGTTATTGTGCTGCCTTATTGAATGCCGCAGGCGCGACAGGGACGCGTGGAAGGTTTTCCCATAATGCAGGAGTCTTTCCAACGGATGGACGATGTGCTCGACACGAATTCCAGACACTATTACGCCATGCCTACAACCATTTCTTCTGAGACGCCATTCATCCCCCTCTCAACCGTGCTGCGGGATTTAGCCCAGTCCCAGCCCAATGCTTTGGCCCTTGTCGACGACCACGAATCCCTGAGCTACGGCGCACTGGATGCTGAATTGAATCGCGTTGCCGCCCGATTGCAGCTCGCCAAAGTAGAAGTGGGACAGACAATCGCCATTTGTGCCCAGTCATCGGTCCGCTATGCGGTCATGTTTCTTGGGGCTTTGCGAGCCGGTGTGGTGGTGGCGCCGCTGTCCCCTTCCGTGACGCGCGAGAATCTTGCCAGCATGATTCGGGATGCACAGGCGCTATGGTTGTTCGTTGACGCCAGTACGCGGGGTCTGGTCCCCGGTGAATTCCCGGCAAACCGTTGTGTATCCCTGGATGATTCTTCCGATGGTCTGGCTTGGCAGGGTTGGCTCACTCCACCGGGTTCAATGCCAATGCCGGTGGCTATCCAACCGGAGTCACCCTTCAATATCATTTATTCGTCTGGCACCACGGGAACGCCTAAAGGGATTGTTCAATCCCATGGTATGCGATGGACCCACATTCGCAGGGGTCTTGCCTTTGGATACGGCCCGCATGCCCGCGCCTTGCTGTCGACACCGTTGTATTCCAACACCACACTGGTGGTGTTCTTCCCCACGCTGGCGTTTGGTGGTTGTGTCTATTTGATGCCCAAGTTCGATGCGTTGCGCTATTTGCAGCTTGCGCAGACTCATCGCATCACCCACACCATGCTGGTCCCGGTGCAGTACCAGCGGATCATGGTGCAGGCCCCATTCGGCGACTTTGACCTGTCATCATTTCAGGTGAAGTTTTGCACCAGTGCGCCTTTCAAGGCGGCCCTCAAAGCGGATATCCTGAAGCGCTGGCCGGGCGGATTGGTCGAGTTCTATGGCATGACCGAGGGGGGCGGAACATGCATCCTCTATGCCCATGAACATCCCAACAAATTGCACACCGTTGGCAAGCCTGCCGATGGCCACGATATCCGTTTGATCGATGAACAAGGGCGCGAAGCACCGGAAGGCCAAGCCGGCGAAGTCGTTGGGCACTCCGCTGGCATGATGCAGGGTTACCATGGCCAGCCCGAAAAAACCCGCGAGGTCGAATGGTTCGATAGTGAAGGAAAGCGCTTCATCCGTACTGGCGATGTCGGCATCTTTGATGCCGACGGCTTCCTGAGCCTCATCGACCGGCGCAAGGACATGATCATCAGCGGTGGCTTCAATATCTACCCGAGCGACCTGGAAGCACAGTTGACACAACACGTCGATGTTGCCGATGTTGCCGTTGTGGGTGTTCCTTCTGAGCAATGGGGAGAGACGCCCGTGGCCTTTGTCGTGCCAAAGGCGGGGGCGACCAGCACGGAGTCGGCGGTGCTGAATTGGTACAACGACCGTGCAGGCAAGATGCAGCGTCTGTCGGGTTTGCACTTCGTTGAAGAACTGCCACGCAGCGCCATTGGTAAAGTTCTCAAACGGGAATTGCGAGACGCCTACACGCGGTAGCATTCTCCATGTCCCTGAACTCTTTCACCGCACTCCTTTCCAACCGCCCGTTTCTACGCTTCTGGCTCGCCCGCCTGAGCAGTGTGACCGCCAGTCAAATGCTGATGGTTGCCGTTGCCTGGCACATGTATGACATCACTTCCAGCGCTTGGGATCTCGGCCTGGTTGGGTTGTTCCAGTTTGTCCCAGCCCTGTTGCTGACTCTACCCGCCGGACATGTGGCCGATCACTTCCATCGTGGCAAGGTATTCGCACTCAGTCTGTTTTTGCAAGTGCTCATTGCGATCACACTGGTGGTCACGACCTACATGGGGCTGGCAAGTCGGGAGCTTATTCTTGGCATCTCAGTCATGTTGGGGATTGCCCGCGCGTTCCAGATGCCCGCTCAGCAAGCTTTGACTCCCCTTTTGGTTCCGCAAAATTTGCTGCAACGCGCGGTTGCCTTGAGTTCGAGTGGCATGCAGGCCGCGATTATTTGTGGTCCCGCCCTTGGGGGTATTTTGTACACCGTTGGACCTACGACCGTGTACGGGGCCTGCGCCGCACTGCTTCTCGCTTCCATGGGACTTGCGCTGGTGATCCGCTACAACCATACCCCCGTCATTTTGGCGGCGACCTGGCATTCGGTTTTGGCCGGCTTTACCTTTGTTTGGCATCGCAAGGTTCTGCTGGGCGCCACGTCTTTGGATCTCTTTGCAGTGCTACTGGGTGGTGCAACAGCGCTGCTGCCCATCTACGCCCGCGACATTCTCCTGATAGGACCTATCGGCCTCGGTGTATTGCGCGCAGCGCCCGCGGCCGGTGCACTATTGATGTCGATAGCCGTGCTGAGGTGGCCCATGCAGCGGCATGTTGGTCACAAGTTACTTGCCGCCGTCGCGGTATTCGGATTGGCCACGGTGGTATTCGGGTTATCCAGCAACTTCTATCTTTCGTTGATCGCGCTGGTTGTCACCGGCGCTGCCGACAGTATCAGTGTGGTGACACGCATGACCCTGGTGCAACTGGAGACCCCCGACGAGATGCGCGGCAGGGTCTCTGCTGTCAATTCCATATTTATTGGCGCCTCCAACCAGCTTGGGGAGTTTGAGTCCGGTGCTACGGCAGCCGCCTTTGGTGCGGTTGGCTCCGTAGTGCTGGGTGGTGTTGGCACCATCCTGATTGCCGGGGCGTGGATCAAACTGTTCCCCGCGCTGGCCAGACGCGATCACATGGAGACCGCGATCAGGCGGTAGTTCAGAGGCTGGAAATGAGGATCCGAATCGAACAGGTTTGCGATTTATGCCGTGGTAAATCGTGCATGAATATTCACCCAGAGCAAACCGCAGGCCGCCAGCGTCCAAACAATCACTGCACCGGATGGAAGATCCATCAGCGCCGACAACGCAAGGCCCAATGCATACCCAACCACGCCAATGGCGTAGGCCGTAGGGTGCCGACGGTTTGGCTGGGCGGTCCGGGTCGCCAGTGCCGGGATGATCAGACTGGAAAAGACCAAGTACACACCCACCAGCTGCACCGACGCAGTGACGGCCAAGGCGAAGACCGCATAGAACCCAAATCGCCCCAGTTTGGATATCCATCCTCGCCACAATGCAAGCAGGATCAGCCCGGAAACCCCGCCCAACCACAGTAGCTGCGTCGTATTGACCCACAGTATCTGGCCAACCAGCAACTCCTTCAAATGCTCTCCCCCATGGGGATTGCCCGACAGCAACAGGATGCCAGCACAGGCAGCCAGAATGAACATGACTCCAATGAGTGCCTCCTGTTGTTGTGGCGCCTTGCGCTCCGTCCAGGTCAACAGCGCCGCGCCTAACAAGGCAGCCACCACGGCCGCCATCTGTACCGCCACTCCACCTTCTGGCAAGCCCATGGCGTCCGCTGCAATCACCCCCAGTCCGGCGATCTGCGCGATGGCGAGGTCAATGAAGACGATCCCCCGGTCCAGCACCTGGGTACCCAATGGAACGTGCGTGACCAGCACCAGAAGTCCCGCGACAAAGGCAGGCCCCAGAATGCTCCAATCCAGCGCGCTCCAGTTCATGGTTTGTCCCCGACTGCGAGCAAGCGGGAAATGGTGTCGTCGAACAGGCCAAACAGGTCTTTCGCGCCTTCGGTGCCACCCACAGTGAAGGGAATCTTGACTGCAGGTACGCCCGCATTGCGATTCAGCCAGTCCGCGGGCTTGGGGTCTTGGTATGCCGAATAAATTGTCATGCGCGCAGGGGTTTTCTTGAGCGACACCAATACCTCCTGCAAATGTGACGCGGTTGGTTCGACGCCCGGCTTGGGCTCCAGTACGGCCAATTCCTTCAAGCCCAGCCAATCGTACAAATAGACAAATGCCTTGTGCTGCGAGACCACCGCGACCCCACGCAGAGGGGCTGCCTGTGCGTTCCAGCGGCCCATGGCCTGTTGCCAGCGTTGCGTGAAATCGGCCTGGCGCTGCGCGTACTGGTCGGCGTGAGCAGGGTCTACCTGTTGCAGTCGTGTGGCCAGTGCGGTAGCCACCAGGGCGATATTGCGCGGGTCGGTCTGGATATGGGGATTGCCTGCCGCATGCACATCACCCTGTGACCGGTCCAGTTGCGTGGGGACTTCCAGCTTGCGCACAAAGTTGGCAGCTGCAAAATTGCCAGGCTGGCCCTCCTGAACCTTGGCGTTGCCGGACTGGGCCAGCAATACGGGCAGCCAGCCGACTTCCAGCTCGGCGCCCGTGCAGACCACCAGGTCGGCGCTGCGTGCGCGTGCGATAAGACTTGGCTTGGCCTGTATCTGATGGGGGTCTTGCAACGCATTGGTCGCAACCGATACGTCCACCAGATTGCCCCCCAGTTCCTGCGCCAGTGCCCCCCATTCGGGTTCACAGGAAAAGACACGTAAGGCTGCGTGAGCAGGGAATGCCAACAGCACCAACGGTGCAGCCAAGAGCATGCAGTGCGATTTGAATTTCGTCATGATCAGTCCTTCAAAAATTGAGACTAATAACCATGAGCGCCATGGGCGCCCAGGCTCATTTGGTATTGCAAGAAAACCTGGTTATCGGTCTGGTTCTCACGCGAATGGTCTTGTGCCAGCTGTAGGCGCACCCGAGAAAATTCGCTGGGGTTGTAGTCCAGCATCAGCGTGTTCTTGGTTGGCCTGAAACCGGTTTCCGTGAGTGATGCTGCGTTGATGCCGTAATCAGGCGTCCCGGCGTTCAATTGCTCCGTTCGCAATCCCACGCGCCAGTTGCCCATGAACTGGTAGACGCCTTGCAGATACCAGCCGGACTGAACCACCGAGTAGGCGCCGGAAGAGTTGACGCCAGCCAGATCGTAGGTCAGTGCGCCACTGCGTGTGCTGTTCAAGTACTCGCCTTGCAACTTGAAGCTGGTACGCGTTGCGTTGCCATGGGGCGCCCATTTCCACACACCATCGACAATCCAGACTTGGGTTGCTCCGGAAAACGCATTGTTCACCAGCCGGTTGCTTGTATCGACGGCGCTCATGTCAAGGTCCGCCGCGTCGGCACGCAAGACCGAAAGCCCGGTGCGCCAGTTGTGGCTATCGCCGATATCGCCGCCGGTGTGGGCCGATAGAGACACCATGCCGGCACCATTCTTGCCAGTATCGCTGGCAGGAAATGCGCGCCCCTTGCCCAGCTCCGCTGCGAGTTCGATGTACTGTTCACTAGGAGCCAGCCAACTGATTTGGATACCGTCGTCCCCATACTGTGTTCCCAGCAACGCCTGATAGGCTAAAGGATTGTCAACAAAATCCCACGTGTGTGAATGGTGGGAGTTGAGATAGCCAACGCCTGAAAGAAAGCGCCCTGCCTTGGCAGTCAATCCATTACCCAGTGTGGTCGTCTGGATGAATGCTTCCTCTACAGATACCGAGTCATCCGGGTGCAACGAGATATTGGCGACACCGCGCAACCAGGGGTCAATGTTGGCCGCAAAGCCCAGCTCCGACTCCGTCAAATTGAATCCACGAGCGCCCGGCCCCGCGTCAGACGATTTGGGCAATTGAAAACCGGTAATGCTGTAGTTCGCGGGGCTGACGGAAGTGTTGGTGTACAGCCCGGAAAGAATGAGCGACATGGCCGGGTTGAATGCATTGGCTGCGGCCTGCGACGCTGGTGGCGCAGCGGGCGCCGTCACGGGCTGGGGTGATTCCGGGGCTGCCGCCGCCTTAGCCTGAATTGCATCGCTACTTCGCTCTGCCGCAATCAGGCGCTGCTCCATGGCCTTTAAACGGGCTTCATAGTCTTGCCGCATCGCCTCGATTTCCTGGCGTAGGCTTTGAACGTCGGAGGGAGGGACAGGAGGGGCGGCCATGGCGCTCAACGGCGCCGCCAAGGCAAGCACAAGGCCCGCCGGCGAAAGGATTTTCATAAAATTTTGCTCTGAAAACGATAGTCCACAACGCCTGGACTCAGTGTCCGGACATTGAACGAATGATCAGTTCAGGGCAAAAGGTGGCGCGCGACTGGCATAGGGCTGCCAGGGCTGTTTGACGACTGTGGTCGATGCATTGAATCGTGGAATGTCAACTGGGCCGACGGCAGACGGTCGCTGCGCCGACGGGCTCGAATTGAGCCCTCCCAGGGTTGCAGCAGCGGTTTGACACAGGTCGCAGTAGTCGGTGTACGCAGCGGTGGGCTCATCGGAGTGTCCTGACCGCTGCCCATGGAAATGGGACAACAGGTGCCAGCTTGCCGCCGTTTGTGCGAGCGGCATCAGCAACAGAATCGCCATCAACCACGGAAGGTGATGTCTGGAGATCCAATTGAAGCGCGATGCGTGCATTGGCCGATATGGTAGCGCAGGTGGCGTTTTAGGGCGCTAGTCGCTCGCGCAGCCACTGGCCGCCGGGTGTCTGCGTGTAGCGCAGTCGGTCATGCAGGCGGCTCTTGCGGCCCTGCCAGAACTCCCAGCGGTCCGGTTGCAGCCGGTAGCCGCCCCAGTGGGGTGGGCGCGGCGGCTGCAGCAGGAATTGCGCGGCGTATTTGGCGGCATTCGCCACCAGCATGCCGCGTCCGGAAATCACCGCGCTCTGCGGCGAGGCCCAGGCGCCCACGCGCGAATCCAGCGGGCGGCTGTGGAAATAGGCGTCGCTTTCTTCGGCGCTGACCTTCTCCACCCGGCCTTCGATGCGCACCACGCGTTCCAGCTCCACCCAGTGGAATTGCAGCGCGGCAAAGGGGTTGCCGGCCAGCTCCTGGCCCTTGCGGCTCTCGTAGTTGGTGAACCAGGTGATGCCGCGTTCGTCATAGCCCTTGATCAGCACCACGCGCGTGGAGGGTCGCAGATTGCTGGCCACCGTGGCTACGGTCATGGCGTTGGGCTCGGGAATCTCGGACGCAATGGCCTCTTTAAGCCACTGGTCGAACTGCTGCAGGGGGTCGGCGTGGGAGGCGCTTTCATCAAGCTCTGCCCGCTCATAGCTTTTGCGAAGATCGGCAATGTTGGTCATGCAGGCAGTATAGGAGCCCCCACTGCCTTGCCGGGTTTGGCCGTATCACACTGGAGAATTCGCCGTGGATTTAGTCGGTGATCTCCACGTCTTTGAGCTTGATACTGTGTGAATGCAGCGCTCAGGCCAGCCAGCGTGCGTCGGCGTGCCATTGGGTGACCCAGTTCAGCACCCGCACGGCGGGCATAGGTCGGGCGATGCCATAGCCCTGCGCCACTTCACAGCCGATGGACTGCAGCAGTTGCCCATGCGCCCGGGTTTCAACGCCCTCGGCCAGGACTTCGCGGTCGAAGGCCCTGGCCAGCCCAATCACACTGTTGACAATGGCCAGATCACTGGGGTCATCCAGCATGTCGCGCACAAAACTCTGGTCGATCTTCAGTGTGTGCGCCGGCAGGTGCTTGAGGTAGGTCAGCGACGAGTAGCCGGTGCCAAAGTCGTCCAGTGCAAAGCTCACGCCCATGCTGCAGCAGGTGTTCATGACGTTGCCGACGTGGCCCAGGTCCTGCAGTGCGCTGGTTTCCAGCACCTCCAGTTGCAGACTGGATGCCGGTACATCGGGGAAATCCGCCAGCAAGGCTTTTAGCCGGCAGGCAAATCCATCGCTCTGCAACTGGCGGGCGCCGATGTTGACGCTGACTGCCAGGTTCAACCCGTCGGTTTGCCAGGCGCGCATCTGGGTCAGCGCGGAGCGGATCACCCATTCACCGACCTCGATGCTAATGGCGTCATTCTCCACCACGCTCAGAAACGCCGCTGGCGCCAGCAGGCCGCGCTCGGGATGCTGCCAGCGGATCAGTGCCTCCACACCCATCACGGCACCCGTACGCATATGGACCTTGGGCTGGTAGTACAGCAGGAACTCGTCGTGCTCCAGCGCCCGGCGCACATGGTCCAGGCTTTCGTTGCGCGTCTTGACGGCCGTGTCCTGCGCGACGTCAAACAGGTGGAAGCGGTTCTTGCCAGACTGTTTGGCCAGGTACATGGCCTGGTCGGCATGGCGAAGCAGCAGGTCGGCATCCACATCGTCCTGCGGGAACAGCGTCACGCCGGCGCTGGCCGACACCTGCAGTTCGGCCGGCCCTGCCGCGGTGGTGACGGGCACCCGGCTGGAGGCGGCTTGCAGCAGGCGCACCAGCAGCGGTTCGCAGTCGTGGGGTTGTGCCAGGTCTGACAGCACGGCCACAAATTCATCGCCCCCGATGCGGGCCAGGGTGTCTCCCTCGCGCAGAGCGTCGTGCATGCGCTGCGACAGGATGGCCAGCAGATCGTCGCCAACATTGTGGCCATGGCGGTCGTTGACGGCCTTGAAACCATCCAGATCCAGATAGGCAACTGCCAATGTGTTCTTGTGCCGCTGGGCGTGCAGCATGGCCTGTTTGAGGCGGTCTGCCAGCAGCAGGCGGTTGGGCAGGTTGGTCAGCACGTCGTAGTGGGCGACGTGTTCCAGTTGCCGTTGGTGCTCCTTCATCGGTGTGATGTCGGAGAACAGGGACACGTAGTGCTGCGTCTTGCCGGCAGCGTCGCACACCGCGCTGATGGTCAGGGTCTGCGCATAGAGTTCGCCATTCTTGCGGCGGTTCCAGACCTCGCCGGACCAGCTGCCGGTCCTGGCCAGCGTGGACCACAGCGCGGTATAGAACCCGGTCGGCTGGCGGCCTGACTTGAGGATGCGCGGGTTCTGGCCCACCGCCTCGTCGCGGTCGTATCCGGTGATCAGGGAGAAGGTGTCGTTGATCTCGACGATGGTGCCGTCCGCGTCGGTGATCATGATGCCCTCGCGCGCGTGGGTGAACACACTGGCGGCGAGTTGCAGCTTCTTCTGTGCCAGCTTACTCTCGGTGATGTCGTGCGTGACGGCCAGATGCACCCAGGGTGCGCCCGGCTGCGTGGCAAATGGCGTGGAGCAGCTCTGCAGCCAGCGGCGACCGCCCCGCAGGCCGATGATTTCAAACTCCAGCGAACAGGTTTCGCCTGCGCACACCCGGGCATTGAAATCCACAAAGCTGGCGCGGTGCTCGGGCGCGATCAAATCCAGCACATTGCGGCCCACCACGGCCTCGGCCGTTTCGGCCTGCACCATGACCAGACCGGCCGGGTTCATCGCCAGCAGCGTGCCGTCGCATGCCACCAGCTTCACGCAGGCCGGGGAGGTTTGCACGATGGCGCGGGCGTAGTTCTCGCTCTGCTGCAGGGCCAGCTCCGTGTTCTTGCGTGCCGTGATGTCGTGCGAAATGACGATGAAGCGCGGCTCCTGGTCCGCCGCCACGGGCTTGCGCGCCACCGACAGCTCAAACCAGTGTGCCCCGTCAGACAGCGGCAGCTCCAGTTGCCTGCCGTTGGATAGGTCCCGCGTGTGTGCCTCCTGCAGGGCGTCCAGCACGGTCTGGGCGGAAGCTGTGGGCATGACCTCGGACACCGTCTTGCCCAGCAGGTCGGATACGGGCGCAACAAGGAGATTGGCGCGCGGTGCGTGACAGGCGATATAGCGGCCCTGCAGATCCATTTCAAACAACAGGTCGGGAATGGCATCCAGGGTTGCCGCCAATTGGAGCTTGGATGCGCCGATTTCGGCCGTGCGTGCAATGACCTGTTGCTCCAGCAGCGTCTTGTTGGCAAAGCTGTGCACCTGCAGCGTGGCCAGATAGGCCAGCAGCAGTGACAGGACCAGCGCGACGCCCGCTTTCCCGGTCAGGCCTGCGGGGTCGCCCCAGCCATTACGGGGGGCAACGCTCAAAGTCCAGTTGCCATTGGGCACGGCGAAGCTCTTTTCAACGGGTTGCTTCAATGCGTTGGGGCCGGATTCCACAATGGTCTGAATCTGGCCGTCCTCCGGGTTGATGCGCCACAGCCGGTAGTCCAGGCCGCGCTGCGCAAGGCCAGGCAGCTGTGCGGACTCCACCGCCTGCGGGAAGCGCAGCACCACGTTGGTAAAACCCCAGAAGGCGGGGCCATTCTTTGTTTCTTCCAGGAAGATGGGCAGGCGGGCCACCAGCCCCAGTCCGCCCTGGCGCAGTTCCAGTGGCCCGGCCAGCGTCAGCTTGCCGGTGTTGCGCGCCAACTGTGTCTCGCTGCGCATCACCGGGTCTTGCAGCAGGTCCAGGCCGATGGCCTTTTCATTGCCGGCCTTGGGGATGGCGTTGCTGATGACGCCGTTGGGTGCCAGGATCAGGATGGAGACGCCGGGGTAGTAAGGCAGCATCTTCGTGGCCACCGTATCGAAGTCCTTGACCGTCCCGTGGCCCTGCTGCACCAGCGCCGCCAGGCCATAGACGGCGGACAGCGCGCGATCCAGCGCCTGTTCCACGTCCACGGCCCGGTCGTTGGTGATTTCGCGCAACACGGTACGGGCGCTGTTGACGCGCTCTTGCTCCATCTCCCGGATGACGGAGATGCTTATCAATATGGAGAGCACGAATACGATGACGGCTACCCAATTGGTTGGCAGGAAATGGATGTGTAGGGTCTTTAGCACGGGTATGGGTAAGCAGTGGGGTCTGATTATCCTTACACCCTTCTGTTACACCATGCGATGGATCAATGTCTTTCCTGCGACCACGGCAAACTGCGCCAGGGTCTCGACGCGGGTGTCCTTTTGCGGGACGTTGTGGTCGTAGGCAGGCATGCGGAAAGGCTCCAGTCAGAACGGGGTCAATAGTAGCAGTCGGCGCGCAGCGGACCGCAAACTTGTACCCTGTTGGTAACTCTGCAGTGGCACAAAGGGGGCTTACCCCGTTACCATGCCAGATGTAATCAAGTTACATCATTCCATGACCAATTCCGTACCCATGCATCCCGTTGTTCTGGCCGTCACACGCCGCATTGCCGAGCGCAGCGCCCCCACGCGCGGCGCCTACCTGGAGCGGCTGGATGCAGCGGCCCAGCGAAAACCCGGGGCCGAGCGCATGGGTTGTGCCAACGTGGCGCATGCCTTTGCCGCCATGCCCGATGGCGACAAGGCCCGTGTAACCGGCATCGACAAATTGCGCGTTGTGGCGGAAAAAGGCCCCAACATCGGCATCGTCACCGCCTACAACGACATGCTGTCGGCCCACGCGCCGCTGCAGCACTACCCGGACCTGATCAAGACAGAGGCCCGCCAGCACGGCGCCACGGCGCAGGTGGCCGGCGGTGTGCCCGCCATGTGCGATGGCGTGACGCAGGGCACGCCCGGCATGGAACTGAGCCTGTTCAGCCGTGACACCATTGCCATGGGCACGGCACTGGCGCTGAGTCACGATGTGTTTGATGCGGCACTGATGCTGGGTGTGTGCGACAAGATCGTGCCAGGCCTGTTGATTGGTGCGCTGCATTTCGGCCATCTGCCTGTGGTGTTTGTTCCGGCCGGGCCCATGACCTCGGGCCTGTCCAACAACGCCAAGGCCAAGGTACGCGAACAGGCTGCACAAGGCCTGGTCGGACGCACGGAACTGCTGCAGGCCGAATCCGCCGCCTACCACGGCCAGGGCACCTGCACCTTCTATGGCACGGCGAACAGCAACCAGATGCTGCTCGAAGCCATGGGCCTGCATGTGCCGGGCACCGCCTTCATCAACCCCGGTGCCGAGATGCGCGCCGAGTTGACGCGTGAGGCGGTGCGCACCGTGCTGGGAGTCACCAAGACACAACGATTTGCGCCGATTGGGCGCATCGTGGACGAGCGCTGCATCGTCAATGCCATGGTGGCTCTGCTGGCGACCGGCGGCTCCACCAACCACCTGATCCACTGGGTGGCCGTGGCCCGTTCGGCAGGGCTGCTCATTGACTGGAACGATTTCTCGGACCTGTCCGATGTGGTGCCGCTGCTGACCCGTGTCTACCCCAATGGCAGTGCCGATGTAAACCAGTTCCAGGCCGCGGGCGGCCCCGGTTTTGTGATCCGCGAGCTGCTGGACGCTGGCTACCTGCACCCCGACGTGCTGACGGTGCGCGCCGGTGGCCTGCGTGAATACACCGGCATTCCGTCGACCCGCGCCGATGGCGGCCTGCAGTGGGCGGATGCCGGCGCTAGCCGGGATGATTCCGTGGTGCGGCCCGCCAGCCAGCCGTTCAGCGCCAGCGGTGGCCTCAAGCTGCTGACCGGTAATCTGGGCCGCAGCGTGATCAAGGTGTCGGCCGTGCCCGATGACCGCCACACCATCGAGGCGCCATGCCGCGTGTTTGATTCGCAGGAGGCGCTGCACCATGCCTTTACCGCCAATGAACTGAACCACGACCTGATTTGCGTTGTGCGCTGGCAGGGCCCACAGGCCAATGGCATGCCCGAGTTGCACAAGCTCACGCCGCCGCTGGCCGTGCTGCAGGGCAAGGGATTCCGGGTGGCGCTGGTGACGGATGGCCGCATGAGTGGTGCCTCTGGCAAGGTGCCGGCTGCCATCCACGTGTCGCCCGAGGCGGCGGCAGGTGGTCCGCTGGCCAAGGTGCAGGATGGGGATCGCATCCGGCTTGATGCCGTGGCCGGCACACTGCAGGTGCTGGTCGATGCTGCCGCGTGGGACGCCCGTCCATTTTCCATCATGCCCGATGCCCTGCGCGCCGCCAACGGTATGGGCATGGGGCGTGAATTGTTTGCCGCCATGCGCCGCAACGCGCTGACTGCGGAAGAAGGAGCGTGCACATGGCTTTAAACACTTCGCTGACCGCCCTGCAGGTCATGCAGAACGCCCCCGTCATCCCCGTCATCGTGCTGCACGACGTGGCGCATGCGGTGCCCATGGCGCGGGCGCTGGTGGCCGGTGGGGTGCGCATGCTGGAGGTGACACTGCGCACGCCCCAGGCCCTGGCCTGCATGGAGGCCATTGCCCGCGACGTGCCCGAGGCGGTGGTGGGGGCCGGCACGGTGCGCACACCCGCGGACGCCCAGGCTGCAGCGCTGGCCGGCGCGCAGTTTGCTGTCAGTCCCGGTTACACCCACGTCGTGGGTCAGGCCTGTCGTGATGTGGGGCTGGCCCTGCTGCCCGGTGTGGCCACCGGCAGCGAGATCATGATGGCGCTGGAAGACGGTTTTACCGAGCTGAAGTTCTTCCCTGCCTTGCAGGCTGGCGGTGCGGCGATGCTCAAGGCCTGGAGCGGGCCGTTCTTTGATGTGCAGTTTTGCCCCACCGGGGGTGTGACACTGCAGAATGCACCGGAACTGCTGGCCCTGCCCAATGTGGTCTGCGTGGGTGGCTCCTGGCTGGTGCCGGCCGACGCACTGATCCAGGGCGACTGGGCGCGCATCACACAGCTCGCTCGCGCCACCCAGTCATTGAGGAAATAGGCTGCTAGCCCTCGTAAAATATGCGTGAATAGCTACTAAAAATATAGCAAATATTCTGCAAGCTTGCGCCGTTGCGCGACCGGTCATTCGCTAGAGTTTGACCTATGGCAAGGCGTTGATGGGATGGGCGGCTAGCATGGTCACCAGATTGTCAGAACTGGAGGACCTATGTTGGATCTACCTGTCAAAAGCTTGGTGGAGCCCAAGAAACTGATCCTGCTCGCACCCGAAACCACGGTCAGCGAAGCCGCCAAACGCATGGCGGCCAAGAACACGGGCGCGGTGCTGGTCATGGAGGGCGATGCGCTGGTCGGCATCTTCACCGAACGCGATGCTGTTTTCCGGGTGCTAGCCAAGGGGCTGGATGCGAACGCCACGCTGCTGCGCCAGGTCATGACGCCCAACCCGGCCACCGTGCTGCCCAATACCGCCTATGGTCACGCCTTGCTGATCATGCAGGAGCGGCGGTTCCGCCACGTGCCCGTCGTCGAGGGCGGTCGCGTGCTGGGCATCGTCGCGGCGCGCAATGCGATGGACCCACAGCTCGAAGAGTTTGTGTCCGAGGCGCGCCGGCGCGAGCACTACCGCGAAGTGGACGCTACAAGGTAATGCCCCCACGCTCCGCCGCTGCGCGGGTCGCTGACCCCCGAGGGGGCTACCTCGCCTTGGGGCGGCCCGGCGGCGAGTAGCGTCAGGCGCGCTGGATCAGTTCAATTTTGTAGCCGTCGGGATCGGTGACAAAGGCAATCACGGTGCTGCCACCCTTGACCGGGCCGGGTTCGCGCGTGATGGTGCCACCCGCGGCGCGAATCTGTTCACAGGCCGCATAGGCATCCGGCACGCCCAGCGCGATGTGGCCGTAGGCGGTGCCCATCTCATACGACTCCATGCCCCAGTTGTAGGTCAGTTCAATCTCGGCATGTTCCGGGTTGGTGCCGTAGCCGACAAAGGCCAGCGAGTATTTGTATTCCGGGTTTTCCGAAGTGCGGATCAGCTTCATGCCCAGGATCTGGGTGTAGAAGTTGATGGAGCGCTGCAGGTTGCCTACGCGCAGCATGGTGTGCAGGAGTCGCATGGTTTGGGAGCCTTGGGTCATGAAGAAAATCTGGACCGCATTGTGGCCCCAAACCACCGGGTCTAGCCTTTGGGCAGTTCAAACACCAGACAGGTGGTGGTGCCGTGGGCGTACAGCGTGCCGTCCGGTCCGACGATGCGGGCCTCGGCCGTGGCCAACTGCTTGCCGCAGTGAACGACGGTGCCGATGGCCCGCACACGGGGCGTCTTCACCGGGTTGATGGCTTTCACCAGATTCACGCTGAGTTCTGCCGTGGTGTAGCCGCGCCCGACTGGCAGCAGGGTATGGATGGCACAGCCCAGCGCGGAGTCCAGCATCGTTGCATACCAGCCGCCGTGGATGCCGCCCATGGGGTTGAGATGGGCCGGCCCCGGCGCACCCTGGAACACCGCGCGACCCGGGGCCACTTCGACGATGGTGAAGTCCAGCGTCTTGGCAATGGCGGCGTAGGGAAGTTGGCCCTGCAGCAGGGCCTGCATCAGCTCCAGGCCGGTCAGGCCGGCCACCTGCTGGGGGGTAGCGACACCAGGCCCGGGGCCGGCATCCAGCGTGGCGCGGATGGCCTGTTCCTGAACCAGCCAGGATTCGAGATGGTTGGTGGTGTTCATGGTGTTCCTTTCAATAGTCAGGCAAAAACTTGCATATGCAATAATTGTAGCTACAATCAAACCATGCGACATGTCACACCCGTTACAGAGCCGGCTCCCGGGCCGGTTACTTCCAAACCCAAGGGCTGCACCAATCTGCAGTTGCGCCAGCTCACGCGCCGCGTGTCCCAGCGCTACGACGCGGAGATGGCGCAGATTGGCCTGAAGACCACGCAGTACTCCCTGCTTTCCTACGTCGTCAAGCTCGGCCCGATTCGCCCGGCCGACCTGGCGCAAGCCATGGAGATGGAACCGTCCACGCTGACGCGCAACCTCAAGCCCCTGATGGACGCTGGCTGGGTGGAGATGACGGCCGGGGTTGATGGCCGCAGCCGTCTGGTCTGCGCCACTGAAGCGGGCCGCGAGAAGCGCAGCCTGGCCCAGCGCCACTGGAAGTGCGCGCAGGAGCAGTTGAACCAGACCCTGGGACTGGAGCGGGTGCAGGCCCTGCATGCACTGATCCAGGAGTCGCTGGCCCTGCTGGCCGCCACTGAACCCGATACAGGAGCCGACCATGACTGATGCAACTCCCTCTTTTGCCACGCGCAAGCAGCGGGCCGTCTGGCTGGTGCTGCTGGCCGCTGCCGCCACCTTCGCACTGACCATGGGCACGCGCCAAAGCATGGGGCTGTTCCTGAGTGCGCTCAATACGTCGACCGGACTGGGCGTGGGCAGCATCAGCCTGGCCTTTGCCTTTGGCCAGTTGTGGTGGGGCCTGACCCAGCCCTTTGCCGGCGCCTTTGCCGACCGGGTCGGTGCCGGGCGCGTGCTGTTCATTGGCGTGACGCTGGTGGCCATCGGCACCTTCATCACCCCGTTCATGACCAGCACGGCCGGGTTGATCTTTGCCATTGGCGTGCTGGCGGCCGGTGGTGCCGGCATGGCAGGGCCTGCCGTGCTGATGGCGGCGACGGCACGCCTGATACCGGCTGACAAGCGTGGCATGGCCACCGGCATCATCAATGCCGGCGGGTCGTTCGGGCAATTCATGATGGCACCGGTGGCCGGTGCGCTGATCGTTGGCATGGGCTGGGCCTCGGCCATGCAGGTGATGGGCGTGTTGGTGCTGCTGGCCCTGCCGGCGGCGTTCTTCCTGAAGGGGGGGCCCCAGCACGCGGGCACGGTGCACCAGCCGCCGGTCGGAACCCGCGAGGCGATACGCAAAGCTTTGCACACGCCCAGTTTTTTGATGCTGGCCGGTGGCTTCTTCGTCTGCGGTTTCCACGTGGCATTTCTGGCAACCCACCTGCCCGGTGTGGTGGCGCAGTGCGGCTTGCCGACCCAGTGGGGTGCGTGGGCCTTGGCCATGCTGGGCCTGTTCAATATCGTCGGCAGCGTGGCCATGGGCTGGGCGGTGGGGCGCTGGCGCATGAAGTCACTGCTGTCGTTGGTGTATGGCGCTCGGGCGCTCGCCGTGGTGCTGTTCCTGCTGGCGCCCAAGACCGGGCCGGTGGTGCTGGTGTTTGCCGCGGTGATGGGGCTGACCTTTCTGTCCACGGTGCCGCCCACCGCCGGGCTGGTCGCCAAATTCTTTGGTGTCGGCAATATGGCCACGCTGTTCGGGGTGGTGATGCTGACGCACCAGATTGGCGGCTTCCTCGGCGCATTTCTGGGCGGCAAGGTGCTGGATTGGACGGGCAGTTACGACTGGGTCTGGTATGCCGACATCGCGCTGGCCATGGGTGCGGCCCTGATCCATCTGCCGATTGACGAGGCACCGCTGGTGCGCTCCGTGCCGCAGCCGGCCTGAACTGCTGGGGATAATGCAGCTATCCCCAATCCTGCACCTGCCATGACCCATTTCACCAAAGTTGTCCTGTTCACCGATACCGACGGCCGTGCGCGCTTTCGCGAAGAAGCCGTCGCCCTGGACCAGGGCACGCCCCAGTCCATGCTGTCCGAGGTGTTTGCGTCAGGCGGCTACCAGTTGCGCACCAGCCCGGTGGGCTTTCGCAGCAGTTTCCACTGCACGGGCTCGCCACAGTGGTGCTTCATTCTGGGTGGGCAGATGGAGATTGGCCTGCAGGGCGGTATCTCGCGCATCTTCAAGCCCGGTGAGCATTTCTATTCGGCGGACGTGTTGCCGGAGGGTGCGACGTTCGATGCGACCGTGCACGGGCACTGGAGTCGCCAGGTGGGTGAAGACTCTTTGGTGACGTTGTTCGTGCGAGGGTAAGCGGCCGGCGTGAGAGCCGGTGGGCTTATTTAGCCGCCCTGCATCTCGCCGGACATCAGGGTCACGACGCCGGGCGTCCCGGCCTTGACGTGGCGGATCAGCGCATGCGCGATGTCGCTGGCCTTGATGGCCTTGTAATTGGCGGGCAATAGCGGGCTCAGTCCGCGCGCCAGCTTCAGGCCCAGACCTTCGCCGGCGCGTCCGGGCTGGCCCAGGGCGGCGCGGTTTCCATCGATTAGCGAGGGGCGGGCAATTACCAGGCTCTTGAAGCCCATGCGCGCGAGCGAGACTTCCATCTCGCCCTTGATCCGGTTGTAGAAAACCGAGGACTGGCTGTTGGCGCCTATGGCACTGACCACTCCTAAATTGGTAGCGCCTGACGCACGAACGGCAATGGCTACAGCCTCAACGGCCTTTAGATCAATGGCGCGGAAGGCGTCCTGGCTGCCGGCCACCTTGATGGTGGTGCCCAGGGCGATGAAGCAGTCATCGACCGTGGGCAGCTGCGGCAGGGCCGCAAAGTCCACGACGTGGCAGGTCAGCTTGGCGTGCTGTTGTGGCAGCGCGCGACGGCCCACGCAGTGGACCGCCGAATAGGTCTTATCGGCTAAAAGGGCCGCGAGGATTTCCTGACCCACGAGGCCCGTTGCTCCCGCCACCATAGCCACCCGAGCGTGATCCGCCATTGCCGCCTCCATTGCGATTGCCGCCACCATAACCACCGCCACCGCGGCGCTGGCCGCGTTCGGTCATCATATCGACACTGGTACGCATCGGGTCGGGTTGACCGCCAGGTGCGCTGCGCGGGGGACGTGGATCGGCGGTGATGCCGCCGGCGAAACGGCCTTCGTGGCTGCGCGGTTGTGCGTCACCCACGGGTGGGCGGCTGCGACCTTGACCTTGGCCACCCTGACTCTGCGGGCCACGCGCGCCTTGCGGGCGGGGCGCCTGTTCGCCACCTCGACCCTGGCCGCCGTTGCCACGTGGGCCTTGTGCGCCACGGCCACCACCGACATTGCCATTGCCATTGCCGCGACCGGTACCCTGACCGCCACGCTCGCCTTGACCCGCCTTGTTCTCACGCACGCGCTGCAGCATTTCGGTGCGGGCGGCCTTGGCGGCGGCCTGCATCACATCGCGGCTCGGTGGCTTGCCGGCACCACCCCAGATGGTCTGGCGGCCCATGGCAATGGGTTCGGCCTTTTCACCGGGTTCCGGGCCAAAGCCTTCGACGATCTTGACTTCGATGTTCTGCTTGGTGAAGCGTTCGATGTCCTGCATGAAGCCCTCTTCGTCCAGGCACACCAGATTCACGGCGGCGCCATCGGCACCGGCGCGGCCGGTACGGCCAATGCGGTGCACATAGTCTTCGCTGACGTTGGGAATTTCGTAGTTGACGACGTGCGGCAGATCGTCGATGTCGATGCCGCGGGCGGCAATGTCGGTGGCCACCAGCGCGCGCACATCGCCGCTCTTGAAACCGGCCAGTGCCTGGGTGCGGGCGGCCTGGCTCTTGTTGCCGTGCAGCGCCATGGCGGAGATGCCGTTCTTTTCCAGGAACTCGGCCACGTTGTTGGCGCCGAACTTGGTGCGGGTGAACACCAGCACCTGGCTCCAGTTGTGTTCCTTGATGATGTGGGCCAGCAGGGCCTTCTTCTTGCCGCGGCCGACCGGGTGGATCACCTGGGTGATGCGCTGCACGGTGGTGTTGCGGGGTGTGACCTGCACGCTTTGCGGGTCCTTCAGCAGGCCAGAGGCCAGCTCACGGATTTCGTCGCTGAAGGTGGCCGAGAACAGCAGGCTCTGTTTCTCCTTGGGCACCAGGGCCAGGACCTTCTTGACGTCATGGATGAAGCCCATGTCCAGCATGCGGTCGGCCTCGTCGAGCACCAGCATCTGTACCTGACCCAGGTCCAGCATGCCCTGTTGTTGCAGGTCCAGCAGGCGTCCCGGGGTGGCCACCAGAATGTCCACGCCCTTCTTGAGCTTGGAGATTTGCGGGTTCATGCCGACGCCACCAAAGATCACGGTGGAGCTGAGTTGCAGGTATTTGCCGTAGGTGCGCACCGATTCTTCGACCTGGGCGGCGAGTTCGCGCGTGGGTGTCAGCACCAGGGCACGGATGCCGGTGCCGCCAAACTTGTTCTGGGCGCTGCGGCTCATGGTGAGGCGGTGCAGCATGGGCAGGGTGAAGGCAGCGGTCTTGCCGGTACCGGTCTGGGCGCCGCCCAGCAGGTCGCGGCCTTCGAGCACCAGCGGGATGGCCTGGGCCTGGATCGCGGTAGGGGTCTCGTAACCTTGCTCGCGCACGGCTTTAACGATGGCCGCAGCCAGATTCAATTCTTCGAATGTCATGGATTTTGGCGCCCATCCAGGGCGCTTGGGATATCGGCCTGTCCCGTGCCTGGGCACCGGTTCAGTCAAAGGCAGATAGATTCAAAAGCGGAACACAGGGTGTCAACCCGGTCCCCAGCAATGTGCTGGCGTTGTGGGCAACTGAAGCGCCGCAACAGCGCGTATTGTCGCACGTTGTGCCAGGACCTGCTGAAAAACGTGGCTTTAGTGTTTTGTTGGCGCGACGCTGCCGTAACATTGTGTGACGAGGACTGGTCATTGCGCCTTGCAACTGGGAGAATCTTTCCACAATGAAAAAGTTCATGTTGCGTCGGCTGGGCGTGGCCCACGAGCCCGGCAGTTTCAAGCCATCCGTGCAGGATTGCATGGAAGCCGTGCTGGAGCAGAGTGACACCCTGGCCGATGACGTCCTGACGGGGTTGAAGGCGGCCATCTCTCCCGTGCGCACCAAGTCCATGCAGGTCATCCAGAACCCGCTGGCCAAGGCTGCCATCGAGCACTTGTGTGCCCACGCAGACGACTTCCGCAAGGCCTTTTCCCTGCATTTGCGTGAGGCGCTGTACGGTGGCGACCAGCAGCGCGGCGGAGGCCAGCCGCTGCGGTTTGACGATTTCCAATTCCTGGAAGAAGAACAGATCGACGCCAACATCGAATTCGCCCTGACCCAGCAGGAAATTTCCATGGCGGTGGACGACACCCTGCCGACGCTGAACGCCATGGTCAGCGGCCTGCTCGGCTGGCTGACGGTGCAACCGCACCTGAATCCGCTCAAACCCGAATCCTTCGTCTACGCCCTGCGCGAGACCATGGTCGAACTCGTTCCCAAGGACGAGGCCCGCACGCCGGTGATGACGCCTGCGGCCGGCATGCTGGGCGTGAGCATGCGCCAGTTGTACAAGGAGATTTCCGAATGGCTGCGCTCCCAGGGTGTGGAGCCGGTCGGGCCGGTGCAGCCAACTGGTGGCGTAGGCGGGGCTGCCAAGCCCGCCGAAAACTCGGTCACCCGCACCCTGCTGACACTGGACAAGCTGCGCCGTCTGTTGTCCGGCGAGCTTGATCCAGGGCCGCTGAACGGCAATATCAAGGACTTCACGCACACCGTGCCCGCATCCTTTGTCGCGCTGGAAGACATGAAGCTGATGGAGCCGATGATGAAGCGCCTGGCCGAACGCGCGAGCCAGTCCGCGGCAGCCAAGGGCGCCGCGGCTGCGGCGGCAAGCCGGGGCGCCGTGGTCGACGTGGTGGCGCAACGGGAAAAGTCCAAAAGCAAGAAACTGGGCAAGGAATTGGGTGTGGAGGTGGTGCGCCTCATGCTGGAAAACCTGACGCAGGACCACCGCATGCTGGCCGGCGTGCGCAACAACCTCAAGCTGATGGAGCCGGTACTGATGACCCTGTCGCAGTCCGACGCACGGTTTTTCAGCGAACGCCAGCATCCAGCGCGCCAGTTCATGGACAAGATCACCAGCCGCAGTCTGGCGTTTACCTCCGAGGACCAACCCGGCTACGCACATTTCCAGAAGGTGCTGGAAAATGCTGTGGCCGTGCTGGTTGGTGGTGAGGGCGATGCCGCGAGTTTTTCACGGGTGTTGCGCAAGCTCGAAGAGGGCTGGGCACGCGAAGAGCAGGAGCAACGACAGCGTGCCGAGGAAGCCGCGCGCGGTCTGCTGCATGCCGAACAGCGCAACCTGCTGGCACAAAAGTTGTCCGAGGACTTTGCCGAGCGGCTCAAGAACAAGAAGGTGCCGGAGATTGTCAGCGTGTTCCTGCGCGGACCCTGGGCCCAAGTGGTGGCCGAGTCGCAACTGCGCTGTGCGGATGGTACGGCCGATGCCGATGGCTATCTGGGCTTGGTCGACGACCTGATCTGGAGTGTGCAGTTGAAGCTGGCCCGGCGCAACCGCGCCCGGCTGGTGGACATCGTGCCCGGCATGCTGGTCAAGATGCGCCAGGGCCTGAGCCTGATCTCCTACCCGGAAGAAAAAATCCCGGTGTTCTTTGACGAACTGATCACCTACCATGAGCAGGCCTTTGAAGGTGCCCGTCCAATCTCTGCACCGGAACCTGGCGACAAGAGAGATGTGGTGCACGATGTGTCTGCGGTGGAAGTCGTGGGCCTGCCGGAGGACGAATTTTGGGTGGCGCAGGAGGAGGCGGCCGATTCCGGCTACTTGCAGGGTGCGCAGAATCCGTTTCCCGAGATCGAAGAAGACGAAACCCCCGATCCGGCGGCGCAGATGGCCTGGAGCGCGGAGAACCTCAACACCGGCTCCTGGGTGGACTTGGCCCTGGGGGGGGTGTGGGTGCGTGCCCAACTCACCTGGGCCAGCCCGCACAAGACACTGTTCATGTTCATTTCGTCAAGCGGAATGGCCCACTCCATGTCGCGGCGCACGATGGACCGTCTGCGCGGCCTGCACTTGATCCGGCTGGTTTCCGATGGCCGGGTGGTGGACCACGCCCTGGATGCCATCGCCCAGACAGCCCTGCGCAACGACGTGGAAAACGCGGGCGGTGGTACCTAATCCACCCTTCGGTGGGGTGGTTGGGGGTGCCGCAGTCGATAATGCGGTATTTACCCCTCCAATAATTCAGACTCGCAATGGCCCAATACGTTTTCTCCATGAACCGCGTCGGCAAGATCGTGCCGCCCAAGCGGCATATTCTTAAAGATATCTCCCTGTCCTTTTTCCCGGGCGCCAAGATTGGCGTGCTGGGTACCAACGGGTCTGGCAAGTCCACCCTGCTGAAGATCATGGCCGGCGTCGACAAGGAAATCGAAGGCGAAGCCATCCCCATGGCGGGGCTGAACATTGGCTACCTGCCGCAGGAGCCCCAACTGGATCCGACCCAAACCGTGCGTGAGAGCGTGGAAGCCGGCATGGGCAAACTTTTTGCAGCCAAGGCGCGCCTGGAAGAGGTCTACACCGCCTACGGTGCCGAAGATGCCGATTTTGATGCGCTGGCCGCTGAGCAGGCCGAGCTGGAGGCCATCATCGCCACCGCCGGTACCGATTCCGAGCACCAGTTGGAAATTGCCGCCGATGCGCTGCGCCTGCCCCCATGGGAGGCCAATATCGGCGTGCTGTCCGGTGGTGAGAAACGCCGCGTCGCCCTGTGCCGCCTGTTGCTGTCCAAGCCCGACATGCTGCTGCTCGATGAACCTACCAACCACCTTGACGCCGAATCCGTGGACTGGCTGGAGCAGTTTTTGCAACGCTACCCTGGCACCGTGGTGGCCATCACCCACGACCGCTACTTCCTGGACAACGCCGCCGAGTGGATTCTGGAACTGGACCGTGGCTCCGGCATCCCTTACAAGGGCAACTACTCCGACTGGCTGAGCCAGAAGCAGGCCCGTCTGGAAGCCGAACAAAAGGGCGAGGAAGCGCGTGCCAAGGCGCTGAAGAAAGAACTGGAATGGTCGCGCCAGAACCCCAAGGCGCGCCAGGCCAAGAGCAAGGCCCGTTTGGCCCGCTTCGAGGAATTGAGTGATTACGAATACCAGAAGCGCAACGAAACCCAGGAAATCTTCATCCCTGTGGCCGAGCGGCTGGGCCATGAGGTGATCGAATTCGTCAATGTCACCAAGTCCTTTGGCGACCGCGTGCTGATCGACAACCTGAGCTTCAAGGTTCCTGCGGGCGCCATTGTCGGCATCATCGGTCCCAACGGGGCCGGTAAATCCACGCTGTTCAAGATGATTGCCGGCAAGGAACAACCCGATTCCGGCACCGTGAAGATCGGCCAGACCGTCAAGATGGCTTTTGTGGACCAGCACCGTGACGACCTGGCCAACGACAAGACCGTGTGGGAAGACGTATCCGGTGGCCTGGACATCCTCAACGTGGGCAAGTTCCAGATGGCCAGCCGCGCCTATTGCGGCCGTTTCAACTTCAACGGTGCCGACCAGCAGAAGAAGGTGGGCATGCTCTCCGGCGGAGAGCGTGGACGCCTGCACCTGGCCAAGACCCTGATTGCCGGTGGCAACGTGCTGATGCTGGACGAACCCTCCAACGACCTGGACGTGGAAACCTTGCGTGCGCTGGAAGATGCGCTGCTGGAGTTTGCCGGCTCCATCCTGGTCATCAGCCACGACCGCTGGTTCCTGGACCGCATTGCGACCCATATCCTGGCCTGCGAAGGTGACAGCCAGTGGACCTTCTTCGACGGTAACTACCAGGAGTACGAGGCCGACAAGAAGAAACGCCTGGGTGAAGAGGGCGCGCGCCCGCACCGCATGCGTTTCAAGGCACTCAAGTAATCTGTCGGGCAGACGGGGCCATGGCAAAAGCTTCTACCCAGTACCAGGCGCTATACCAATCCACCGTGCGGGATGCTGCCGCTGGTGGCAGCCTGCTTATGGGGAAGCTGGTTGCCGCCGCCCGCGTTCAGTTGCAGACCCGCGAAGCCGCCTGCCGCGATCTGCGCGAGCGCGATGCGCTGGCGCAGTCGGCCAAGCACCTGCGCGACTGGGAGTCCAAGCTGTGCGAGCGTTATCCGCGGGCATTGCTGGACGCCTTTGCCAATCCCGATGCCACCAAGAAGGTCGGCACGCAGTCGATTGCCGATGTTGCGTTTGACGAACTGGAGTTGATGGACGAAGTCCAGGTGCAGACCAGCGTCACGCTGGCGCGCACGCAGCAGATTGCCATGCTGGCGGCCGAGGCCAGCCTGGCCGAACTCAATACGCTGATCTGCAGCACGCTGGGTCTGGGCGCCGTCAATGCGGAGCGCAATCCCCTGCGCCCGCAGGTCTACATCAGCGCCCTGCAGGCCGTGGTGGAGCAGACGCAGTTGCCGGCGGCCACCCAACTGGACTGGCTGGCCGCCATGAGCACCACGCTCGGTCAGGAGCTGCGCAAGCTGTATATCGAGCTCAGCGCCGCGTTGCGCAAGCAGGGCGTGGTCGCGGCCGGTTACGCGGTGATGGCAACCCCCACTAGCCTGGGCATCGGGCGCGGTGTGGCCCAGGAACTGTACCAGCATGCCCCCGCGGTGGGCACACCGCCGCAACCGGTTGCAGCCATGCCCGCACGGGCACCGGGTGTGGCACATTCTGCACCGGAGTATGGGCCGGGCTATGCCCCGCAACCGGCTGGTGCACACGGTGTAGCTGCGGACGACACGCTGCTGACACTGGACAAGCTGCGCCGCCTGCTGGCCGGGGAACTGATTGAGCCCGTGGTGCTGAGCGCCAAGGAGCGCTTTGCCCAGCAGTTTGCCCGCGAATTTGAAGAGGGCGACGAACACGCGGATGCGCCGGCCACCGATTTCGATGCCACGGTGCCGGCTGCGCTGGAAGCGCTGAAGGAGTTGAAACAGGTTGACGCTTTTGTGCAGCGTATCCAGCACCGGCGCAGCGGCGTAGCGGCATCGGCCGGTGACACCTCCATCGAAGCCGTTCGCGCCCACCTGCGCAGCCAGGCCAACGGTCTGGCGCAGACACTGAGTCTGGAAGTGGTGTCGTTGATGGTGGACAACATTGCCCATGATGAGCGCCTGCTGGTGCCGGTCCAGCAACTGATTCGCCGCATGGAGCCCGCGCTGCTGCTCCTGGCGCTGGTGGACGCCCGGCTGTTCACCGACAAGCAGCATCCGGCGCGGATGCTGGTGCAGGAGGTGGCCAACCACAGCATGGCCTATGCCTCGGTTGAAGCCACTGGATTTGCAGAATTTGTGGATGGTGTCGCCCGTGCCATTGCTCCACTGGAGCACGATGCCATTGAGGATGCTGAACCCTTCGAGCTGGCGCTGCATCAATTGCGCGAGGAGTGGAAGCGGGCCGAGCAGGCCAGCGCGCGCAACCGCGAACGCGCGATGCAGGCCCTGCAACAGGCAGAGCAACGCAATCTACTGGCCGAGAAAATCGCCCGTGAAATCGCCACGCACCCGGATGCGGGCCACGTGCCGGTGGTCGTCATGGACTTTCTGTGCGGTCCCTGGGCACAGGTCGTCGCACAGGCGCGCATGGGGGGTGCCACGGCGGAAGGTGCGGCCGACAAGTACCAGGCCCTGATCTCGGCGTTGCTGTGGAGCACGCACCCCGAACTGACCCGCAGGAACATCGCCAAGCTGACCCGTCTGGTGCCCCTGCTACTGGGCAACCTGCGCGAGGGGCTGGAAACCATTCACTATCCGGCGACCAAGACGAGCGTCTTTCTGGAGGCCCTCATGGGTCTGCACCAGCAGGCGTTTCGTCTGGCGAAGCAGCCCGCCGCACCGCAGCCGCCAGCGTCCGAGGTGGTTGCGGCGCCGTCGACGCGGCCGCATCTGGTGGACGATGGCAATCCCTGGGTGGCACCGGAAGAGGCACAGGCTTCCAATTTCATCGACCTGCCCGATATGTCTGCGGACCATGCTGCTCTGCCGCCGGCCCTGACTGCAGACAGCGCCGCTGCAGACGATGCCGATGTGGCAGCGCCCGTGCTGAGCACGCTGGCGCTGGGCTCCTGGGTCGAGCTGTGGGTCAATGACCAGTGGGTGCGCACCCAACTGACCTGGGCCAGCCCGCACGGCACGCTGTTCCTGTTCACCAATGCCCAGGGAGCGACGCAGTCCATGACGCGGCGCTCCGGTGACAAGCTGGTGGCCGCCGGCCACCTGCGTGTGATCTCCAGCCGTCCGGTGGTGGATGGTGCGCTGAACGCCGTGGCCCAGATGGCGCTGCGCAACAGCGTCAATACCGGCTACTGAACCTTCTCGTCTAAAGAAATATGTCGCCAGCCCTCGTGAAAAGGGGCTCGTTTGCTATTGATTCAGGAGCGTTCGTGTTGGCTTATAGCGGATGCTCGGCATAGAAACGCCCACCGTGGAACAGCAAGGGTGAGGCGCCGGGCCGGTGCGTGCAGCGTTCCACTTCACCCACAAAGATGACATGGTCCCCCTCGTCATAGCGGCTGCGGTTGAAACACTCAAAGGTGGCCACGGCGCCGTCCAGCAGGGGGGCCCCCCCCGTGCCCAGCGTGAACGCCACACCGGCAAAGCGGTCACGGCCGCGGGCAGAAAATTGCACCGCCAGCTCCTGCTGGTCTGCACTGAGGATGTTGATGGCGTAGTGTGAGCCGGCACTGAACGCCGCCATGGAGCCGGCCGAGCGCGCCAGGCTCCACAGCACCAGCGGTGGCGTCAATGACACCGAATTGAAGGAGTTGGCGGTCAGGCCGACAAACTTGCCGTGTGCATCGCGCGCGGTGACCACGGTCACGCCGGTGGCAAACATGCCCAGTGCTTCGCGGAATTCGGTCGGGGCGAAAGTGGGGGGGAGAGCCTGTTTCGGGCTGGCGGTCAAAGGCATGCCTCTGAATTTAACCGAATCGATGCCACCCTGCAGTGCCTGTGCCGACAATCCGGACCTTTACAGGGGCGTCCTACAATGGGCGCATGTCCTTTCGAATTGGTTTTCTGGCCTTGTTTGCTACGTTTAGCATAGCTTCCCATGCAATTCCCATGCGGTCTTGCGCTGATTATTCGGCAAGAATCCCGAACGTCAAACCGATGTTGTGCGAGGCTGCGCAATTGCAGGACATGCAGGCTCGCTCGGTGCTCGGGCGCCCCATCTGGGGGCGCGACATTCGCCCGGACCACGCGCAACTTCGGGTGCTGGTGCTGGGCGGCATCCATGGCGACGAGATGTCGTCCAGCTCACTGGTGTTTCACTGGATTTCGCTGGCAGAAACACCACCGGCCGACATGCCCATGGCGATCCACTGGCGTTTCATTCCCGCCCTCAACCCCGATGGCATGTTTGCCAAGCCGGCTCGCCGGGTCAATGCCCGCGGAGTGGACCTGAACCGCAATTTTCCAACACCCAACTGGGCCCGTGATGCGCGCATCTATTGGGAGTCCCGCACCCGGCGTGATCCGCGCCGCTGGCCCGGCAACAAGCCCCTGTCCGAGCCCGAGTCGCGCTTCCTGCTGGAGCAGATGGACAGCTTCAAGCCCAACCTGATTGTCAGCGTGCATGCGCCCTATGGGATACTGGACTTTGACGGGCCGTCCGTGCCACCCAGCCGCCTGGGGCGCCTGTACCTGGACCAGGTGGGGATCTTCCCCGGGTCCCTGGGCAACTACGGTGGTATCCACAAGGGTGTGCCGGTGGTCACGATCGAGTTGCCCAACGCTTCGCACACACCACAGGACGCCGAGATGCGCCAGATGTGGATCGACCTGTTGCGCTGGACCTCGGACCGCCTGGGGCCTGGAATCGCGACAGCGTCAGGGGGCTTACCCAAGTAGGCTGGAAGGGTTTGGGCTGCTGGCGCCACGATGCCACATTGACTTGCCACAGTCGGTGGGCCAATATAGAACTCTGGGCATTTCGAATCGGGAATGAATGACACACGCACGACGCTTTAAATTGAGGTGGTTTGCCTTACCGGTCCTGGTGATGCTTTCCGTGTTCATCTGGGCCAGTGACCGCATCACCCTGCAGGGCGAGCGCACCGTCTACACCGTCAATTGTATGAATGGTTCGTGGGAAGGCAACCGCTGCACCGGCGACCTTGCTGCCGGACCCCGGTTTCGGTATCGCGCCCTGAAGATTCGCGGCGAAGTGTTGTTCTGGATTCTGGGCCTGCCGGAACCATCATCCAAGCTCGCCGGGTGTGAGATTCAGGATGGCCGGAACTGGCGTTGTCCCATCAGCCCGGATGCACCCAAATCCCTGACGCTGGTGATGGCCAATGGGGAGCCGCAGCGAAACCCGGCATGGCCTACGCGGGCCTTTCATGCGGTAACCAAGGTGTCATGGGTTCTTCTGGACCTTGGATTGAAGTATTCGCCTTCAGTCAATTAGGCCGCTACCGTCGTGGCCGCATTTGTGCCACCAGCGCCAGTACCGCTGCAAAGGCCATGCCCCATAGCGCGATCCAGATCCAGAACGTGATGGACTGGTTCAGAAAGGTCCAGCTCACCGCACCGCACATGGCACGTGGTTCAAACATGTCCGGCAACCAGCGTTCCAGCGGCATCCACTCGGGAAAGCCCTTGAAGCGTGCGCAACGGGCTTCGAGACCATCCCGCACCTTTTGCTCCAGGTCCAAGAGGATGTTGGCGCGGTACAGGCCCCAGCCCAGCCCCGCCAGCCACACCGTCAGAGCAGCCCAGCGCAAGGCCGCGATCCTGGGGGCCACCACACCCAGCAAGCCCGCTACCGCGATGACCAGAACGCCGACACGGATGTAGATGCATTCATTGCACGGCTCCAGACCGTGCACGTGTTGCATATAAAGAGCGAAGGACTCCAGCAGCAGTGCCGCAGCGCTCAGCAGCAGCCAGGGAAATCGCCGCAGGGTCAGGGAGTAGATGCTTTTGAACATGGGGTTATCGGGTGACGAGGAAAATAGTTTGAATCTGAATCGGTGGGTCATTGAGCGCTATTGGAACACTGCAATCAATGGCCCAGGATTTTTGAGAGAAAGTCCCGGCTGCGTTCGTTCTGCGGGTTGTTGAAAAAGTCGTTCGGATTGTTCTGCTCCACGATCTGCCCCTGGTCCATGAAGATCACGCGGTCCGCCACGGCCTTGGCAAAGCCCATCTCATGCGTCACGCAAATCATGGTGATGCCCTGGTTGGCCAGCTCGATTATCACGTCCAGCACCTCCTTGATCATCTCGGGGTCCAGTGCGGAGGTTGGCTCGTCAAACAGCATGATCTTGGGTTTCAGGCACAGCGCACGGGCAATCGCAACGCGCTGCTGCTGCCCGCCCGAGAGCTGCAACGGATACTTGCTGGCCTGCTCGGCAATGCGCACGCGCTGCAACTGCTCCATGGCCTTTTCCTCGGCCTCCTTTTTCGGAGTCTTGCCGACCCACATGGGCGAGAGCGTCAGATTTTCCAGAACCGTCAGGTGGGGAAACAGGTTGAACTGCTGGAACACCATGCCCACTTCCTTGCGCACCTGGTCGATGGCCTTGACGTCGTCACTGAGTTCCACGCCGTCCACGATCAGGCGGCCCTGCTGGTGCTCTTCGAGGCGGTTGATGCAGCGGATCAGCGTCGACTTGCCGGAGCCCGATGGCCCGCAGATGACGATGCGCTCACCTTTGGCGACGGATAGGTCAATGTCGCGCAACACATGGAAGTCGTTGCCATACCATTTGTTGACCTTGTCGAACGTGACGATGGGTTGGGACATGGCGCTAGCGGAGTTTGGACTTGTTGACCTGCTTTTCGACCCAGTGGCTGTAACGCGACATGGAGAAGCAGAAGAGGAAGTAGAGGGACGCAATGAACAGATAGCCCTCAATCTTGAACGGGCGCCACTCGGCGTCGGAGTTCAGCGCCAGACCCATGGAGCCGGTTAGTTCATACAGGCTCACGATGGTGACCAGGGAGGTGTCCTTGAAGGTGGAAATGAAGCCATTCATGATGCCGGGCACCACCATAGCCAGCGCCTGTGGCAGCACGATCTTGCGCTGGGTCTGCCAGTACGACAGGCCCAGCGTGGCGGCGGCCTCCACCTGCCCCTTGGGAATGGCCTGCAGGCCACCGCGGATCACCTCGGCCATGTAGGCCGCGGCAAACAGCGTGATGCCCACCAGCACGCGGATCAGTACGTCGATGGTGAAGCCCTGGGGCATGAATAGCGGAAACATGAAGGACGCCATGAACAGCACCGAGATCAACGGCACCCCGCGGATCAGCTCCACATACACGGTGCAGACACTGCGGATGGCCGGCATGCTGGAGCGCCGCCCCAATGCCACCAGCAGCGCGACGGGGAAGGCCATTGCAATCGACAGGGAGGCCAGCAAAATGGTCAACGGCAGACCACCCCAGCGGTCGGTCTCAATCCGGCTCAAACCCAGCACGCCACCAAACATGATGGTAAAGAACGCCCCTAGCACGGCCAGCCACAGCAAAGCCAGCCAGGGCTTCCAGAAGGCGCGTGCGCAACTGGCCATCAGGATGCTGACCATCAGCACAGTGGCCACCAGCGGGCGCCATTGCTCATCAAACGGATAGCGGCCAAAAATGATCAGGCGGTACTTTTCGGCCACCACGCCCCAGCAGGCGCCGACGCCGTCCATGCGGCAGGCTTCCACCTGCGGCACCCAGACGGCGCGCAACAGCGTCCAACTGAGCATTTGCGGCACCAGCCACAGCAGCAAAGCGCCCAGCACCACGGTGCCCAGCGAGGTCGGCCAGTTGCCAAACAGGTTGCTGCGCATCCACGGCAGCAGCCCCTCGGTCTTGCCCGGTGCCGGGCGTGGCGCAATCGGTTGAAATGTTTGCGCATCCATGCTCAGCGCTCCTTGATGGCCGCGCGGGCGTTGTACCAGTTCATCAGCAGCGAGGTGGCCAGTGAGGTGCTCAGGTAGACCAGCATGATGACGGAAACGCACTCCACCGCGCGCCCGGTCTGGTTGATGGCGGTGTTGGCAATGGACACCACGTCCGGGTAGCCGATGGCCACAGCCAGCGAGGAGTTCTTGGTCAGGTTCAGGAACTGGTTGGTCATCGGCGGAATGATTACGCGTAGCGCCTGCGGCAGCATGACCAGCCGCATTTCCTGGGCAGGCGACAGGCCCAGCGCACTGGCTGCCTCACCCTGGCCGCGCGGCACCGATTGCACGCCGCTGCGCACCACTTCGGCCACAAAGGCCGCAGTGTAAATCGTCAAGCCCAGCAATACGGACAGGAATTCCGGGGTCAGTGCGCCACCGTTCTCGATGGCGAACTCGCCCTGTTTGGGATGGTCGAATGCCACCGGAGCGCCGCCCACCAGCCAGCCCACCACGCCCACGGCCATGACGATGAAGAGCGGCACCCAGAACAGGCTGCCGGTGCGCCCGGTGCGTTCAAACACCTTTACGGCACGGCGGCGGTACAACCAGGCCAGTGGCAGGCCCGCCAGCAGACCGGCGGTCGCCCACACATGGCCGGTGGCCCAGACGGGAATCGGAAAATTCAGGCCGCCCTTGCTGAGAAACAGAGGCCCCATCACCAGCGGCTCGGTGGAGGCGGGCAGCACCTCGGTGAACAGCAGGTACCACATCAGTAGTTGCAACAGCACCGGTATGTTGCGAAACAGCTCCACATAGGTCACGCACAGACCGCGCACCAGGGCGTTGCGTGAGAAGCGGCCCATGCCGATCAACGTGCCCAGTAGCGTGGTCAGCACAATGCCCAGCACCGCGACCCGCAGCGTGTTGGTCACGCCAATCAGGAAGGCGTGCCAATAGGGCTCGCCGGAATCAAAGGGGTACAGGCTTTCGCCAATGTCGAAGCCAGCCGCACTGGTCAGGAAATCAAAGCCGCTCTGGATGCCGCGGATGCGCATGTTCGTGGCCGTGTTGTGGGCCAGAAACCAGACCACCAGCGCGATGCAGGCAACGGCAATGACCTGGTAGACCAGGGCCCTAAAAGCCTGGCTGCGCCAGGTAAACGGCTTCTTCTTGGGTGGGGTTCGGGTAGGCATGTTGCATTACAAAAAAGGGCAGCGGAGCGTGACTCCGGCTGCCCTTGGCGGACCAGGGTTCAGCAGATCAGCGGACCGGGTAGGCGTACATGATGCCGCCCTTGTTCCACAGATTGTTCAGGCCGCGCGGCAGTTGCAACGCGGACTTGGGACCCACGTTGCGCTCAAAAATCTCGCCGTAGTTGCCGGTGGCCTTGACGGCGCGGGCCAGCCACTCCTTGTCCAGGCCCAGCAGCTTTCCGGTGTCTTCGGTGGTGCCCAGGATGCGGCCCACAACGGGGTCCACGCTGGTCTTCATCGCGTCCACATTGGCTTGGGTCACGCCATATTCTTCGGCTTCGATCAGACCGTAGATCACCCACTTGACGATGGCAAACCACTCGTCATCCCCCCGGCGCACCAGCGGCCCGAGCGGTTCCTTGGAAATGATTTCCGGCAGGATGATGTGGTCGGCCGGGTTCTTGGCCGACTTGTTGCGCACCGAGGCCAGGCCCGACGCATCCGTGGTGTAGGCAATGCAACGCCCGGAGAAGTAGGCACCTTCCACGGCTTCGAGCTTCTCAAACACCACGGGTTTGATGTTCAGCCCGTTGGCCTTGGAGTAGTCTGTCAGGTTCTTCTCGGTCGTGGTGCCGGACTGCACACACACGGTCTGGCCCTTGAGTTGCTTGGCACTCTTGATTTTGCTCTTGACCGGCACCATGAAGCCCTGGCCGTCGTAGTAGGTCACGGCGGTCTGGTTCAGGCCCAGCGATGCGTCGCGGGTCAGCGTGAACGTGGTGTTGCGCGACAGGATGTCGACTTCACCGGATTGCAGCGCGGTGAAGCGGGCCTGCGCGGGCAGGGGGACGTACTTGACCTTGTCGCCATCACCCAGCGTGGCGGCGGCGATGGCGCGGCAGATGTCGGAGTCCAGTCCGATCCACTTGCCGCTGGAATCCGCCGCGGAGAAGCCCACCAGACCGGTGTGCACGCCGCAGATGATCTGGCCACGGGCCTTGATGCCATCCAGTGTCTTGCCGGCGTGGGCGGGGGCAGCCAGCAGAGCACCCAGGGCGGCTACAACGGCGGCGACGACTTTCACGGTATTCAATTTCATCAGCAGGTACTCCGGTAAGTGACGAGGCTGCCAGTATGCACGCTCTATGCCACTTCTGCAGCATCAGACAGCCCATGCCAACCATCCAGCCTAGTGTTGCAGGATCTTGCCGAGGAAGTCCTTGGTGCGCGTCTGGCGGTTCTCGGGGTGGCTGAAGAATTCTTCCTTGGAGCAGTCTTCCAGAATCTTGCCGCCCACGTCCATGAAGATCACGCGGTGTGCCACCTTGCGGGCAAAGCCCATTTCGTGCGTGACCACCATCATGGTCATGCCTTCTTTGGCCAGATTGACCATCACGTCCAGCACCTCGCCCACCATTTCGGGGTCCAGCGCGGAGGTGGGTTCGTCAAACAGCATGACGATGGGGTCCATGGACAGTGCGCGCGCAATCGCCACGCGCTGCTGCTGGCCACCGGAGAGCTGACCGGGGAACTTGTCTTTGTGCGCCATCAGGCCCACCCGGTCGAGCATCTTCAGGCCGCGAGTCTTGGCCTCATCCGCCGAGCGGCCCAGCACCTTGATCTGGGCAATCGTCAGGTTTTCCGTCACGCTCAGGTGGGGGAACAGCTCGAAGTGTTGGAACACCATGCCCACGTGGCTGCGCAGCTTGGGCAGATCGGTCTTGGGGTCGTGGATCGCCGTGCCGTCCACCCAGATCTCGCCCTTCTGGATGGGCTCCAGTGCGTTGATGGTCTTGATCAGCGTGGACTTGCCGGAGCCGGAGGGGCCGCAGACCACCACGACCTCGCCCTTCTTGATGCTGGTGGAGCAGTCATTGAGCACCTGAAAGGTGCCATACCACTTGGAAACGTTTTTGAGTTCGATCATTTTTTTGATTCCTATCGCATGCGCATCAACGGATGATGGCGATTCTCTGGTGCAAGCGCTTGACCGTCCAGGAGAGGGCATAGCACATTACGAAATAGATAACGGCGGCCGCCAGGTAGGCCTCGATGGGGCGGCCATAGTTCTTGCCCGCCACCTCAAAGCCCTTGAGCATGTCGTAGGCGCCGATGGCGTACACCAGCGAGGTGTCCTGGAACAGGATGATGGTCTGGGTGAGTAGCACCGGCAGCATGTTGCGAAACGCTTGGGGCAGGATCACCAGCTTCATGTTCTGGGAGTAGGTCATGCCCATGGCCTGGCCCGCGAAGACCTGGCCGCGTGGGATGGACTGGATGCCGGCGCGCATGATCTCGGAGAAGTAGGCGGCCTCGAAGGCGATGAAGGTCACCACAGCTGATACCTCGGCGCCGATGGGCCGGCCGATGATGGCGGGCACCAGCAGGAAAAACCACAGGATCACCATCACCAGCGGAATGCTGCGCATGCCGTTCACGTAGATGATGGCCGGCAGATCCAGCCACTTCCTGCCCGAAAGCCGCATGAGCGCCAGCAAGGTGCCGAAGAACACGCCGCCGATGGTGGCCACCACCGTGAGCATGAGGCTGAAGTACAACCCCTTGAGCACGAAGTTGGAGATCAGGTCCCAGTTGTAGAAGGAAAAATCCAGTTGCATATCAGTGACCTCCCCCGCTCGCGGCGACCATGCCCGGAACCCGGGCCCGCTTTTCGACGAACGCCATGATGCGGTTGATGGCAAACGCCGAGATCACGTAGAGCGCCGTTACGGCCAGATAGACCTCAATGCCGCGCGAGGTTTCTTCTTGTGCCTGCATGGCGAACATGGTCAGTTCGGCCACTGACACAGCAAATGCTACGGACGAGTTCTTGAAAATATTCATGGTCTCGCTGGTCAGCGGCGGGATGATGATGCGAAACGCCATGGGCAGCAGCACATAGCGGTAGGCCTGGAACGTGGTGAAACCCACGGCCAGGCCCGCGTAGCGCTGGCCGCGTGGCAACGCCTGGATACCTGCACGCACCTGCTCGGCAATCCGCGCCGAGGTAAAGAAACCCAGCGCGAAAACGACCAGCACGAAGCCCGGTACACCCTGCAGCACCGGGAAGAAAGTGGGCAGCACGTGATACCAAAGAAAAATCTGCACCAGCAGCGGGATGTTGCGGAACAACTCCACCCAGGCATTGCACAGCCCCACCACCACGCGGCGCCTCTCCAGGGTGCGCAGCGTGCCAATGACCGCGCCCAGCACCAGCGCCAGCGCCAGTGCCAGCAGCGATACGGACACTGTCCAGCCCCAGGCCGACAACAGCCAGTCCAGATAGGTGATGTCACCGCCCTTGCCAAAGCAGCCCGGCACCGCCTGGTGCTCCAAGGTGTCTTCGCAGAACACCTGCCAATCCCAGCTCATAGGATTCCTTTCATGTGACAGCCTACGCTGCGCAACAAAAAAAGCCCCCCCGAACGCATGGCTCGAAGGGGCATGGGGTCGCTTCGATTACTTCTTGGCGTAGTCTTCCATGGGCTTGTCGTTCGGATTTGCCCAGGCGTTCTTGGTGGCTTCAGACAAAGGCAGGCCGATCTTGGTGTTGGTGGGCGGCACAGGCTGCATGAACCACTTGTCGTACAGCTTAGCCAGCGAACCATCGGCGATCTGGCGCTTGATGGAATCGTCCACAGCCTTCTTGAAGGCCGGGTCATCCTTGCGCAGCATGCAGGCAATGGGTTCGACGGACAGCACCTCACCCACGATCTTGAAATCGGTCGGATTCTTGGCCTTGGAAATGTTGGCGGCCAGGATGGAACCGTCCATCACAAAGGCGTCAGCACGGCCGGTTTCCACCATCAGGAAGCTGTCGGCGTGGTCCTTGCCATAGACTTCCTTGAAGTTCAGGCCACTGGCGCGTTCATTCTTGCGCAGGGTCTGCACCGAGGTGGTGCCGGTGGTGGTCGCCACGGTCTTGCCATTCAGGTCCTTGATCGAGGCGATCGCCGAGCTGGCCTTGACGGCCATGCGCACTTCTTCCACGTAGGTGGTCACGGCAAAGGCCACGTCCTTCTGGCGAGCAGTGTTGTTCGTGGTCGAGCCGCACTCCAGATCCACTGTGCCGTTGGTGACCAGCGGGACGCGGTTTTGCGAGGTCACAGGCTGGTACTTGGTTTCCAGCTTGGCCAGACCGAGCTGCTTTTGTAGGTCGGAAATGATGTGCTCAGCCATCTCGGTGTGAAAACCGACGTACTTGCCATTACCCAGCGTATAGGACAGGCCCGAGGACTCCCGCACGCCCAGTGTGATGACGCCCGAGGACTTGATCTTTTCCAGCGTGTCGGCCTGGGCTTGACCCACGGTCAGCAAGGATGCGGCCACGGCGGCTGCGGCGATGGCAAGCAGATGTTTCTTCATGTTGATTCCTTTCAAATATTCGGATGTTAGTCCTTTGCCGGATGGCACGGGCATGGGTTTCTACGGGGACGCCATGCAAAATTCGCATGATGCAATACAGACCGGCCTCTGCGGCGGATTCAACCGAGCCGCAATTTCCATGCCCATGGCGTCGCCCACGTGACTAAAACGGGGTGCATTGGGGGGCTACCCGGATGCGTTGGCGGCCCGCGCACGCTAGGCTTGCCGCATCGATTTTTACGAGGAGTTCCGGTGCGTCCCCATTTCAAGTTCTGGCCCAAGCGGCTGCCCCACGCCATCACCCATCCAGCCACCTCGCTGTGGGACAACCTGGAGACCAACGCCCGCCGCTACCCCGACAAGGCGGCACTGGTGTTCTTTGGCACGGTGTTGACGTATTCCCAGTTGCTACAAAAAGCAGAGCAGCTTGCGCAGTGTCTGCGAGGGCTGGGGGTCGAAAAGGGTGATAGGGTTGTGCTGTGCATGCAGAACTGCCCGCAACTGGTGATCGCCCATTTCGCCATCCTGCGGGCCAACGCCGTGGTGGTGCCGGTCAATCCGATGAACCGTGCCGAGGAGCTCAAGCACTACATCATCGACCCCGATGCCCGGGTTGCCATCACCACCGCCGACCTGGCTGCCGAGTTGGCCCGCGCCAGCAATGCGCTGGAGCCCCGGCAGCGTCTGGCGCACCTGATCGTCTCGCACTTCGCCGACACCTTCAACATCCAGACCGCGGGCGACGATGCACCGCCCACGGCCTGGAACCCGTGGTTGATGACACGCCATGCCCTGCCCACGCTGGAGGGCGGGCAGGTGCTTGACTGGAACCAGGCCCTGGCAGCTGGCGGTGAGCTGCCGGCGTTGACCGTGGGTCCAACCGACATGGCCATCCTGCCCTACACCAGCGGCACCACCGGCCTGCCCAAAGGCTGCATGCACCCGCACAGCAGCATCATGCACAACGCGGTGGCCAGCGGCATGTGGGGCAATGGCTCCGCAGAAAACGTGGTGTTGGTGGTGGTGCCCATGTTCCACATCACCGGCATGGTCAGCGTCATGCACACCAGCATCCGCGGTGGTGCCACGCTGATCATCATGCCGCGCTGGGACCGCGACCTGGCCGGGCGACTGATCTCGCGCTGGAAGGTGACCCACTGGACCAATATCCCGACCATGGTCATCGACCTGATGGGCAGTCCCAACTTCGCCAGTTTCGACCTCTCCAGCCTGGTCTACATCGGCGGTGGCGGCGCCGCCATGCCCCAGGCCGTAGCCCAGCGCCTGCTGGAACAATACGGCCTGCGCTACGTGGAGGGCTACGGCCTGACCGAGACCGCCGCACCCTCGCACAGCAACCCGCCGGACGCGCCCAAGCAGCAGTGTCTGGGCATCCCCTTCATGGGCACGGACGCACGCGTCATCGACCCCGACACGTTGCAGGAGGTGCCGCAGGGCAGCTCCGGCGAAATCGTCATCCACGGCCCCGAAGTGTTCCAGGGCTACTGGAAGCGCCCGGACGCCACCGAGGCGGCCTTCATTCAGATGGACGGCAAGCGCTTCTTCCGCTCCGGCGACATCGGCATGGTCGACGAGGATGGCTACTTCTTCCTCACCGACAGGCTCAAGCGCATGATCAATGCGTCGGGCTTCAAGGTCTGGCCGGCCGAGGTGGAGGCGCTGATGTACCGCCACCCGGCCATCGCCGAGGCCTGCATCATCTCCACCCCCGACAGCTACCGCGGCGAATCGGTCAAGGCCGTCGTCGTGCTGCGTACCACGCACCGCGATCTGGTGACCGAGCAGGACATCATCGACTGGTGCCGTGAGAACATGGCGGTTTACAAGGTGCCGCGTGTGGTGCAGTTCGTCACCGCACTGCCCAAGAGCGGAGCGGGTAAAGTGATGTGGCGCACCTTGCAGGAACAGGAAGGATAGAACCATGTTTGAAACCGCAATAGCGGGCAGTCTGCCCAAACCCTCCTGGCTCTCGGAGACCGAGAAGCTCTGGCCACAGTGGAAGCTGGCCGGCCCCGAGCTACAGCAGGCCAAGGCAGACGCCACGCTGTTGTGGATCAAGGCCCAGGAAGACGCGGGGCTGGACATCGTCGGTGACGGCGAACAGAGCCGCCAGCACTTTGTGCATGGCTTTCTGGAGCAGGTCGAGGGCATCGACTTTGAGCACAAGGTTGAGATGGGCATCCGCAACGACCGCTACAAGGCCATGGTGCCGCAGGTGGTGGCGCCGTTGCGTCTCAAGGGCCGGGTGCATGCCTTCGAAGCCCGGTTGGCCCGTGCCCACACGCAGAAAAAACTCAAGTTCACGCTGCCTGGGCCGCTGACGATTGTGGACACCGTCGCCGACCGCTATTACGACGACCGCCAGACCATGGCCTTCGCCTTTGCCGAGTTGCTGAACCAGGAGGCATTGGCACTGGAGGCGGACGGCGTGGACATCATCCAGTTCGACGAGCCGGCCTTCAATGTCTACATGAAGGATGCCGCAGACTGGGGCGTCAAGGCCCTGGAGATTGCGGCCAGGGGGCTCCAATGCACCACCGCCGTGCACATCTGCTACGGCTATGGCATCAAGGCCAACACTGACTGGAAAGAAACCCTGGGTCAGGAGTGGCGCCAGTACGCACAGATTTTTCCTGCGCTGGCCGCCAGCTCCATCCAGCAGATCAGCCTGGAGTGCTACCACTCGCACGTGCCGCCCGAGATGATGGACCTGCTCAAGGGCAAGGACGTGATGGTGGGCGTCATCGACGTGGCCAGCGACGTGATTGAAACACCCGAACAGGTGGCCGACACCATCGGCATGGCGCTGCAGCATGTGCCCAAGGAACGCCTGTTCCCCTGCACCAACTGCGGTCTGGCCCCGATGAGCCGCGAGGTGGCACTGAAGAAACTTGAGGCATTGGCACAAGGGGCGGCGCTGGCGCGTGCCCGCTATGCCCAGTCAGGATCCTGCACATGACAACAACGCAACAACTCCCCCTCGGCTCGGCCAAGGACCTGGGCTTTTGCCCCGAGCGCACCCGCCGTCTGGTGGAGGTGCTGCAGGCCGAAGTCGGCAAGGCACGCCTGCCGGGCGCCGTGGCGCTGATTGCCCGGCGCGGCCAGGTGCTGCTGCATGAGACCGTCGGTCAGCAGGACCCGTCGAATGGCGTGCCTATGGCGCTGGATTCGATCTTCCGCATCTACTCCATGACCAAGCCGATTGTGTCGGTGGCGGTGATGCTGCTGATGGAGCGCGGCCAGTTGCTGCTCAGCGACCCGGTGGGCCAGTACCTGCCGGAGTTTGAAGACATCAAGCTCACCACCCACATCAGCGGCCACTCAGTGCAGCACCGCCCGCGCCATGTGCCCACCGTGCACGACCTGCTGCGCCACACCGCCGGGCTGACCTACGAGATCCTGGGTGCCGAGCCGATCCAGCGCCAGTACGCCCAGGCCAAGCTGGCTTCGCGCGACCGCACCAACCGTGAATTCGCGCAGGCGCTGGCCGCCATCCCGCTGATGTTTGAACCCGGCACGGTTTGGGAATACAGCCGCGCCACCGATCTGCTGGGCGCCCTGGTCGAGGTGGTCAGCGGCCAGACCCTGGGCGCCTTCCTGCAGGAACACATCCTGGGCCCGCTGGGCATGGTGGACACCAGCTTCGTGGTGCCGCCCGAAAAGCACCACCGCATCGCCGAAGCCTTCGAAAAAGACCCGGACGGCGGCATCGCCATGCGCCTGATCGACCTGCGCCAGACGCCACGCATGGAAGCCGGCGGCGCCGGCCTGGCCTCCACGTCGGCCGACTACGCGCGCTTTCTGCAATGCCTGCTGAACGGCGGCGAACTGAACGGCCAGCGCATCCTCAGCCCGGCCACCGTGCGCTACATGACGGCCGACCACTTGGGGCCAATCGGCGTGCACCGTGCTGGCCGCTCCGGCGAACTGCTGCCCCCCGGCCATGGCTTTGGCCTGGGCTTTGCCGTGCGCACGCAGGAGGGCGTGGCCGCAATGGCCGGCTCCAAGGGCCTGTACTACTGGGGCGGCATAGCCGGCACCACCTTCTTTGTGGACCCGACCAAAGACTTCTTCGCCCTGATGATGATCCAGGCCCCGAACCAGCGCGACTACTACCGCCCGCTGTTTCGCAACCTGGTGTACGCGGCGTTGCTGGAGTAGGTTTAAGAGAAACTGGCCGTTAGCCCTCGTGGAATATGCGTGAGCAGCTACTAAATTTGTAGCGTTATGAGGGTGGATGGGCTATCGGCTATCCTCGTGCCCTGCCTCACCAACCCCGTTTCCGACATCCCACCATGCTCACCGGCGACCTCTACGAATACATGCTGGGCAGAACAGCCAGCGCCGGGCGAAACGGCCAGTTCCGCACCCCGCGCGCTGTCGGAAATACTGGCCGAGCTGGCCAAGCTGGCCAAGCTGGAAGATGAAATTGCGGCGGGGATGAAGAGCTTGGAAGCGTTGCTGAAATAGCCCTTAAAAGTTATACTATGGTAAAACTAAGGAGCTTCTATGTTGCACGCATCCCTACGCCGCTCCGGTGGCTCATTCATCATGACCGTTCCCCTGTCCTACGTAGAGCAAAACCACCTGGATGCCGGTGCCCACTTGTCGCTGGAGATTGTGGGTGACACACTCACCATCAAACCCGAGCGCACCCGCCGCAGCTTGGCCGACCTTTTGGCCGCTACGCCTGAAGGCCTATGCCGCGCTGAAGGCTGGGACGAGCTGGGCAGCGCCGGGGCTGAACTGTGACCCCTGAGCGCGGCGACATTCTGCATTTGGCCTTCGACCCGGCCAGTGGTCACGAAATGAAAGGCAATCACTTTAGTCTGGTCGTGTCGCCCCGCGCATTCAATGCGCGCTTCAAACTTGCCATGGTGTGCCCCATCTCTGGCGGCATTGCAGACGCGGCACGCAGCGCCGGTTTTCTGGTGTCACTCATGGGTCTTGGCTTGCGCACGGACGGCCAGGTCCACGCCCACCAGATCAAGTCCCTGGACTGGGCCTCACGCCAAGCCACGCTGGTCGAGCGGGCGCCCGATGTGGTGGTGCAAGAAGTGCTGGACTGCTTGCACAGTGTGCTGGATTGATGCAAGCCCGTCAATCGCTGGCTCCAAGGCTCCTGGCCCTCGTGGAATATGCGTTAGCTGCTATCAAAAGGAGAGTTGTAAAAGAAATTTGATATTCAAATAACTATTTTTAAATATCAATAAACAGTTAAGCATGCTGTCCATGCAAAGCCTCAATCTTGAACAGCTCAAAGCCGCCACCGCCGCGGGTGGTGTCACTGGCATCACCCTGCGCGGCATTGGCCTCAATGAGTGCCGCATCGACGCCGCCCAGGCCGATGCCGACTACGACAAGTGGTTTCGTGCCAAGGTGCAGGTATCTATTGACGGGCTGGCGGACGGCAGCAACCGTCCTGGCCGAACTGGACCGCGAAGCCGCCACGCAGGCGCTGAACGGATTTGTGGCGGGCAAGGCGCTGAGTGCGAACCAGTTTGAGTTTGTGAACCTGAGCGTCACCCACCTGACCGAGCGGGGTGTGATGGAGGCGGCGCTGCTCTATGAGCCGCCGTTTACCAGTTACGCGCCACAGGGGCCCGACGCACTGTTCACGTCCGCCCAGGTGGACGAACTGTTTGGCGTGCTGGACCACATCAAGGCCACCGCGCTGGCGGCCTGATGGTCAAACAGGTCGTCTAAAAAACGTTTGCGAAAGAGCATGAGGCGCGCCAGGTAGAGCCCCCACATCAACACATAGAGCAGCATGTTGAGCGTGAACAGCACCAATGCCAGCGCGTGCAGGGCCGTCTAACGGTTACTCACTCAACCGAACGTAGGTGGCTAGCAAGGTGCTCTTGTTGACCACGCCCAGCAAGACCGGAGAGGCCAGGCTGTCGATCACGGGCAGACGTTCCCCGCGATGGTCCATGAAGCGTTGCAGCGCTTCCGCGAGCGTCATGTCCGATGTCAGTGGCGCAATATCATTCGTCAGCAGATCAGCCGCGCATTTTTGCGCCAGATCGGTGACTCTGTCGGCTGCACTGAGCCTTTTCAGAGGCACGACGCCAAGAAACCGGTTCAGCGTGTCGGTGACATAAAGGTATTTAACGGGGTACTGCAAAAACAATTGGCTCATGGCCTCCAGTCCGGCATCCAGCTGCACCACGGTCTGTGCCGGCTGCACCAGATCGCGCATGTGCAGGGTTCGCAGGCGCAACTGTTCATCGCGCTTGGCCATGCGAACCAGGGTGATGTCATACATCGAACCGGCATTGGCTGACCGAGCCACAAAGTAGGCGACCACGCAGGCGGTCATCAGCGGGAGCATGACCTGGTAGCTCAGTGTCATCTCGAAGATCATCAGGATGGCCATCAGCGGCGCCTGGGTAGCGCCGGCGAGAAACGCGCCCATGCCAACGATGGCATACGCAAAGGGTGCTGACGTAGCCTGGGGCCAGAGCGCCTGGACCGCCTGGCCGAAAACGTCCCCCATCAGGCAGCCAAAGAACAGGGCGGGCGTAAAGACCCCGCCGACGGCCCCGGAACCCACGGTAGACAGGGTTGCAATCGATTTGGCAACCAACAGCAACAGCAAGGCCGTGATGGACCAGGGTGAATGCAGAACCGAATTCACCACGCTGTATCCGTTGCCCCAGACCTCGGGCCACCGCAGCGATAGGAGTCCGACCACGAAGCCGCCCAATGCCAGACGCAAGGGCAGTGGCAAGGTCAGGCGTTCAAAGAGTTGACGACTGGAACTCAGGCCGCGCAAGAACACCGCCGAGGCAGCCCCGACGAAAATTCCCAACACGATAAACAACAACACTTCTAAGCCTGCCACGGACGGGAAGGCGGGCATCACGTAGGGGGCCTGGTAGCCGGAAAATTCGCGCATCGTGATATTGGCGACCACGGACGCCACCATGATGGGCCCCAGGCTTTCCATGGCCATCGAGCCCAGCACCACCTCGGCCACAAAGAAGGCCCCTGCAATGGGTGCGTTGTAGGCCGACGTGATTCCGGCGGCAGCGCCGCAGGCGACCAGCAGGCGAAGCCGATCGACCGGGAAGTGCAGTAACCGCCCCAGCAGCGAAGCGCTGAGTGCCGCCAGTTGCACCATGGAGCCTTCGCGCCCGATCGAGCCGCCACTGGCAATGCTGATCAGCGAAGATCCACTGCGAATCAGACTGGGCCGTACCGGAATGGAGCCGTCCCCAAGAACTGTGGCCTCCATATAGTCGCTTTTGGCCTGGGGAGCGGCATGGCTGCGCGCCAGGGCCAGCATCAGCACCGTGCCCGCAAGCAAGCCGCCGACGGTGGGAACCACCACCCGCAGCCAGGGCGGCAGGTGGACCGCGATCGCCACCAAACCACCGCCTTGCCCCAGAACCCGGCGGTCCAGTTCAAACAGTGCCAGGCGAAACAGCTCGGTCGCCAAGGCACCCAGCAGACCGGCCGGAATGGACCACAACAGCATCATCTGCCAGTCAGAGATGCGGAAAACCGCTCGCAACCGCGTACGCAGGGCGAGCACCACGGAGGCCAGATGCTTCATACGGACAAGGATAGCAGCGCGCAATGCGCCAGGGCCTTCAACCCGGCGCCCATTCAGTAAAATCGCTTGTCAGCACCCCTGGGATATGCGTATACAGCTATCAAAAAGAGAGTGAAATGCAGAACGCAAGAAGACGCTGGAGTGGGCCATGAAGACCGTTGCCCGCTGGCTCGGGCGCTGGCTCAGCCGTTACCTGACGCGTCGGAGCGCGGGCAGCAGCGTCAACGCCGCGTGGCCCATCGACTCGGACAAGCTTGCCGCCTTTTTGCGTCCCGGCGATGTGCTGCTGGTGGAGGGCAATACGCGCATCAGCGCGGCCATCAAATACCTGACGCAATCGACCTGGTCGCACGCCGCGTTGTTTGTGGGTGCGCAGGCGGGGCCGCATGGGCCGGACGGCCTGCCCTTGTGCCTGGTCGAGGCGGATATGGAACTCGGCGTACACGCTGTCGGCCTGGCGCATTTTCGGGGCTTGCATTGCCGGATATGCCGTCCGGTGGGCATGGCGCCAGATGAGGTGCAGCGCCTGTGTGACTTCGCCGTGCAGCGGCTGGGCGAGCAATACGATCTCAAGAATGTGTGGGATCTGGCGCGCTACCTGCTGCCTACGCCGCCGGTCCCGCCGCGTTGGCGCCGCCGCATGCTGGCGCTGGGCAGCGGCGACCCTACGCGCGCCATCTGCTCGACGCTGATCGCCCAATGCTTCGAATCGGTGCGCTACCCGATCCTGCCGTTGATCGAGACCGTACATCTGCAGGACCCCGAGCATGTAGACCATGTGCGCGAGATTTTGCATGTGCGCCACTACAGCCTGTACGTGCCGCGCGACTTCGACGTGTCACCGTATTTCCAGATCATCAAGCCGACGCTGGCGGCCGGATTCGACTACCACACCCTGGCGTGGGGGGAGCCGCCGAACCCCGTGCCAGACGCGCAGACGCCGCTCAGCCCTTAGCCACTTCCAGCACCAGCTTGCCGAAGTTTTCGCCGTTGAACAGCTTGAGCAGTGTCTCGGGGAAGGTCTGCAGGCCCTCCACCACGTCTTCCTTGCTTTTCATCTTGCCATCACGGATGTAGCCGGCCATCTCGGCAATCGCCAGGTGGTAGCGGTCGGCGTAGTCGAACACCACGATGCCTTCCATGCGGGCGCGGTTCACCAGCAGGCTCAGGTAGTTCTTGGGGCCTTGCACGGCGGTGGTGTTGTTGTACTGGCTGATGGCGCCGCAGATGATGATGCGGGCCTTTCGGTTGATCTTGGCCAGCACGTCGTCCAGAATTTCGCCGCCGACGTTGTCGAAGTAGATGTCCACGCCCTTAGGCGCGTGCTCTTTCAGGCCGGCACGCACGGCGCCTGCGCCGGCCTTGTAGTCGATGCAGGCGTCAAAGCCCAGTTCTTTCACCACCCAGTCGCACTTGGCTTGCCCGCCGGCAATACCGACCACGCGGCAGCCCTTGATCTTGGCGATCTGGCCCACGGTCTGGCCCACGGCACCGGCGGCGCCGGACACCACTACGGTCTCGCCGGCCTGGGGCAGGCCCACGTCCATCAGGCCGAAGTAGCCGGTCATGCCGGGCATGCCCAGCACGTTGAGCCATTGGGTCAGGCTGCCGGCGCGCAGGTCAATCTTGGCCAGGCCGTTGCGTTTGATCTCGTCGGCGGCGATAGTGATGTATTCCTGCACGCCAAAGCTGGCGTACACGTAGTCGCCCACCGCAAAGTCGGGATTCTTGGAGGCAATCACCTTGCCGACACCGCCAGCGCGCATGACTTCACCAATGCCAACTGGCGGGATGTAGCTCTTGCCTTCGTTCATCCAGCCGCGCATGGCCGGGTCCAGGGACAGGGCCAGCGTCTTGAGCGCGACGCCGCCATCAAGAGGCTCGGCCACGGGCTCGGTGGTGTGGCTCCAGTCGGTGGGTTTGGGCATGCCCACGGGGCGAGCGGCAAGGCGGATCTGGTGGTTGACGAGGTTGGCGAGGGACATGGCAAATACTCCGCAGGGGGATCACAGGGTGGGGCAAGCGGCAAGCGGCTTGCGTGGGAGGCGCATGGTAGCCCGGGCTCTTCGCGGCGGGCGTTGCCAATGCGACAGTCCTTTGCCCCCGGCCCGCATGCGGAGTGGTCCTGGTCTGCGTTTAAGCTTGGGGGCATGACGACAACCATCTTTTCTCCACCCTGCGTGGCATTGCCCGATGCCATCCACACGCTGCAACGGCAGGGTTATGCCGTGCTTTCGGCACAGTCCGTATCTGCACTGACCCACACCGCCTTGGCGGACCTGATGGCCCTCGTGCCGAGTTGGAACGACCTGCCGCCGGACCAATACCTGAAAGACGGTGGTCGCTACCGCCGCCGCCGCCACGCCAGCTATATCGTCAGCGATGGGCAGTTGCAGCCGGTTGTGCACCGCGCACATTGGCAGCCGCTGGAGTACAACGCACTGCATGGCGGCATGCAGCGCTGGTTTGAACCCGTGCTGGCCGAAACGGCGGCGCGGCCCGCGTGGTCGAATCTGCTGCTGGCCTTGGGCGGGCTGTGCGCGCAGCTCAGGGGTGCGCAGCCCTGGTTTGTGGAGGCACATCAATTCCGCATTGACACCACCGACGGCATTGGCCGCCCCACCCCCGAGGGCGCGCACCGCGATGGAGTGGATCTGGTGGCGGTGTTTCTGGTCGGTCGCGAGGGTGTCAAGGGGGGCGAGACGCGTGTGTTTGAGGCAGCCGGCCCCAATGGCCAGCGCTTCACGCTGAGCGAGCCGTGGTCGCTGTTGTTGCTGGACGATTTGCGGGTGATTCACGAGTCCACGCCGATCCAGCCGCTGGCCCCCGATGGACACCGCGATACCCTGGTAATTACCCTGCGAAACGGGGGGTTTCAGGACGATATAAAAGGTGTTCTGCCCGACTAGAATATCTGCCAGAACCGGGTGCACCGGTCCCAAGGAGATCTATGTCCTGTTCGCCGGCCGAGCTGAAAAGAAAAAGCGACGAATTCCTTTCCAAATGGCAAGCATGCAAATCACACCCTGGCCTTGATGGGTTTGTGGAATTTGCCGTCGCCGTTTCCAGTTTCACCGAGTTCCTAGACGCCAAGGGCCTGCCGGGCCTGCACCAGATCGCCCGTGCCGTTGAGCAGCAAGTGTTGTCACAGTTCGATCGCTGGAACAGTGACCCCATGCCGGACAGTCCGATGGAGGACCTGGACGGGCAGATTGCCGATTTCAGCGTGCGCATCCATGCGTTTCTGGAAGAGAACACCGACTCCAACCCCGAGCGGCGCCTGCACCAGGCGAACGACGTTGTTACCGATTTGCTGCCGGTCAAGAAAATCTGGCTGGTGACCTCGGCGCCGGATGCATGGAAAGAGGTGGTCACACAAGCCGGTTACTTCAACATCCAGGTCGAGGTGTGCGGTGCACACTATGACCAGAAGTCCACCCAGGACCCCACCATGGTGCTGGTCGATGCCAAGGGGCTGGAGCCCACGGCCTTCATTGTGCGGGTGCAGGCGTTGCGTAGCCGTTTTTCCGCCAGCAGCATCATCGGCCTGCAGCTGCCGCCGGACTTTGAGGGGCTCAAGCTGGCCCTGCGCGTGGGGTGCGACTTCTGCTTTCCGGCGGGTACCCAGCAGTCCGTCATCATGGCCCGCATCGTCAAACTGTGCGGCAGTGAGGAGGAGCCGCCTTACCGGGTCCTGGTGGTTGAGGATTCCAAGACCGCCAGCACGCTGATCCAGCGCACGCTGAAGGAATCCGGTGTGGAATCCATGGCCATCTCCAAGCCGCAGGAGGTGTTGACCGCGCTGGCGAAATTCCAGCCGGACCTGGTGCTGATGGACATGTATATGCCGGGCTGCACCGGCGTGGAGGTGACCCGCGTCATCCGCCAGCACGAAGAATTTTTGTCCACTCCGGTGGTGTACCTGTCGGCCGACACCAGCATCGCCCTGCAGGTGGATGCACTGCGCCTGGGGGGCGACCATTTCCTGACCAAACCGTTCAATCCGGTCATCCTGAATGCCGTGGTACGCAGCAAGATCGAGCGCTACCGCGTGCTGCGGCGCTCCATGTTCCTGGACAGCCTGACCGGGCTGCTGAACCACACCACATCCAAACAGCGGGTGGATGCCGCCGTGACGGCCGCGTTTGCCGAAGGCACGCCGCTGTGCGTGGCCATGATTGACATCGACCATTTCAAGAAGGTCAATGACACCTATGGCCACCCCATGGGTGATCAGGTGATTCGCAGCATGTCGTGGCTGCTCAAGCAGCGGCTGCGCAAGACGGACGCGGTGGGTCGCTACGGTGGCGAAGAGTTTCTGGTGATACTGCCGCAGGCCAATGGCGAGCGGGCACGCCAGTTGCTGGACCGCATCCGCATCGACTTTTCGGAGTTCCGCCATCCGGTGAATGGCACCACGTTTGCCTGCACCTTTTCCTGCGGCATTGCGCAGTTGCAGCCGGGCATGACGGCGCAGTCCATCGTCAAACTGGCCGACGAGGCCCTGTACCAGGCCAAGCACCAGGGCCGTAACCAGATTGTGGGCGGCGACTGAGGCGCCGCCCGGTCGGTTTATACGGTTTCTGCTGCGTCTACGGTGGCGGTTTCGGGGCTGGAGCAACTGGGACTCGCGCAGCCGTGGATTTCGGCCGTTGGCAAGGCCTGGGGCGCGCTGATGGCACCGGTTTCCGTGTCATAGCCCACGCGTTGCAGGTGCATCGCCAGCGCGGCATCCATGGAGGCCGCATGCTGAGGGAACCACACGGCCAGTTCCTTGGCCATCTGGCGCACCATGGCCAGATCACCTGCTGCGCCTTGCACGGCACCCTGTTGCATGATTTGCAGCACGACCTTGTGCTGCATGCTGTGGCAGTTGCTGGCGGCAAAGCGGGTCTCTGCCATCCAGCGATCTTCGCGGCTGAAATGGTCATCGGTGTGGGCCACCAGGTCTTGCCAGGCAGAAACCACCGCGCCATCCGATGCGGTCTCTACCGTTTCCAGCAGTTCCACAAACTCCTGGTGGGTGCTGTCCATCTGGGGCACGTTCAATACAAAGTCATCAGACCATTCAAGTGCAGGCACAAAGTTCTCCGAAGTACATCAATACAGCCAGGGTCACAGTGCGTGTGTGACGATTTTGAAATCCGCGTCGTCCGGGAAGGTCTTGACCGAGAAGCCCAGGCTGCGCATCAGCTTGAGCATGCCCGGGTTGTTGGCCAGCACCAGGCCGTCCATTTCGGTCAGACCTTTTTCGCGGGCCACGTCCATGATGCTGAGCATCAGGCGTGAGCCCAGTCCCTTGCCGTTGAAATCGTCGGCGACCACCAGCGCAAACTCGCAACTGGACTGATCAGGGTTGGTGATGTAGCGCGAAACACCGACGATGCGCTCGGTCTCGGTGATCTCGCCGTCCAAGCCCGCCGTGCGCTCCTTGAACACCGCCACCAGGGCCATTTCGCGGTCGTAGTCGATCAGTGTGAAGCGGGCCAGCATGGTCGGCGGCAGCTCGGTGATGCTGGAGACAAAGCGGAAGTAACGGCTCTCGGGTGAGAGGTGCTGCATCAGGTCCTGCAGCATCTGGGCGTCGTCCGGGCGGATGGGGCGCACGGAGTATTCACCACCACCGGGCAGTGGCCAGACCTGCTCGAAGCGGGCCGGGTAGGGCAGGATGGCCAGGTGGCCGTAGTGGTTGGTGCCGCCACTGGCGGCCTGCGAGGCATGGTCGATGACGATGCGCGCATCCACCGCCACCGCACCGTGTTCGTCCACGATGAAGGGGTTGATGTCCATCTCGCGCAACTGCGGCAGCTCGCACACCATTTCCGAGACGCGCAGTAGCACCTGTTCCAGTGCATCCATGTTGACTGCGGCATTGCCGCGCCATTCGCCCAGGGTCTCGACAACGCGGGAGCGTTCGATCAGGCGTCGGGCCAGGAACTGGTTCAGTGGCGGCAGTTCCATCGCGCGGTCGTTGATCAGCTCGATCATCGTGCCACCGGCACCGAAGGCGATCACCGGACCAAACGGGTCGTCGGTGACCAGGCCGATGTAGATCTCGCGCCCACGCTTGGCGCTGGCCATGTTCTGCACGGTCACGCCGTTGATGCGAGCCTTGGGTTGTAGCCGGGTCACGGTTTGCATCATGTCGTTGTAGGCATCGCGCACACCGGTAGCGTTGATGATGTTGAGTGCCACGCCCTGCACGTCGGACTTGTGGCTGATGTCCGGCGAGTCAATCTTCAATGCGATCGGGAAGCCGAGCTGTGTGGCGATCATCATAGCCTCGTTGGCGCTGCGGGCCAGCATGGTGGTGGTGACCGGGATGTGGAAGGCCGACAGCAGCGTCTTGGACTCCATCTCGGTCAGCACCTTGCGCCGCTCGGTCAGCACGCCTTCAATGACCAGACGGGCACCTTCGATATCGGGCTTGTTCAGCGTGGACAGGGGCGGTGGTGTCTGTTGCAGCAGCAACTGGTTCTGGTAGAACGAGGCCAGGTTGCCAAAGGCGCCCACGGCGGCCTCAGGCGTGCGAAAGCTCGGAATGGCGGCTTCCTTCAGGATGGCGCGCGCCGCGCCCACCGAGGCATCGCCCATCCAGCATGACAGCAGGGGTTTGCCAATGGTGCGTTTGACCTCTGCGAGGGCCGTGGCGACTGCGGCTGCGTCACCACCAGCCTTGGGCGAGTAGATGGCCAGCATGCCGTCAATCTGGCGGTCTTTTTCGGCGGCTGCAATGGCAGCCTTGAAATGTTCGGGGCCGGCATCTTCGGACAGGTCGATCAGATCGGTCAGAGAGGCCAATGGCGGTAACAGCGGCTTCAGGGTCGCAACCGACTCGCTGGAGAGCTTGCCCATCTGCAGCGAAATCTCGTTAATCCAGTCAGCCGCCAGCACACCGGGGCCACCACCGTTAGTGACAATAGCCAGGCGCTTGCCCACGGGGCGGTAGCGCGAGGCCAGGCACTTGGCCGCTGAGAACAGAGCCACGAAGGATCGCACGCGCACCGCACCGGCGCGTCGCAGCGCGGCGTCGAACACGTCGTCGCTGCCGACGATGGCGCCGCTGTGGGTTTGGGCAGCCTCGTTGCCGGCGGCTTTGCGGCCAGCCTTGAGCACGACCACCGGTTTGGCATTGGCGGCAGAACGCAGCGCACTCATGAAGCGGCGGGCGCTGGAGATGCCTTCCATGTACACCACGATGCTGTGGGTCTGCGCGTCATTGGCCAGAAAGTCCAGAGCTTGTGCGATGTCCACCGAGGTGTGTGGGCCGAGTGATACGACTGACGAGAAACCAACGCCATTGCTGCGTGCCCAGTCCAGCATCGACGAGGTCAGTGCACCGGATTGCGACACGAGCGCGAGTGAACCGGGGCTGGCCAGGGGACCCGCTGCACTGGCGTTCAGCAGCAACCGGGGCCGCTGGATGCCCAGCGAGTTGGGTCCCAGCAGGTGGATGCCTTCACGCCGGGCGATTTTTTTCAGCTCAGAGGACTGCTCGGCCGAAATGCCGCTGGAAATGACCAGAGCTGCGCGGCAGGCCATGCGCCCCGCCAGCTCCAGCGCCGCAGCCACGTCGGATGGGGGAAGCGCAATGATGGCCAGATCGGCGCGGGCTTGCGCCAGGTCGGCCAGCGTGCCGCTGGTATGGATGTCCAGAAACTGCAGGGTGCCCGTGAAGCGCTGTGCGCGCAGGGCCTCCAGCAAGGCCACTGCCTGCGCCGTCTGTGTGGAGGGGTCGCCGACGCTACCGACAAATACGGCAACGGACTCGGGAGTGAACAGAGGGGTAAGGTAGTGTTTGTCCATATCAGTTTCTCAGTCGGCGCCAATCAGCACCTTGACGTGGGCCGCCACGCTGCGCGCCAGGGGGCTGAGTACATATCCGCCCTCCAGGCAGGAAATCACACGTCCCTTGCTGTGGCGTTTGGCCACGGCCAGGAGTTGCTGGGTGACCCAGGCGTAGTCGGCTTCGACCAGACCCAGGTTGCCCATGTCGTCTTCGCGGTGCCCATCAAAGCCGGCAGAAATGTAGATTAGCTCGGGGGCAAAGGCGTCCAACGCTGGAAGCCATTGCTTGGTGACCGCCTCCCGGAAGGCCTCGCTGCCAGAGCGTGACGGCAGACCCACGTTGACCATGTTCGGCCCGGTGGCGTTTTCGCCGCTGAAGGGGTAGATGCCCTGCTCAAAGATGGAGCACATCAGTACGCGTTCGTCGCCGCGGAAGATGTCTTCGCTGCCGTTGCCGTGGTGCACGTCAAAGTCGATCAGCGCGATGCGCTGGACGCCATGCTCGGTGAGCGCGTGGCGTATTCCCACGGCGATGTTGTTGAAGAAACAAAAACCCATGGCAGCCGCACGTTCCGCATGGTGGCCGGGCGGGCGCACGCAGCAGAACGCGCTGGGAGCCTCACCCGCCACCACCAGATCGGTGGCCTGCACAACGGCGCCGGCGGCGCGCAGCGCGGCCTGCACGGTGTGGGGGTTCATTTCGGTGTCGGGGTCGACGCGGTGGTAACCCTCGGCCGGGGATGCATCCATTAACTCTGCCACATACAGCGAGGAGTGGGCATGCGCCAGCTGCGCGGCGGTGGCCAGCGGTGCGTAGTAGGGGTGCATGTAGTCCAGTAGACCCTTGGTCAACAGCATGTCGTTGATGGCACTCAGCCTTTCCGGGCATTCCGGGTGGTGGGGTCCCATTTCGTGGCGGGAGCAATCGGCATGGGTGATGTAGGCTGGCAGCAAATCGGTCTCCACGTGGCGTCAGGCAAACCTTGGTTGGAACCTGTCGCGAGTTTAGGGTTATCCCCAGTAAGAATTCTTGACTTAAAGCAATTTAAAGAGAAAACGCCTCTAGCCCTCGTGGAAAGGGCGTGAGGCGCTATCATATTTAAAGCGTTTTGGTCTGTGCAAGGAATTACATGCGTTCAAAGATGGCGGCAATGCCCTGGCCACCGCCAATACACATGGTCACCAGTGCATAACGACCCTGAATGCGCTGCAGCTCGTAAATGGCTTTCACGGTGATCAGCGCGCCGGTGGCACCGATGGGGTGGCCCAGCGAAATGCCGGAGCCGTTGGGGTTGACCTTGGCCGGGTCCAGGCCCAGGTCGCGGCTGACGGCGCACGCCTGTGCAGCGAAAGCCTCATTGGCCTCGATCACATCCAGATCGTTGACGGTCAGACCAGCCTTCTTCAGCGCGGCTTGGGTCGCGGGCACCGGGCCAATGCCCATGTACTTGGGGTCCACGCCGGCGTGGGCGTAAGCCACCAGGCGCGCCATGGGCTTGAGGCCGCGGGCCTTGGCGGCGCCGGCTTCCATCAGCACCACGGCGGCGGCGGCATCGTTAATGCCGGAGGCGTTGCCAGCGGTGACCGTGCCGTTTTCCTTGAGGAAGGCGGGCTTGAGCTTGGCCATGTCGGCCAGCGAACAGTTGGGGCGGAAGTGCTCATCCACCGCGTAGGCCACGTCGCCCTTCTTGCTTTTGAGCATGACCGGCATGATCTGGTCCTTGAAGTAGCCGGCCTCGGTGGCGCGCTGGGCGCGGTTGTGGCTTTCCACGGCCAGGGCGTCCTGGTCTTCGCGGCTGATGCCCCACTTGGCGGCAATGTTCTCGGCCGTCACGCCCATGTGGATGGTGTGGAAGGGGTCGTGCAGGGCGCCGATGACCATGTCGATCATCTTGGTGTCACCCATGCGGGCGCCCCAGCGCATGTTAAGGCTGGCAAAGGGCGCGCGGCTCATGTTTTCGGCACCACCGCCAATGGCCACGTCGGCGTCGCCCAGCAAGATGCTCTGGCTGGCCGACACAATCGCCTGCAGGCCCGAGCCGCACAGGCGGTTGACGTTGAAGGCGGGTGTGCCCTCGGCACAACCACCGTTGATGGCTGCCACGCGGGACAGGTACATGTCCTTGGGTTCGGTGTTGACCACGTGGCCGAACACCACGTGGCCGACCTCCTTGCCCTCCACCTGGGCGCGTGCCAGGGATTCGCGAACCACCTGGGCGGCCAGCTCGGTGGGGGGAGTGTCTTTCAGGCTTCCGCCAAAGGTGCCAATGGCGGTGCGCACGGCGCTAACTACAACGACTTCACGGGACATAGGGTTTGCTCCTAACGGGTTAATCAATACGATGCACGATTGATTGTGTACCGATTTGTCTACAGGTGTCTGACAGGGCCTTCCAGATCCTCTGGGTTAGTCCGCTACCGGTCCCGTTGAGAGGGGGCAACTGCCTTGGGCTTGATCTGCATCATTGAAACCCGGATGTATGCGTTGCCGGCGCAATCGGGTGAGAGCAGAATCAAACCGACACTAAGTCCCAAGCCACGGTTCAATATGGTGAACAGCGAGAACTGTCGAATGTTTTTTGCAACGTGCTCACGCCAAACCTATACAGGCCACCGGGTCGACTCCGGCGTGAATCGGGCATGCATCCCATCCATTTCGATCTCAAGCGGTTGTAAGAACCGTATCAAAGCTTGCCGGTTCGCTATGGAAGTGGTCCTGCAACGCACTAAACCAAGCTCTGAGTGCCGTTCATGAACTGTCCAAGGATTGTCAGGCGGCGCAAGCAAGATTGAAAACTGTCACTGCGGTGATCGAAAGGAAACCATGGAAATCGTAGAAGCAGATGTTGCCATTGTGGGCGCCGGTGGCGCGGGCTTGCGAGCGGCTATTGCGTTGGCGCAGACCGATCCCACGCTCAAGATTGCCCTGATTTCCAAGGTCTACCCGATGCGCAGCCACACCTGTGCGGCCGAGGGCGGAGCCGCCGGGGTGGTCAAGCCGGACGACAGCTTCGAGCTGCACTTTGACGACACGGTGGGCGGCGGAGACTGGCTGTCCGACCAGGACTGCGTGGAGTATTTCGTGCATGAGGCCCCCAAGGAACTGATGCAACTGGAGCACTGGGGTTGCCCCTGGAACCGCGAAGCGGATGGTTCCGTCGCGGTACGACCGTTCGGCGGCATGAAAAAGCAGCGGACCTGGTTTGCTGCAGACAAGTCCGGCTTTCACATCCTGCACACGCTGTTCCAGACCACCTTGCAGTTTCCATCCATCACGCGGTATGACGAATACTTTGCGCTGGACCTGCTGGTCGACGAGGGGCGCTGCCAGGGCCTGACGGCCATGGAAATGCGCAGCGGCATGATCAAGCAGTTCAACGCCAAGTCGGTGATCATCTGCGGCGGCGGAGCGGGGCGCATGTTCCCGTTTACGACCAACGGTGCGATCAAGACCGGTGACGGCATGGCCATGGCCTACCGGGCCGGCGTACCGCTCAAGGACATGGAGTTTGTGCAGTACCACCCCACGGGTCTGCCCAATACCGGCAGCCTGTTGACCGAAGCCTGTCGGGGCGAGGGCGGTGTGATGCTGAACAAGAATGGCCGGCGCTACCTGCAGGACTACGGTATGGGGCCGGAAACACCGCTGGGTGAGCCGCAACTCAAGACCATGGAGTTGGGCCCGCGCGACCGCGTGAGCCAGGCCTACTGGCACGAACTGCAGAAGGGCAATACCGTCACCACGCCGTGGGGCGAATGCGTGCTGCTGGACATGCGCCATCTCGGTGAGAAATACATTGACGAGCGTCTGCCCTTGGTCCGCGAACTGGCGATTGCCTACCTAGGCGTGGACATCGTCAAGGATGCGGTGCCGATCCGTCCGGTGGTGCACTACATGATGGGTGGCATTTCGACCAATACCAAGGCCGCAACACCGTTGCCGGGTCTGTTCGCCGCTGGCGAGTGCGCCTGTGTGAGCCTGAACGGCGCCAACCGGCTTGGCTCCAACTCCCTGGTGGAGCTGCTGGTGTTCGGGAAGAGCGCAGCACTCTCTGCCATTGAGCACGCCAAGTCCGTGGGGCCGGCCAACAAGGCGGCCCTGGCGGAACGCGCCAAGGAGAGCCAGGCCCGCGTGCGCGAACTGTTCTCGCGCACCGACGGCACCGAGTCCATGTCCGGCCTGCGCAAGGAAATGATGGACACCATGGAGAAGAACTGTGGCCTGTACCGCACCGAGGCGGGCCTGCAGGAGGCGGTGACCAAGATTGCCGAGTTGCGCCAGCGCTACCAGAAGGTGACGCTGCACGACAAGAGCAATGTGTTCAATACCGACCTGTTCCAGGTGCTGGAACTGGGCTCCATGCTCGACTGCGCCGCCGCGCTGACGGTATGCGCGCTGGCCCGCAAGGAGTCGCGCGGCGCGCACCAGCGACTGGACTATGTGGAGCGCGACGACAAGGACTACCTGCGCCACAGCATGGCCTACTACCAGGGCATGGACACACCGCGTGTGGATTACCTGGATGTGGTGATCACCAAGTCGCCACCCGGCGTGCGGGACTATTCAGGAGACCACAAATGACTGAACTGAAGAAGCGTCTGGTCCAGTTGGAGGTCCTGCGCTACGATCCCGAGAAGGACAGTGAACCCCACTTCCAGAAGTATGAAGTGGAGTGCAACGAGGAGTGGGTGGTGCTGGATGCGCTCACGGCCGTCAAGGAGCGCATCGACCCCACGCTGAACTTCCGCTGGTCCTGCCACATGGCGGTGTGCGGCAGCTGCGGCATGATGGTCAATGGCGAACCCAAGCTGTCCTGCCATGCCTTCCTGCGTGACTATGTTGGAATGGTGATCCGCGTCGAGCCTCTGGCCAACTTTCCGATCGAGCGTGATCTGGTAACCGTTGCCGATGACTTCATCGACAAGCTCAAGCGCGTCAAGCCCTACCTGATCCCCAAGGAGAAGAAACCCATCTCCGAAGGCGAATACAAGCAGACGCCGGCGCAGTTGATGAAGTACCGCCAGTTCTCCATGTGCATCAACTGCATGCTCTGCTATGCGGCCTGCCCTGAATACTCCCTGCAACCCCAGTTCATCGGCCCGGCGGCTATCACGCTGGCGCACCGCTACAACCTGGACTCGCGCGACGGTGGTCGGGACGAGCGCCAGGAAGTGATTGCCACCAACGAGGGCGTGTGGGAATGCTCCTTCGTCGGCGCCTGCTCCGAGGTCTGTCCCAAGGCGGTCGACCCGGCTGGTGCGCTCCAACAGGTCAAGGTTGCCAGCACGCTGGATTGGTTCAAGGAACATCTGTTACCCGGAGGTTCGAAATGAGTCGCAAACCCTTTGTTCGCCCGGTCTCCAAGACCGGTTGGTGGCTCAAGCACCCGCGCTATATGCGCTACATGTCGCGCGAGGTGACCTGTGTCTTCATCGGCGCATTTGCGTTGCTGATGGTGTGCGCGCTGGAGCGTCTGTCCAAGGGCCAGGCGGCGTACGATTCCTTCGTTGCCGCGCTGCAGGGGCCGCTGAGCATTCTGGGTCTGATCCTGGTGCTGGTCTTTGCGCTGCACAACGCCACCAGCTGGTTCAACGTCACACCCAAGGCGCTGCCAGTGCAAATCGGTGAGGAGTTCCTGGCCGGCAAATACATTGTGGGTGCGCACTATGCGGTGTGGATCGTGGCCTCACTGGTCGTGCTGTTCTTTGCGGGAGTGCTGTAGCCATGGCCAAATCGAACAAACCCATTTTCTGGAGCCTGTTTGCCGCCGGCGGCACGCTGGCCGCATTTCTGGCACCGGTGCTGGCGTTGCTGTTCCTGATGCTGGCCATGGGGCACCCGCCCAGTCTGCTCAGCTACGCGAATCTGCATGCCTTTGCCGCCAACTGGCTGGGCAAGGTATTTCTGCTGGGGGTTATCACGCTGTTCTTGTGGCATGCCGCCCATCGCCTGCGGGTGACGCTGCATGACTTTGGTCTTCGCCAGGACGCCATTGTCGCGGTCGTGGTTTACTTGGGGGCAGCGGCCGGAACCGGCCTGACGGCGCTGTACCTGCTGCGTATCTGATTTTTAAGGTCTATTCGTGAGTCCAAAACAAACTGCCGCCATCGTACAAACAGAAACAATACAGGCCATGGGCCCAGGGCGTTCAATGACGCCCGCGGTTATTCCGGAGTATTTGCACAACACCTACTGGTGGGCCTATCTGCACCCCCGGGCGGTGCACATTTTTGAGCGGCAATGGCTGGTCAACCTGATACTCTGGGGCAACTTTGCCAAACTGCGTGATGTCGCCTTGCAGGAAATGGGCGAGGTCATCAACGGCCGGGTATTGCAGGTGGCCTGTGTCTACGGTGACTTCACCGAGCACATGGTGCGCCGCCTGGGACCGCAAGGCAGCGTGGATGTGATTGACGTGGCCCCCATCCAGATCAAGAACCTGCAGGCCAAGCTTAGCAACCCGCACCATGTGAATGCGCTGCTGCAGGACTCTTCGGACCTGCACTTTGAGGATGGCAGTCACGACGCTGTGGTGGTGTTCTTCCTGCTGCACGAGCAGCCGGCCGAGGTGCGCCGCAAGACCATTGCCGAGGCGCTGCGTGTCACCAAGCCGGGCGGCAAGCTGATCTTTGTGGACTACCACAAGCCCACGGCTCTGAGCCCGTTCCGTTACCTGATGGTGCCGGTACTGACCACGCTGGAGCCCTTTGCCATGGACCTTTGGAACGGCCAGATTGCCGACTGGCTGCCAAAGGACGTGACGTACACCAGCATCGACAAACAGACCTACTTCGGCGGCTTGTACCAGAAGGTCGTGATCACGCGTTAGTCTCTGCGCCTTCCACCAGAAAGCGCACACGGCGCACGCCGTTCCACTCGTCGGCATCCAGCCGGAAGGCCAGCGTTACCTTGGCCGGCAACGGCTCGGTGTGGCCGAACCAGATGCCATCCACCGGTTGGCCGCGGTGTTTGAGTTTGAGCGCCATGTGCTTTTCACCGACCAGGCGCTGCGACACCACCTCGACCTCTTCACTGAAGGTCGGCGCAGCAAAGCCCTGGCCCCAGACTTCCTTGTGCAAGGTGTCCACCAGGTCCACACGCAGGTATTCGGGCTCCAGCGGGCCGTCGGTCTCCAGCCGGCGGGTCAGGGTGGCGGCATCCAGCCACTCCTGCGCAACGTCAATCAGCGCCTGCTCGAAAGTGTCCAGCCCGTCCTCGTGGATCGTGCAGCCCGCCGCCATGGCATGGCCCCCAAAGCGCAGCAGCACGCCCGGATGGCGCTTGGCCACCAGGTCCAGTGCGTCGCGCAGGTGAAAGCCAGGGATGGAGCGGCCCGAGCCTTTCAACTCGTGTTCCTTGCCCGGCGCCGCGCTGGCGGCAAACACAAAGGCAGGGCGGTGCAGCTTGTCCTTGATGCGCGAGGCCACGATGCCCACCACGCCCTCGTGGAAGTCCGGGTCAAACACGCAGATGGCAGGTGGCGGCGCTTCGCCTTCCTCGAACAGGGACTCGGCCACCAGCAGCGCCTGCTCGCGCATGTCGCCTTCAATGACACGGCGTTCGCGGTTGATGCCGTCCAGGGTCCTGGCCAGTTCGTCGGCGCGTGCCGGGTCGTCGGTCAGCAGGCACTCGATACCCAACGTCATATCGCTCAGCCGGCCCGCCGCGTTGATGCGCGGACCCAGTGCAAAGCCGAAATCGAAGGCCGTTGCCGCCACCGCAGAGCGCCCGGATGCTACAAAAAGGCTAGCTATACCTGCAGGCATGGCGAGGGCTCGCACCCGTTTTAATCCCTGGGCCACTAGGCGACGGTTGTTTGCGTCGAGCTTGACGACGTCGGCCACGGTGCCCAGCGCTACCAAGGGCAACAGCGGGTCCAGCTTGGGCTGAGTGGACGCGTCAAACACACCGCGCGCACGCAACTCGCCGCGCAGTGCCAGCAGCACGTAAAACATGACGCCAACGCCCGCTATCGACTTGCTGGCAAATTCACAGCCGGGCTGGTTCGGGTTGACGATGACGTCCGCGTTGGGGAGTTCGGCAGCGGGTAGATGGTGGTCCGTCACCAGCACCTGCAGGCCCAGGGCGCGAGCATGGGCCACACCTTCCATGCTGGCAATGCCGTTGTCCACGGTGATCAGCACATCGGCTCCCGAGTCCTTGACCCGCTGGGCAATCGGTGCGGTCAGGCCATAGCCGTCCACAATCCGGTCCGGCACGATGTAGTCCACATGCCGCGCGCCCAGCAGTTTGAGCCCGCGCAGGGCGACAGCGCAGGCGGTGGCGCCGTCGCAGTCGTAATCGGCCACCACGCACAGGCGCTTGTCCTGTGCCATGGCATCGGCCAGCAGGCGGGCGGCCTCGGGCAGGCCCTTCATGGTGGAGGGGGGCAGCAGCTTGGCTAGTGCGTCGTTCAGCTCCTCGGTGCCGCAAACGCCGCGCGCCGCATACAGGCGCGCCAGCAGGGGGTGAATTCCGGCCTGCTCCAGCACCCAGACGCTGCGGGGCGGAATGTCACGGGGGATGATGTTCATGGGTGGCATTGTCCGCCATGTAACCCTTACGCCCGCAAGCGGAAAGGCAATCGGTACACAATGCAGCCATGCTCCAACATTCCCAAGCCCAACTCTCCATGCTCGACCTCGTGGCGGTGCGCGAAGGCTGCACCGTGGCGCAGGCATTGGCCCTGTCCCTGCGCACGGCGCAACATGCCGAGCGCCTGGGCTTCACCCGCTACTGGCTGGCTGAACACCACAACATGACAAGCATTGCCAGTTCCGCAACGGCGGTGCTGGTCGGCTATATCGCGGGTGGCACGCAGCGCATCCGCGTGGGCTCGGGCGGCATCATGCTGCCCAACCACGCGCCGCTGGTGGTGGCCGAAGCCTTTGGCACGCTGGCCGAGTTGTACCCCAACCGCATCGACCTGGGGCTGGGCCGTGCACCCGGCACCGACCCGTTGACCATGCGGGCGCTGCGTCGCAACCGTGCTGAGACCGAACAAGACTTTCCGCATGAGGTAACGGAGCTGCAGGAACTGCTGGCCGATGCGCGCCCCGGCCAGCGCCTGGTGGCCAACCCCGGCGCGGGGACCCATGTGCCGATCTGGCTGCTGGGCTCCAGCCTGTTCTCCGCCCAGTTGGCGGCAGAGCGGGGTTTGCCCTACGCCTTTGCATCGCACTTTGCACCGCAGATGCTGTTGCAGGCCCTGGCCATCTACCGGCGCAACTTTCGCCCCTCTGCGACGCTGGACAAACCCTATGTGGCCATTGGCGTGCCACTGGTGGCGGCACCGACGGATGACGAGGCGCAATTCCTGGCCAGCAGCGTGTACCAGCGCGTGCTGGGCATTCTGACTGGTGAGCGCAAGAAGCTGCAACCGCCGGTGGAGAATTTTGTGGCGTCGCTGTCCGAGCGTGAACGCCAGGCTATTGTCGAATTCCTGGGTATGGCGGTGATCGGCGGGCCACAGACGGTGCGTGCCGGCTTTGACAAACTGCAGGAACTGACCGCCGCCGACGAGTTCATCCTGGTCTGCGATGTCTATGAGTCCGAGTTCCGGCTGCGTTCGCTGGATATAGCCCACGGCGTCTGGGCACCGGTTTAACGGCCCAAACAGAAACCCACCGGGCGCCGCAGCGGCCAGATGGCGCTGCGACGGTTGCGGTGGGCGGGTTACAGAAGGAGGAGGAGACTTTTACTCGTCGTCTTCCTTGTATTCCTTGGGCAAATGGTGGGCAATGCCTTTGTGACAGTCAATGCAGGTTGAACCCTTTTCCTTGGCGGCCATGTGTTTTTTGTACACGGTCTGCTTCTGGATGTCGCCACTCATGGCGTCAAAGTTGTGGCAATTGCGGCATTCGATAGAGGCTGTCGCCTTCATGCGCGCCCATTCGTGGGTGGCCAGTTCCATGCGCTTGGCCTCGAACTTTTCTCTAGTGTCAATGTGACCCATCAGTTTGCCCCAGACCTCAAAACTGGCCTGGGCCTTGCGGATTAGTTTGTGTGTCCAGTCTTTTGGTACGTGGCAGTCCGGGCAGGTGGCGCGCACACCAGTGCGGTTGGAGTAGTGAATGGTTTCTTTGTATTCCACATAGACGTTGTCACGCATCTCGTGGCAACCGATACAGAACTCCATCTTGTTGGTTGCTTCCAGTGCGGTGTTGAAACCACCCCAGAAAATCAGGCCGGAGAAGAAGCCGACGACCAGAATGGCCAGCAACGAGTACTTGGCGCTGGGTGTCTTGAGTGTGGTCCATATGCGGCCGAGTAGGCCGGGATTTGATGTACTCATGGTATGAACTCCAATGTGTTTAAAAAAAACGGGGCCAGATGAACTGGCCCCGCAATGGCATCGCTAAGCCGGGAAAAGGTTCTTTAGAACGAGAAGGTGTAGGCAACGCCCAGGGTCTGAACGACGTAGTTCGGAGCCTGCTCGTTGGTGGGCATGAAGTTGGTGCCGGTACCGAATTGGTAACCGTCATAGCTCCAGTCCACAGCCTTGGTCTGTGCGTAGCCGTAGCTCAGGCGCACCTTGGACTTCTTGTCCAGTGCGTAGAGTCCGGTGATCCGCAGTTCAGACGTGTCGGTTGTCACGGTCGGGAAGGCGGATGCAGCAATGTAGTAGACGCCTACGCCGCCAGGCTGCGCCCCGAGCGGAGCCAGTAGGCTGTTCACATAGCTACCACCAGTGACGTCGATGTCGGTGCGGGCACGGGTCCACACCAGGGCAGCGCTCAGGTCCAGCTTGCCGGCCATCAGACCGCTCTTCTTGAAGGTCCAGCCCAGGCTGTCCACCTTGTCATGCATCTGGTTCGACCAGTTCAGGCAAGGATCCATCTTTGCAGCTGGATTTTTGGCTGCCAGAGTCGCGTAGCATACTGCCGGCGAAATATTGGTGTTGGCTGCATTGCCAACATAGACGTTGGATGCAGTTAGCGGTGTGTTGGAGCCATAGGCGTCGCCGGCACTGGTGGATGTCCTGTCCTCGTTGGTATAGAACACCGATGTACTGAAGTCCTCGCTGGCCGCATAGGTGCCTTCCAGGTTCAGGGTACGAGCCTGTGAGGCTTGCAGACCATACACCGAGTTCTGGTAGTTGTCGTTGTCGTAGTCATAGGCGGCCTGCAAGGAGAAGGCATCCGTTGCCTGCCAGTTCAACGACGTACGCACCTTGTCGCGGTTGCGGTCAGCCATGTTGAAGCGGCGCATGCCGATCAACTCGTTGATGTTGTTGCGGCTGCCGTACAAGGCCTGCGGGATGATGTTGTTGTTCGGCGTATAGATAGCAGCATTGCCAGTCAATGCGGTGGTCGGCAGGCCGGCCTGGGGGCCGAAGCCGGTCAGGCCATTGGCGAGCATGTAGCTGTACGCGCTTTGCGTTGCACCCACGCCAGCACCCAGTGTGGGAACGACGTTGGCGTATGGCACCAGGGACAGGAACGCGTTTTCGTCATAGTTCACTGTACGTGCCGAGCGTGCGTAGCCCAGCTTGGCGTCCAGTTCGTCGCTCAGCTTGGCTCTCCACTGGGCACGCAAGGTGTTTTCCTTGGTGGTGGGGGCGTCCGCACAGTTGATCCAGGAGCCATTGCAACTGCGATCAATCTGTTGCAGGTCATAGCCAAACTTCAGGGCGTTGTCCCGGTTGACCTTGTAGTCTGCATCCAGGTTGAGCTGGTTGAGCTTCTTGCTGTAGGCACGGTTGGCATACATATTCAGGTTGCTGCCCTGACCCGCCAGCCAGGAGTTGACACCCGACTTGGTTTCATTGGCATCCTGGAAGTAGTAGGTGTTGATCGGTGTCTGGTTGTCCCGGTTCTCATACTTGTAGGCGGCGGTCAGGCCCAGGTCCTGGGTCGCTTTGGAGGTCAGCTTGGCATTGAAAGCCGTAGTCACCACCAGTCCGCCCAAGTTTGGAGCTGGCAATCCCAGAGGGAACTGGGCATTCTGGCCATTCGTCACAAAGGCCTCGTTCTGCGTGTTGCGCGCTGTGGAGGCATCCCACACGAACTTGGTCGCCGGGGTGATGGTGTAGCCACCGGTCAGGTTGATCTGGTGGAACTGGTTGCTTGGCGCACCAGCGATCGTCGCATTCTTGGTGGGGTCGCTGATGTCGTTCCAAGTGACCGACTGGATGTCGTTGGTAAACACCGATCCATAGTATTCAGCCGTGAAGAAGCTCTTCTGGTCGCGGTAGTTCAGGCTCACATTGTACTGGTCGGTGGTCTGGCTGATGGGGTCTGCCAGAGTCACTGCGTATTCGCTGACCTGCGACGTGACCACGCTCAGAGGCTTGTAGCCCGTCTTCTTTTCGCGCTTGATGCTGGCCTTGACGTTCCAGTTGTTATCAATCTCCATGCTGAAGCCCGCGTTGGTCGCGCTGCGCTTGGTGTAGAGATTGACGTTGCGGAAGTCGCCCAGGTCTGCGGCGCGAATGCCGGCTAGTGTATTGAGCGTTGCCGCTGTGGGTGGAACTACAACACCTGAGGCCAAGCCATTAGCGGTGCCTGCAGTGGGGTCGAGTCCACGCAAGTTGGTGCCAGTGCTGGTGTTGGTGGTGGCAGTACCGGCCGCTTGCGGCACGATGGGTTTGATCCAGTTGGATGGCAGCGTGAAGAAGTTACCACCCTCACCCAGATAGGGCGTCTGATACGAGTCAGAACGGTTGCGCAACAACTCGTCATAGCCCAGGTTGATGCGGTAGGAACCCTGCTTGCCAAAGTCGGCCGACAGGTTGCGGGTCTCCAGGCCCAGGTCCTTGCCGGTGATGCGGTAGCGGGTGGCATCGCTGCTGTCATAGGCGCCACCGCCACGCAGGTCAAAGTTCAGAATGGCCGTAGTGCCCTGATTCTGCAGGCCGTTGTACTCGCCAAACTTGTAGGACGTGTTGCTGCCATTGCTGTTGGGCACCACGTTGTTGCGGTTCTCGCTATTGGTGGGATTGACGTACATCGCGCCAATTTCCACTGTGCTGCTTTGTTGTGTCAGGTCAGCCACGGTAGCGTCTTGTGCCTGGGCTGCGGAGACCATGGCCATGGCCACGAGCGCGCTGTGCACCGCTACGACGGAGAGCCGGACTGGAAACCGATTCATATTCGTTTTCATATCATTTTCTCCAATTCTTTATCTCTGGAATTTCGCACCGGCGGGATGGTTCGAGCCGTGAACAAGGGAGTGGCAGTTCATGCAGGCACGGCCGCTGAGCTGGGCGGGTGGGCTCTGGTTGGCCACACCTTGTGTGCCATTGACACTGATGACGTTACCGCTGGGCAGGTTGCCGCCGCTATACAGGGTCTTGCCGTGGTCGCCGCTATGGCATTGCTGGCACAGGAACGGTGCGCGGGTCTTGAGCAACGGTGTGTTGGTCGAGCCGTGGGGCGTATGGCAATTGGTGCAATCGTCGGTAACTGGGCTGTGCTCCCACAGGAACGGGCCGCGTTTTTCGGCGTGGCAGGTGTAGCAAGTTTCGTTGACGCTGTTCTTCACGAGCAACTTGGGACCGGTGGATCCGTGCGGGTTGTGGCAATCCGAGCAGGCCATCTTGCCGGCGGCAATTGGGTGCGTGGAAATGCGGTGTGTCTGTGCGCGTTCGGTCTTGTGGCAGGTGAAGCAGACTTCAGGTTGTGTAGCCTTGTTCAGCACCTTGTCGTTGCCATTGTTGTGGTTGGTGTGGCAGCTGGTACAAGCCATGTCCTGACCTTGGTGCTGGCTACCTTCCCAATGGGAGCGCTTTCCAGCCTGGTGGCAGGTCAGACAGGTGGTGTTTTGCACAGCGGCAGTGGACGCGGTCTTGCCCTTGCCAAACACGACGTCGGGTGGCAGTTGCTTGTCTTTCAGGTGGGTTGCACTGCTACCGTGGCAGGACTGGCAACCGGGGGAGCGCTCATCGGCCTTGTTGCCGTGGCGGGTCTTGTACACCGACAAAATAGGTTTGTCCGAGCCTTCATCGTGGCATCGGGTGCAGACAGCGTCACCCTTCAGGGTTCTGTCTACGGCTGGGGCGTCTGCGGCATGCGCAGAGACGCCAAACGTGGCGGCCCCCAGCAGTACACACATGCCAAGAAGTTTCTTGATTAAGTTCATGTTATTTCCTTTTGCCTCATTCAATCAGTTGGGCGGTTGGTTATTGCGACAGGATCCAGCCAACCAGGTTCTTGATCTGTTCCATGTCCTTGGGCGGACTGGTCTTGACGATCTTGTGCTCTTCCTCGTGTCCATCCGGGAACTTGGCCTTCTCTCCGGACGTGATGTGCTCAATCAGACGGGCTTCGGCATTGGCCTTGCCCTTGTATTTTTCAGCGACCTTCTTGTAGGCGGGACCATCCTTGTCCTTCTCTACCGAGTGGCAGTTGAGGCATTTGTTTTGTCGTGCCAGTGCTTTAGCCGCTTCTACATCCACCGCCGCATGTGCGCTAGATACAAACACTGTCAGTGCGGCTGCAGTTGCCACCAAGGTCAGAGCCGATCGAATTGTCTTTTCCATTTTTCATCACCTTTCCACGTTGCTTGAAACTGTTTGTGGTGGACCCATACGGTCTACCACGCCATGGGGAACATTGTCACAGCGGGTGGCTGTGAGCGATATAGGCGGGTGATGAAATTGACCCTAGGAGTGCTCCTAGGATCAGTAGGAATATTCCTACTCTCGGGTCAGGTCGAGGAGGTCGTGCTCGACGGCATAGCGGAAAAGATCCACGGTGCTGGCCAGATTCATCTTTGCCAGGATGTTGGATTTGTGCGTGCTCACGGTCTTGATGCTCAGGGATAGTTTGGCCGCGATGTCGGTCAGGCTGACGCCCCGCACAATTTCGCTGAAAACCTCAAATTCGCGATCAGAAAGTAAGGTGTGGGCCGGGCCGTCCGTGCGCCGGGAGACATCGGTTGCCAACAACTCGGCCACTTTGGGGCTGATGAATACCCCGCCGCCGGCAACCTTGCGCAGCGCCGGAATCAGCAAATCGCTATCGCTTTCCTTGGACAGATAGCCTGATGCGCCCGCCCGAATGGAGCGCACCGCGAACTGCTCTTCCTGGTGCATGCTGAAAACGAGAATCGGCAGCTTGGCTCGTTCGGCTTTGACCAGACGGATCAGATCAATGCCGTGGCGTCCGGGCATCGACAGGTCCATCAGCAGTACGTCCCAGTCGCGCTCGCGCACCCTGTCCAGGACCATGTTGCCGTCGCGCGCCTCGCCAGCCACTTCCAGGTCGACGGTATCGCTGACGATTTTTCGAACCCCATCGCGAATGATGGCGTGGTCGTCCGCAATAAGAATCTGGGTCTTCATGCAACCACCTCGGTAAGAGCCTGCTCTGGCAGCGGCAAATGGACTTCAATGGTGCAGCCTTCTCCCGGAAGGCTGTTGATGGAGAACCGTCCGCCCAAGGCAATCGTGCGCTCGCGCATGCTGACCAGGCCAATACCGGCGCTGCGCCGTTCGGCATCGGTGATGCCTTTGCCGTTGTCCTGAATGGTCAGAATCAGGTCAGTGCCACTGGCAACAATGCAGATCCCCACCTTGGTTGCTTGTGCATGGCGCGTGATGTTGGTGAGTGATTCCTGCACGATGCGAAAAAGACCACTGGCTATTGCATCATTGTTGACGACCTTCGCATCCGTGAGGTCGAGTGTGCATTCGATGCCGGTACGCTTGCCAAACTCCTCCGCCTGCCAGGCCACTGCCTCGCTAAAGCCCAGGTCGTCCAGAATCAGGGGGCGCAGTTCGGTTGAAATGCGGCGCACGGACGAAATGGCGTTGTCCAGCAGCACACGCATGGCCTGCAGTTCCTCGCGCGTCACCTCGCGCCCTTCCAGTATGCGTTTGCCCAGCCAGGAGAATTCCAGCTTGAGGCCGGTGAGTTGCTGCCCTAATTCGTCGTGCAGTTCCCTTGATATGCGGGAGCGCTCTTCTTCGCGCACCGATTGCAAAGATTCCGACAATTTTCGAAGTTGCAGGTTCAATTCGCGCAGGTTTTCCTCGCTGCGTCGCCGCTCGGTGACATCCCGCAGCACTGCCGTCATCTGATGCTGGCCGCCAATCACGGTTTGCGAGATGGTTGATTCGATTGGAAATTCGCTGCCATTTGCGTGGAGGCCGACGATTTCCAGGTGAGCCCCCATCGTTTTGGAAAGCCCTTCGTAGTAGACAAAGCCGTCGACGTGTTTCTTGTGATTGGCCTGAAGGCGATGCGGCAACAACTGTTCCAGAGGCTGGCCGATGACCGTGTGTGCCGGCCGACCGAACATGCGTTCTGCTGCCGGGTTGAATACCAGCACGTTGTGGGACTCATCAATCGCAACAATACCGTCCATGACAGAGTCAATGGTTTGGTGGTAGCGGTCATGGGCGCTGCTGAGTTCCTTGGCCAGTGCTTCTTCCCGGATCAGCTCGTTGATCAGGACAGCGGCAGCGGCGATGATGAGTACACACACCAGCATCGAACCGGCGAAGATAGGCCAGGCCGTTGCGCGCCAGGAGTAGAGCGCTTCCTCCTCGTCATTGGTGACACTCACGAGGATGGGAAACTGTGCCGCATGGCCCAGCGCAAAGCCCTGGCGTCCACCATCGCCACGGGCATGGGTCAACATGCGAATTTCATCGCCTTCACCAGGCAATCTGTCCTGACTCAGCTCGGGGGCACGGTCGCCAATTTGGGCTTCGCGGTGCGGAATGCTGGCGACGAGGGTGCCATCGGCCATGTAGATGGAAAACGGCCGCTCGAAATCGAGTTTGACAAAGTTGTACAACTGCTCGTACTGCGAAATGTCAATGGTTGCCACCACAATGCCGCGGAACTTGCCGTCCGGGCTATGCAGCGCACGCGACAAGTGCCAATGCCAGGCGCCATCGCGGCGACTGCGCAGCGGCTTGTCGATGAACAGGCCGGTGCTTGGATTTCCGTCGGCGAAGAACTTGTAGTAGTCCCTCCCGCTGACAGAAACCGGTTTGTATGGGTATTCACGGGAACTGTTGACTACATTTCCGTCTGCGTCCACCAGAGAGAGTGCCTGAATATGCCGCATGGAACCGATCCGCGCGCTCAGCAGTAAATGGGTGGGCAGGCTGTTGAGGTCAAACTGCGCGCCGTACGGGTTTTGCAATCGTTCTTGTACGTTGCGCAGGATCAGGTCGATGTTGTCCAGGTTCTGTTCGGTTTGCCGCATGAAAACATTGGTCAGGCTGACGGTCTCAATGCGTGCGTGTTCCAGTTCGCGGTCGTGCAGATTGAACAACAGAAACACAACGGACACCGCGATGGTCACCACCGCGACCAGAGCCAGAAACCCGACGGCGTGGGTGGGGTGGATCTGAAGCTGATGGCGGTTCATAGTGATTGCAGCAAATGTTGTGGTGACGAGGTGGAAAAACGCTGCTGGATACGGCTCCACCAGGGCTTGTCCTGCAGCTCCAGCGTGGCGGCCATGCGCTCGCCACACAGCGTGACCCGCGTCGGCTTGCCCGACTTGGCGCGTTGCACCAGATCGGCCAGCACGGTGGCATCCAGATTCGACCACGCGGCCAGCCAGGCCTGTGCATCGTCCCGCATGGCGGGCTGGCGCAGCGTGTCCACGTATTCCAGCCGTTCGGTCGCAGCGGGCGGTTCGCCCTGTGGCGTACCTGTGCCGCTGACCCAGAATGCGTTCACGGTGCTGGCACCACGTGCGCTGCGGGCATCGTTGACCGGGTGGGTGTAGAGCAGCATCTGCATTTCGTTCTGCAGGCGCCGGATCGGTTTGGCCTGCTCCTGCTGCGGCATCCAGACATCGATTGATGTGCCGGCCACCCGTTCGATGGAGGCAGTGGGCAGGTCGCGGAACACCGCCCCAAATGCCAGCCAGATGCCGTCGGACAGCGGGTGCAGTTCCACACCGTCTTCGGCAAAGTAGCCCTGCATGGCGGTGCGCAGTGTTTCGCATTCGGCGGTGCTGAGGTCCAGTTCCCGCGGGTCTTCCATGTCCACGTGGTTGGATTGCACGTCCAGATGGCAGGGCGTGATCCAGGCCCAGCCGGCGTCGCCTCGGGTCTTGGTCAGGCCCAGGTGCTGGGCGTCCGTGGCGGCCCAGGGGATCAGTCCGTCGGCGCCCTGCAGGCCCACGCTGTTGGCGCGTATCCGCTCAGTCAGGGGCGTCAGCGCTTCGGGCGAGCCCAGCGTCGGCGGAGTGGGGGTGAGCAGGCTCAGGAGTTCGTTCAGACGGGGGAGGGCCACATGGGCAATGGCTTCCTGGCACTGGGGGCCAAGCGGGGCGGCATGGGAAATAAGCAAGTGCATGGTTCGATTGTCCTGCATGGATGCCACAATCCGGGCATGATGAAATTTCCCTACGAGCTGCGCATCGGCTGGCGTTACACCCGGGCCGGGCGCACCACCCGGCGCAACGGGTTCATTTCCTTCATTTCCGGCGTGTCCATGCTGGGGATTGCGTTGGGCGTTGCGGCATTGATTATCGTACTCAGCGTCATGAACGGTTTCCAGAAGGAGGTGCGCGACCGCATGCTGGGCGTCGTGTCCCATGTCGAGGTCTACGCCGCGAGTGGCCAGGCGCTGCCCGATGTGAACCTCACGCTGAGCCAGGCGCGCGCCAACCCGGAAGTTGTGGGTGCTGCACCTTTTATAGCAGCCCAGGCCCTGTTGGCGAGGGGTGAGGACATGAAAGGCGTCATGGTCCGGGGCATAGACCCGGCCCAGGAGCCCAGCGTGACCGATCTGGTCACCGGCTCGCAGGCAGCTACGTTGGCGCAGTTGGTTCCCGGCAGCTTTGGCGTGGTGCTGGGTTCCGAGCTGGCCCGTTCCCTAGGTGTGCGCACCGGCGACCGCGTGACCCTGGTTGCGCCAAGCGGCCAGGTCACGCCGGCCGGCGTGGTGCCGCGCCTCAAGCAGATGACGGTGGTGGGCACCTTCGACTCCGGCCACTTTGAATACGACTCCACCCTGGCCATGGTGCATGTGGATGACGCCGCCAAAATCTTCCGGCTGGAAGGCCCTTCGGGCGTGCGCCTGAAGCTGCGCGACCTGCACCAGGCGCGCCAGGTGGCCGACGAACTGGGCCACACCCTGAGTGGCGACCTCTACATCCGCGACTGGACGCGGCAGAACCGCACCTGGTTTGCCGCGGTGCAGGTGGAAAAACGCATGATGTTCATCATCCTGACGCTGATCGTGGCCGTGGCCGCCTTCAACTTGGTCAGCACGCTGGTGATGACGGTGACCGACAAGCGGGCCGACATTGCCATCCTGCGCACGCTGGGTGCCAGCCCGGCCAGCATCATGGGCATCTTCGTGGTGCAGGGCGCCATGGTCGGCGTCATCGGTACGCTGGCCGGTCTGGCTCTGGGCTTAAGTGTGGCCTTCAACATCGACGTCATCGTGCCGGCGCTGGAGCATGCGCTGGGCGCCAGCTTCCTGCCCAAGGACATTTACCTGATCAGCCGCATGCCCAGCGACCCGCAGCAGGCCGACATCCTGCCGATTGCGGTGATTGCCCTGGTCATGGCCTTTGCGGCCACCCTGTACCCGAGCTGGCGCGCCAGCCGCGTGAACCCGGCGGAGGCCCTGCGCTATGAGTGAAACCAAAGTCCCTCCCGCCATTGCCGCGGCCCAATACCGCCTGGTGGCCGGCCTGGCCGGTGGTCCCGCGCCGGTGCCACCTGGCGCCGAGGTGGTGTTGCGCGCCCAGGGCCTGACCAAGCGCTTTACCGAGGGTCGCCTGGACGTGACCGTGCTGCAGGGCGTGGACCTGCAGGTCTACCGCGGCGAGACGCTGGCCATCGTCGGCGCTTCCGGCTCGGGCAAGAGCACGCTGCTGCACCTGCTGGGCGGGCTGGATGCGCCCAGCAGCGGCAGCGTGGAGTTGCATGGGCAGGATCTGGCACACCAGAGCGCGGCTGAGCAGGGCCGCCTGCGCAACCGGCACCTGGGTTTTGTCTACCAGTTCCACCACCTGCTGCCGGAGTTCAGCGCCCTGGACAACGTCGCCATGCCATTGACAATTCGGCGTCTAGCCCTCGCAGAATGTGCGCAGGCAGCTACAAAAATGCTAGCAAGCGTGGGGCTGGAACACCGTCTGCATCACCGCCCCGCAGAGTTGTCCGGCGGTGAGCGCCAGCGCGTGGCCATTGCCCGGGCCTTGGTCACGCGCCCCGACTGCGTGCTGGCCGATGAGCCCACCGGCAACCTGGACCGCAGCACCGCCGACAGCGTGTTCGACCTGATGCTGGAACTGGCGCGCGCGCACGGCACCGCCTTTGTGCTGGTCACGCACGACGTGGCGCTGGCTGCACGCTGCAGCCGGCAGTTACGCCTGGTGTCGGGCCGGTTGGCCGATGCCTGAAGGTCACTGTACAGAGCGGTGATTGACGGCCATGGCCTGGATCGACACCCATTGCCATCTGGACGCCGCCGAGTTTGGTCCAGACCGCGCCGCAGTGCGGGCGCAGGCCCGTGCCAACGGGGTGGTGCATTGCGTGATCCCGGCGGTACAGCGCTCCAATTTTGATTCGGTGCGCCAACTGGCCCACACCCACGGTGACAGCTACTGCCTGGGCATCCACCCGCTCTACGTGAAGTCCGCCACCGAGGATGACTTGCAGACCTTGCAGGCGCAGTTGACGGCCCATCGCGACGATCCACGGCTGGTGGCAGTCGGCGAAATCGGCTTGGACTACTTTGTGCCCGAACTGCGCACCGGAGCGCTGGCGGAGCGGCAGGAGCATTTTTACCGTGAGCAGATCCGATTGGCGCGCCAGTTCGAACTGCCGGTGGTGCTGCATGTGCGACGCTCGGCCGACCGGCTGCTCAAGCACCTGCGGGACCTGGGCCGCGGTGGCCCCGCGTGGTCTGGCATCGCCCATGCCTTCAACGGCAGCGACACGCAGGCCCAGGCATTCATCAAGCTGGGCTTCAAGCTGGGTTTTGGCGGTGCACTGACCTATGAGCGGGCGCTGCAACTGCGCCGCCTGGCCCAGAGCCTGCCGCTGGAGGCTATCGTGCTGGAAACCGATGCGCCCGACATCCCGCCCCACTGGCTGTACACCACGGCGCAGGACCGGCTTGCCGGTGCCGGCCAGGGCCGCAACACGCCCGGCGAGTTGCCGCGCATGGCGGCAGTGCTGGCGCAGCTGCGCGGCCTGCCGCTGGATGCGCTGGCCCAGGCCACCACGCGCAATGCCTGCCAGGCTTTACCGCGCCTTGACGCCCTGCTGGTATAAATCCCCATGGCAAAAAAAGAATCACTCACGCTCCCCGAAGTCAATTTCTCCGATGAAGGCCCCATCCGCCACCTGCACCTGGACAGCATCTGGATACAAGGCTCCATGCTGGTGGATGCCCCCCTGGTGCTGGTGCATGAATATGTGCAGCGCATGATGTCCTGGCTGCTGTTCATCGACCCAACCACGGTCGGTGAACGCCAGGCGTTGCAGCTGGGCCTGGGTGCGGCCTCGCTCACCAAGTTCTGCCACAAGGTGGTCCACATGAAGACGGCCGCGATCGAGCTCAACCCGCAGGTGGTGGCCGCCTGCCGTGGCTGGTTCAAGCTGCCCCAGGACGACAGGCGTTTGCAGGTGGTGCTGGCCGATGCCGAGCAGGAAATCAAGCAGCCGCACTGGCAGGGCGCGGTCGATGCGTTGCAGGTGGATCTGTATGACCAGGAGGCCGCCGGCCCGGTGCTGGACAGTGCCGAGTTCTATGCCGATTGCCGCAAGGTGCTGACCGATGAAGGCTGTATGACGGTCAATCTGTTTGGCCGCTCGTCGAGCTTCCAGCGCAGCGTGGACAACATGGCCGCCGCCTTTGGCAAGGACGCGCTGTGGGCCTTCAAGGCCACGCGTGAGGGCAATACGGTGGTGCTGGCGCAGCGCACGCCCACTCGACCGACCCGCTCTGTGCTGATGGCCCGGGCCGACACCATCCAGCGCCAATGGGGCCTGCCTGCCGACAAATGGGTGCGCGTTTTCAAGCCGGTGACTCCATGAGCACACATACACACCAAGCCTCGCAAGCCAAGAAAAACCATGTCGGCCCGCTGGACTGGCGTCGGCTGGTGGAGTGGCTGCATGCCGACGGCGTGATATCCGCGGAGGAGGCGGCGCGCACCATTGCACGTTGCGCGCAGGCCGAAAGCGTGCAGCACCCGCTGGTGCGCCTGGCCAGCGTGTCCATGCGCCGCGTGGCCGACAACAAGCCGCTGGATATCGAGACGCTGACCCAGTGGCTGGCCGGTCATGTGGGTATGGACTACCTGCGCATTGATCCGCTGAAAGTGGACGTGAGCCGCGTGGCCGATGCCATGGGCGCGATGTACGCTGAACGACATCGCATCCTGCCGGTGGTTGTTAACCCCAGCGAAATCACGGTGGCCACGTCCGAGCCCTTCGTCATCGACTGGGTGGCCGAGGTAGAGCGCCAGTCCCGGCGTAGCGTGCGCCGTGTGCTGGCCAGCCCGCAGGAAGTCCACCGCTACACGGCCGAGTTTTATGCCCTGGCCAAGTCGGTCAAGGCGGCCAACAAGGGCGGCGTCAACAATGGCGCCACCTTTGAGCAGTTGGTCGAGCTGGGCAAGTCCAACAAGCAGCTCGATGCCAATGACCAGAGTGTGGTGCAGGTGGTGGATTGGCTGTGGCAGTACGCCTTTGACCAGCGTGCCAGCGATATTCATCTGGAGCCGCGGCGCGAGCAGGGCGTGATCCGCTTCCGTATCGATGGCGTGCTGCACCAGGTCTACCAGATGCCCATGGGTGTGTTGAACGCAATGACGGCGCGCATCAAGCTACTGGGGCGCATGGACGTGATCGAGCGCCGTCGCCCGCAGGACGGCCGCATCAAGACGCGCAATCCGGGTGGCGACGAGATTGAAATGCGTATTTCCACGTTGCCCACCGCCTTCGGTGAGAAGATGGTGATGCGGATATTTGACCCGGACACCACGGTCAAGGACCTGGATGCGCTGGGCTTCTCCAGCCACGATGGTGGCCGCTGGGAAGCCCTGGTCAAGCGGCCCCATGGCATCATCCTGGTGACCGGGCCTACCGGCTCTGGAAAGACCACCACGCTGTACTCCACGCTGAAGCGCGTGGCCACCGAAGAAGTCAATGTCAGCACGGTGGAAGACCCGATCGAAATGATCGAACCCTCCTTCAATCAGACCCAGGTGCAGCCGCAACTGGACTTTGGTTTTGTGCAGGGGCTGCGCGCCCTGATGCGCCAGGACCCGGACATCATCATGGTCGGCGAAATCCGAGATACCGAGACGGCCGAAATGGCGGTGCAGGCCGCGCTGACCGGCCATCTGGTGTTCTCTACGCTGCACACCAATGATGCGCCCTCGGCCGTGACGCGCCTGATGGAATTGGGTGTGCCGCAGTACCTGATCAATGCAACTCTGCTGGGTGTGCTGGCCCAGCGTCTGGTGCGCACCCTGTGCAAGAACTGCAAGGTACGCGACGAGGAGACTACCCGCGAGATGCTGGCGGAGTTGATCAAGCCATGGCAGATCAACGGTGGCTACAAGCCCTACAAGCCGGTGGGGTGTGTGGATTGCCGCATGACCGGTTTCATGGGACGTACCGGCCTGTATGAGCTGTTGACGGTGTCGGACGCTTTCAGGGCCAAGGTCACCGCGGACCCCAGCATCGACACCCTGCGCCGACAGGCCATCACGGACGGCATGCGCCCGCTGCGTCTGGCCGGGGCCCTGCGCGTGGCCGAAGGCATGACCGTGATTGAAGAGGTGCTGACCTCGACGCCGCCGCTGACCTGACGGGTCGCCACGGCGGTGATGGCCGTGACCGTGGTGGTGGTGATGCTGGCCACCCATTTTGATTGAAACACAACGCAAGGAAACCTTACATGAATAAGCCCAAACCATCCGACAGTGCGCCGGAGCATCCGACCCAAAAAACCACAGGCCTGCAGGCGCTGCTCAATGGCGTGGTGGTGGTGCCGGCGGTGGTCATTCCCGTGGCCGCCATCACCGTGCTGGTCATGCTGGGCTTCATCGGCCTGCGCGTGGTGCGCGATGGCGGTTTGATGCCGCGCCCCACGGCGCTGGACACCTATTCGTGCATCGGCTTTTCCAGCCCGCTGCAACTGGCCTTTCGCCATGGTATGGATGTGGTGCAACTGCGCGCGGGCGACGTCACCGTGTGGGGTGAGTTGCTCAATGGCAAGATTTCCTGGGAGGAGCCCGCCCGCGCCCAGGCACAGCTGGGTTTTGCCCCACCGGTGGAGATCGTGTTCGATGACGTGCGCGCCGTGCGCGTGGTCGATGCCAGTCAGGCGGTGAGAACCGAGCGGGTGTGCGAGCGGTTGCAGTAAGACGCAAGGATGACAGCCATGGACATTGATCCCCTGCAGGCCGTTGAATCCGCCAAGACCGAGCCCCAGATGGCTAGCCACGCCTGGCTCAATCCGGCGGTTGCCATCACCGTGGCGCTGTTGGCAACCTTCATGGGTATTTGCAAGGTCAAGGACGACAACATCGTACAGGCCATGCAGCAGGCCCAGGCCGACAAGCTGGATCACTGGCAGTTCTACCAGGCACGCAATATCCGTGAGGAAATTGCCAAGTCCACGCTGGTCCAGTTGCGTCTGCAGGCGGCGTCTGCTGCGCCGGCGCAGCAGACCGCCTATCAGGAGCAGATACGGGCCTACGAAGCCCTGGTCCAGGAACAGCACCAGAAGAAGGACGAGCTGAAGACCCAGGCCGAAAAGGACCAAGCGGCCTACGACGCCCTGAACTTCAAGGACGACCAGTTTGATCTGTCGGATGCGCTGATCGCGATCGCCATCTCCCTGCTGGCGGTTGCTTCACTGACCCAGTTGCCTTGGCTGTACACCCTGGCGCTGGTGCCATCGGGTTTTGGTGTGCTGATGGGGCTGTCGGGTCTGGTGGGCTGGGGCTTTCACCCGGATGCGCTGATCAAACTGCTGAGCTGAGTGGGCGCAAGGCCACGGCCCCGGTCTTGAAGCGCGACTGCAGCGCCACACAGGCGGTAATGGCGCTACCCGAATCGGGAAAGACGGCGAATACACCGGCCCAGCTTTTCGAACAGGCCCATGCGGGAGGCTTGCATGATGCTATCGGGTTCAATGGTGTAGTGCAATAGAACAACGACCCCCAACAATTGTCAGAATCCCACGTTATACGTCTGCTAGCATGCCCTGTTGGAATGGTTTTCCCCAGGTTTGCCTGGCTTGCGAACAGAACATGTTGGACATCGAAAAATTAGGCCGCTATGACATTGTCCGGGTCCTGGGCAGGGGCGCGATGGGCGTGGTCTATGAGGCGCGTGACCCGAACCTGGACCGGCAGGTCGCCATCAAGACCATCCGCGTGCAAAGCCTGTCCCCCGAGGCGGCATCCGAATACGAAATCCGTTTCCGCACCGAGGCGCGTTCCGCCGCCCGGCTGCACCATCCCAATATCGTCAGTGTGTTCGACTCCGGGCAGGATGGGGATGAGGCCTTCCTGGTCATGGAGTTCATCCAGGGCGAGGACCTGAAACACCACCTGGAGTGCGGCGCCCGGTTCTCCGTACGTTCGGCCATTGCGATGGTGCACGATCTACTGATGGCGCTGGACCACGCGCACCGGCAAAACGTGGTGCACCGCGATATCAAACCGGCCAATATGCTGATCGAGGTAACTGGTCAGGTCAAACTGACCGATTTTGGCGTGGCCCGCATCCAGGAGCCCGACGAGAGCCATCTGACCCAGGTGGGCGGGTCGGTGGGCACGCCCAAGTACATGTCGCCCGAGCAGGCCAAGGGGCAGCGCGGGGACTCGCGCTCCGACGTGTTCTCTGCTGGCGTGGTGTTATATGAGTTGCTGACCGGCAAGCTGCCGTTTGACGGCGATAACCAGTTTGTCATCATCCACCAGATCGTCAGCTCCGACCCGGTACCACCGAGCGGCCTCAATCCCGATGTGCCGCCGGGCATGGACGCCGTCATGGCACGGACGCTGGCCAAGAATCCTGAAGATCGCTATGCCACGGCGCGTGAGTTCGCATTGGCGCTGCGCAGTGTTGCGCTGCAGCTGCCGCCGTCCACCGGCACGCCGATTACTCCGGTCACCGCCGACATCGGCCGCAGCGTTGCAGCACCGATTGTGATTGCCGCGGCCGCTGCGGCGTTGCGTGATGGTTCCAGCACCGGCATCTTTGGCCCCGAAGCCGATGTGTCCCTGGTCTCCAGCGTGAATCACGAAGCCGAACTGGGCGCCTGGAGTGCCATCAGGAATTCGAGTGAACAGCGGGACTTTGTTGACTTTCTGGCGCGTTTCCCTTCGGGCATTTACGCCAACCGGGCGCAGCGGGAGCTGGACCTGCTGGTGGCCCGAAGCCGGTTTGACGCGGATTCGACGATGGGACCCTTTGCATCGACGATGCCCATGGATCCGGCGTTGCCGGACGCAACCCTGCATCCGATGGCCGCACCCGCAGTCACGCCCGTGATTCCGCCAATGGCCGTTGCTTCCCGTAGCGGATATGGCAAATGGCTGCTTCTGGCGATGGGTGGAGTGGCCTGCGCAGCGGCCGCTGTTGTGTATCTGCGTAGCCCGTCACCATTGCCCGAACCGGCCAAGGTGGCACTGGCTCCGGCCGAAGAGATCATTGAGCCTGCGCGGCCAGGGGCGTCTGTGCCCGCTCCGACCGTGGCTGCCAGCCAGCCGCCCGTGGCGGTGCCGATCGCTGCTCCGGCATCTGCCGCGCCACGCGTCACCAGAGCCAAGCCGTTGGTGACGGCGCCCGCGCCCGCACCGGTACCCGCACCTGCGTCTGCCAATGCGTCCAATGTGCCCGTATCGCCACCGGTGCAGGTCCACCAGCCCGCGCCGGTTGTGGCGGCTCGGGTTCGGGGTGTCGGTCCTTCTGCACCCGGGCAGGTGTGCGCTGATCGCGTGTTCATCTTCCGTATTGCCTGCGTGGCGGAACAATGCACCAACGATCGCTACCGCGAAACCCAGGAGTGCGTTCGATTTCATGAGATGGAGCGCGCCCGCGAGGAGCAGGGTTTCAATCGCCGTTAGAAACAGTTACCCCCGTTGACTGTTACGCGCGCCAAGCTACCGGCGGTTTTCCCCGAGTGCCTTTGTGGCACACTGGACCGCTCAAAAAGACCGGGGCGGTACCGGCAGACAGGAGCCAGTTAGTGAATATCAAAAGCCAAAAGGATTTCTTCTCCGGCCTCATGTTCATGGTCGCAGGGGTGGCCTTTGCGTGGGGCGCAAGCAGCTACACCATTGGCAACGGCGCCCGCATGGGGCCTGGGTATTTCCCGCTGGCGCTGGGCATCTTGCTGGCCGCCCTGGGGGGCGTCATCACCTTCAAGGCGCTGGTGGTGGAGACGGTGGACGGCGACAAGATCGGCTCCTTTGCCTGGAAGCCGCTGGTTTTCATCATTCTGGCGAACCTGGTGTTTGGCGCCATGATTGGCGGCTTGCCCAGCATCAAGCTGCCGCCCATGGGGCTGATTGCGGCCATTTATGCGCTGACGCTGATCTCCTGCCTGGCCGGTGACAGCTTCAACCTCAAGGAGGCGCTGGTGCTGGGCACCGTTCTGGCGGTCATGAGCTACTTCGCCTTCATCGTGGTGCTCAAGCTGCAGTTTCCGGTCTGGCCGGCCTTCGTCGGCGTCTGAGCAGGACGCATCCATGGACTTGTTCAATAACCTGGCGCTGGGTTTTGGCGTGGCCTTCACGCTGCAGAACCTGATGTATGCCTTCATTGGTTGCTTCCTGGGCACGGTCATTGGTGTGTTGCCCGGCATTGGCCCACTGGCCACCATCGCCATGCTGCTGCCGGCCACCTATGCCTTGCCGCCAGTGGCCGCACTCATCATGTTGGCCGGCATCTATTACGGTGCGCAATACGGTGGTTCCACGACGGCTATTCTGGTCAATCTGCCGGGGGAGTCTTCTTCGGTGGTCACCGTGATTGATGGTTACCAGATGGCGCGCAATGGCCGCGCCGGCCCGGCGCTGGCGGCTGCAGGCCTGGGCTCGTTCTTTGCCGGTTGTGTGGGCACGCTGATCCTGGCGGCCTTTGCCGCGCCGCTGACCGAGTTGGCCTTCCAGTTCGGGCCGGCCGAATACTTCTCGTTGATGATTCTGGGGCTGATTGGTGCCGTGGTGCTGGCTTCCGGCTCGCTGCTGAAGGCCATTGCGATGATCGTGCTGGGTCTGCTACTGGGCATGGTCGGTACCGACGTGAACTCGGGCGTGGCCCGTTTCAGCCTGGAGATCCCCGAACTGACCGATGGCGTTGGCTTCATCGTGATTGCCATGGGGGTGTTCGGCTATGGCGAGATCATCAGCAACCTGGGCAAGCACGAGAGTGAGCGTGAGGTATTCACCGCCAACGTCACCGGCCTGTGGCCGACCAAGGAAGACTTCAAGAACATGGTGCCGGCCGTGCTGCGCGGCACGGCGCTGGGCTCCCTGCTGGGCATCCTGCCCGGTGGCGGCGCGGTGATGGCCGCCTTTGCCGCCTACACGCTGGAGAAGAAAACCGAGCTGCGTCCCGGCGAGGTTCCGTTTGGCGAGGGCAATATCCGCGGCGTGGCTGCGCCAGAATCTGCCAACAATGCCGGGGCGCAGACCTCGTTCATTCCCCTGCTGACGCTGGGCATTCCACCCAATGCGGTGATGGCGCTGATGGTGGGTGCCATGACCATCCACAACATCCAGCCCGGCCCGCAGGTCATGACCAGCAACCCCGAGTTGTTCTGGGGGCTGATCGCCTCCATGTGGATCGGCAACCTGATGCTCATAGTCCTGAACCTGCCGCTGATTGGCATCTGGATCAAGCTGCTCTCCGTGCCCTACCGCTGGCTGTTCCCGTCCATTGTGCTGTTCTGCGCCATAGGCGTGTACTCCACCAACAACACGACGTTCGACATCTGGCTGGTGGGTATCTTTGGATTTATTGGCTACCTGTTCATCAAGCTGGGCACCGAGCCCGCGCCGCTGCTGTTGGGATTCATCCTCGGACCGATGATGGAGGAGTACCTGCGCCGTGCGCTGCTGCTCTCGCGTGGGGACTGGAGTGTGTTCATCACGCGCCCGCTCTCGGCCGGCTTGCTGGCTGGGGCCGCGTTGCTGCTGATCCTGGTGCTGCTGCCATCGGTCAAGTCCAAACGTGAAGAAGCTTTTGTTGAGGATTGATAGACGTGCAAGCACAGCATCCGCAGCGCGTGGCGCTGCACAACGAGGTTCACGCCCGCCCGCCCGAGGCCATGGAGGTGCCACTGAGCATCTCGCACGTGGTCATGGTGTGCGATGCCGATCAGCGCCAGGCCAGCTGGGCGCACATGGCGTCGCTGGCGCGTGACCACCACCTGCCACAACCCGATGCCGGCTCCACCCACTTGCGGCTGGATTTGGGGCCGTACCGCGTGCGCTGGGAGTTGCATACCGAGTTTGTGACCTGGACCTTCATGCGCCGGTTCAATGCCGAGCAGTTCGGCGAGCGTGAGCCCGAGCCCGAGGCCGCGCTGGATGCCGTGCCCAAGACCTGGTTTGCCCAACTGCCTGGGCTGTGCCTGGCCAATCTGCACCTGTGGGTGCTGCCCAGCAAGGCGTTCGAGTCGGGCTCGCTGGTCAAGCACGTGCTGTACGAAGACACGCTGGTTGCCTCCACCGTGGCCGATGGTTTCTCCGAGGTCTATACCGACTTTGCGGTGCACGCCGATGGTTTTTCCCGCATGGTGCTGCTGGCCGGTGGCATGGCACCGCGCCGCCTGGGCCGTCTGGTGCAGAGCCTGCTGGAGATTGAGACCTACCGCATGGCCGCTCTGCTGGGTCTGCCCGCCGCGCGTGAGGCATCGCTGGTGCTGGCGTCGGCCGAGCGCGAGCTGGCCGATCTGGCCCAGGCCATCCGCTTGGCCACGCGCGACGACGAACCCTTGCTGCTGGACCGCCTGACCCGTCTGGCCGGCGCGGTGGAGAGTCAGCACGCGGCCACGCATTCGCGCTTCTCGGCCAGTGCGGCGTATTTTGAACTACTGGACAAGCGCATTGCCGACATTGGCGAATCCCGCCTGGCCGGCATGCAGACCATCCGCGAATTCATGGACCGACGCCTCTCGCCTGCGCGCAGCACCTGTGCCTGGTCGGCGCGGCGCCAGGACGCGCTGTCGCAACGGGTTTCGCGCATCAGCAACCTGCTGCGCACGCGGGTGGAGATCGAGCAGCAGCAAAGCAGCCAGGCCCTGCTGGCTACGATGAACAGCCGCCAGGACATCCAGATCAAGCTGCAGTCCACGGTGGAAGGGCTGTCGGTGGCGGCCATCACCTACTACATTGTCGGGCTGGTGAGCTACCTGGCCAAGGGCGTCCAGCACTGGGGCTGGCCCTGGAGTCCCGAAATGACCGCCGCCGTGGCCATCCCCGTGGTGGCTACCGGCGTGTGGTGGTCGCTCAGGCGGTTGCACCAGCGCGTGTTCCACAGTTGATGGGCTTCATAGGTTTTTCCAATCTGATTGATTGGATCAATCAAACCCAGGCAATCCATAGAAGGGCTAAACTTCATCCCGTTCACCTGTAGAACTGTCCAACCAAGAGGAAAACCACCATGTCCCTGATCAATACCCAAGTCCAGCCTTTCAAGACCACCGCCTACGTCAACCGCAGCGGCAAGGGTGAATTCATCGAAGTGACCGAGCAGTCCCTCAAGGGCAAGTGGTCCGTGCTGATCTTCATGCCGGCCGCCTTCACCTTCAACTGCCCCACCGAGATCGAAGACGCTGCCGAGCACTATGCCGAATTCCAGAAGGCCGGTGCCGAGGTCTATGCCGTCACCACCGACACCCACTTCTCGCACAAGGTCTGGCACGAAACCTCCGACGCCGTGGGCAAGGCCAAGTTCCCCCTGGTGGGCGACCCCACCCACACGCTGACCAACGCCTTTGGCGTGCACATTCCTGAAGAAGGCCTGGCCCTGCGCGGCACCTTCATCATCAACCCCGAGCTGGTGATCAAGACACTGGAAATCCACTCCAACGAAATCGCCCGTGACGTGAAGGAAACCGTGCGCAAGTTGAAGGCCGCCCAGTACACCGCCGCCCACCCCGGCCAGGTGTGCCCCGCCCATTGGAACGAAGGCGCCAAGACCATTACGCCCTCGCTCGACCTGGTCGGCAAAATCTAAGCCAGCCCCGGCCCCAGGCGGCGCCTGCTTGCAGGTACCCACAAGCCGGACCGCGTCAGGGCGCTCAAGCCTTGCCGTCCGGCTTTTTTTATACGCAGAAATGGCCGCTAGACCGCGTAGAACCTGAGCAAGCAGCTATCAAATCAGTAGCAAAAGGAAACCACCATGCTCGACAACACCCTCAAAGCCCAGCTTGCCGCCTATCTGGAACGCGTGACGCTGCCGATCGAGTTGGTGGCCTCCCTGGGGGAAGACCGCACCTCGGCGGAAATGCGCGAACTGTTGGAAACCATCCAGGGCCTGCGCGCCGACAAGATCAGCCTGCGCCTGGACGGCAATGACGCCCGCAAACCCTCTTTCAGCCTGCAGCGCACCGGCACCAACACCAGCCTGCGCTTTGCCGGCCTGCCCCTGGGTCACGAGTTCACCTCGCTGGTGCTGGCCCTGCTGTGGAGCGGCGGTCACCCGCCGAAGGTGGAGCAGGACGTCATCGACCAGATCAAGGGCCTGGACGGCGACTTCAACTTTGAGGTCTATATGAGCCTGACCTGCCACAACTGCCCGGACGTGGTGCAGGCGCTCTCCCTCATGGCCATTCTCAACCCCAAGATCAAGACCACCGTCATCGAAGGCGGCGCCTTCCAGCCGGAAGTGACCGAGCGCGACATCATGGCCGTGCCCATGGTGTTCCTCAATGGCCAGATGTTCAGCTCCGGCCACATGCTGGTGGAAGAAATCGTGGCCAAGCTCGACACCAGTGCTGCCGCCAAAGACGCCGCCAAACTCAGCGCCAAGGCTCCGTATGACGTGCTCATCGTCGGTGGTGGCCCCGCTGGCGCCGCCGCGGCCGTGTACGCCGCACGCAAGGGCATCCGCACCGGCGTGGCCGCCGAGCGCTTTGGCGGCCAGGTTAACGACACGCTGGCAATTGAGAACTACATCTCGGTACTGGAGACCGACGGCCCCAAGTTCGCCGCCGCGCTGGAAGCCCACACCCGTGCCTATGACGTGGACATCATGAACCTGCAGCGGGCTGACAAGCTCATCCCCGCCACTGAGCCCGGTGGCCTGGCGGAAGTGGTGCTGGCCAATGGCGGCAGCCTGAAGGCCAAGACCGTCATCCTGTCCACCGGCGCGCGCTGGCGCAATGTGAACGTGCCCGGCGAGGCCGAGTACAAGAACAAGGGCGTGGCTTACTGCCCGCACTGCGACGGTCCCCTGTTCAAGGGCAAGGACGTGGCGGTGATTGGCGGCGGTAACTCCGGCGTGGAAGCTGCTATCGACCTGGCCGGCGTGGTGCGCCACGTGACCGTGGTCGAGTTCATGCCCGAACTCAAGGCCGATGCCGTGCTGGTGAAAAAGCTGCACAGCCTGGCCAACGTCACCGTGCATACCAACGCCCAGACCACCGAGATCACCGGCGCCGACGGCAAGGTCAACGGCATGCGCTACAAGGACCGCGCCACCGGCGAAGAACACCTGGTCAACCTGGAAGGCGTGTTTGTGCAGATCGGCCTGGTGCCCAACACCGAGTGGCTCAAGGGCACGCTGGAGCTGACCAAGTTTGGCGAAATTGTGGTGGATGCCAAAGGCCACACCAACGTGCCCGGCATCTTTGCCGCGGGCGACTGCACCACCGTTCCGTACAAGCAGATCGTCATTGCGGCAGGGGCGGGCGCTACCGCCGCGTTGAGTGCGTTTGATCACTTGATCCGGCATTGAGTCATGGTGGGGCAGGTTTACATTGCCGGCACCGGGAAGCTCGCAACAGAGCTACTCGATAAGCTGAAATTGAACAACGAATTCGCTGTCTCTACGTGGCCTGGCGAAAGTGAAATCCGCGTCACGGAGTCCCACCAGTCCTCCAAGACCTCGGTTCCAGGCACGGCCGTTTCGATGGCCAACGCGCTGGGGCTCGCCGCGTCTGAAATTGTCTCTGTGCGCAACGCCGCTCAACAGATAGCGGATCTCGGCATCCCGCCAGACCATCTGGAACGGCATGCGTTTCATCGCATTGAGATTCACGACGGGCCATGCTCCATAGCGATGGAAACCCGTGTCTACGGCGATTCACCCTACGCAAGTGGGGTTCAACAGATCATCGGCACCATTCAGCAAAGGGCATTGCAGGCCCGGGTTTATTCAATCAACGAGTTCGTCGACAATGGCTGGGTTTAGTGCATTCAAGTCTCTTAGCCCTGCCTTGCACAGAGAATCGCACCGCAATGAACGAATCGGCTGGTTGCGCGCCGCCGTCCTTGGTGCCAACGATGGTCTCATCTCCACAAGCAGTTTGGTTGTAGGTGTGGCCACTGCCGGAGCAGACAACTCCGCGATCATGCTGGCTGCGATGGCGGGGCTCGCAGCGGGAGCTCTTTCGATGGCAGCGGGTGAGTATGTCTCTGTCAGCTCCCAGGCGGATACGGAAAAGGCCGACCTAGCCAGGGAACGCGCCGAACTTGCTGCCTCACCCAAGGCCGAGCACGCCGAGTTGGCGGGGCTCTACGTCGCGCGGGGTCTGACGCACGAGCTGGCGATCCAGGTGGCAGATCAACTCATGGAACATGATGCGCTGGGAGCCCATGCCCGAGATGAGTTGGGCATTTACGGGGCCACACAGGCTCACCCGATTCAGGCAGCGGCGGCTTCAGCGGCTTCCTTCGCCGTAGGCGCGGCCATGCCAGCGGTGCTCGCCGCTCTCTTGCCTGCTGGTGTATTGGTACCGACGGTTGCGGGTTCGACCCTGGTGTTCCTTCTCGTGCTCGGTGCCATCGCGGCCCGCATTGGAGGCGCCTCGCTTACCCGGGGTGCTGTGCGGGTAGCTTTTTGGGGTGCGGTTGCCATGGGCTGTACAGCCGCCATCGGACGCATCTTCGGCTCCATCGCCTGAAGGCCTCACCCTGCCGGTCGACTGGCCCGCATATCGGGATGGCCCCGATCCCGCCTGGAGCAAAATGGTGATCGAGCCCTCCGCCCCGGAGAATGCCCTGCGCGACGAGCCGCAAGCCGCCTTTTCAGTTTTACGCAGATGATCCAACTCTCCATCAACGGCCGATCCGTCGAGCTGCAGGACGGCGTGACCCTGCTCGATGCGGCCCGTGAAGCGGGTGTGTTCATTCCCACGCTGTGCCACTACCCCTGTCTGCCGTCGCATGCGGTGTGCCGTATGTGCCTCGTCAATGTGCGTGGAGAGTCCCGCGCGCAGCCTGCCTGTGTCACGCGAGCCAAAGAGGGCGACGTCGTTGAGACCGATTCCGATGACCTGAAGGCATTTCGCAAGACCAATGCGCAGTGGCTGTTGGCGCGCCACCCCAGCGACTGCATGCGCTGTGAGGTCAATGGTGCGTGCCAGTTGCAACGTTTGGTGAGCGACAACCAGTGGGAGGACAGTTGGGACTATGTACCAAGGGGCTCCGCAGAGCACCCCGAGCACCCGCTGACGGACCACACGTCGCCCAGTATCTGGCGCGATCTGTCGAAGTGCGTTGAATGCGGCTTGTGTGTCGAGGCCTGTGGAGAGGCCGGGCAGCAGCAGCACGTGATCGGCTTTGCCGAGCGGGGATCGGACCGATTGCCCGTCACCGTTTTCGATCAGGCATTGGCGGACACCCACTGCATCTCGTGCGGCCAGTGCACACTGGTGTGCCCGGTGGGCGCCTTGATTGAGGCCCCACACTGGCACGATGTGTTGCACACCCTGGATGCGCGCCGACGGGTATCCGTGGTGCAGGTTGCGCCTGCAACGCGCATTGCTATCAGCGAAGAGTTCGGCATGAAGCCAGGCACGGTGAGCACGGGCCGGATGATCCATGCCCTGCGGCAGTTGGGTTTTGACTACGTGTTCGACACCAATTTTGCGGCGGATGTGACGATCATGGAGGAGGGCACGGAGCTGCTGACGCGCCTCAAGGACCAGACCCACTTGCCGCTCTTCACGTCCTGCTGCCCGGGCTGGGTGAACTGGGTGGAGATCAACCGGCCGGATCTGTTGCCGCACCTCAGCACCACCAAGTCGCCACAGCAGATGCATGGCGCGCTCACCAAGCGCGGGCGCTTTGCGCATGCGCTGGGTGTGGAATTCGCGGAGGGCCGGGCCGAACCCTATGTGGTCAGTGTGATGCCCTGCACCGCCAAGAAAGACGAGGCCATGCGCCCCGGTGTTTCCGGGGACGTTGACCATGTTCTCACCACGCGCGAACTGGCCCGCATGATCCGCGCACGTGGCATTGCGTTCGGTGCGCTGCCCGAAGACGGCTTATTCGACTCTCCGTTGGGCGAAAGCACGGGCGCCGCACAGATATTTGGTGCGTCCGGCGGTGTCATGGAGGCGGCTGTGCGCACCGCATCCCACCTCATTGGCCATGAAAGTGCGCGCACGTTGGACTGGCATCCACTGCGCGGCGTGGCCAAGGGTGTGAAGACCGCCGAGATTCCGGGCATCGGCAAGGTGGCCATTTGCAACGGTATTGCAGCGGCGCAGCAGATGCTGCAGACGGACGACTGGCGCAGCGAGTTCGTTGCTATCGAGGTGATGGCTTGTGTGGGCGGCTGCCTGGGCGGAGGCGGTGAGCCCAAGTCCATGGATCCGCAGATTCTGCAGAAGCGCATGCACGCCATTTATGCGCTGGACCAGGACGCGCCACGGCGGCGTTCGCATGAAAACCCAGATGTCCAGGCCCTGTACGCCACCGAGCTGCAGGGGCCCAATTCGCCACGGGCCCATGCCTTGTTGCACACCAGCTATGCGGCACGACAGTCCAAGCGCCTGCTGCTGATGCGGTTTCTGGATTGCGTGGACCGGCGCGACGGCCTTGGCGCGGCCAGCCTGTTCCACCCGGATGCGGTGTGGTCAACCGCTTCGCCGTTTGGAGATATCCAGGGCGCTGCCAACATTGGGGCCTTCATCAGCGAACGCTTGCCGCCACGCGGATATGGAGCGGCGTTTGTCCGGCACCGCATGGAGCACGCCGCAGCGGTCGAGAGTCTGATGGTTGTCACGCCCACGGGTGAGCGCTGCCGGTTTTCGCTGGATGTTGATACCCTGGCGGACGGTGCGCAGCCCAGGATGGTGATCCGCAATTTGCAGAGGACAATCCTGCCATGAGTTGTACTGCCTGACTCCTGTGCCTGCCCGTATTTACCTCGCTCCCATGGAGGGGCTGCTTGATTGTGTGCTGCGTGACATCCTGACCCGTGTGGGCGGGGTGGACCGCTGCGTGTCCGAGTTCATCCGCGTCACGCACACCCTGCTGACCGAACGCACCTTCCTGCGCATCATGCCCGAGCTGACCAATGGTGGTTACACGCCGTCCGGCGTGCCGGTGCGTGCGCAGATGCTGGGGTCAGACCCGGTGAGCATGGCCGAGAACGCCGCCCGCCTGGCCGAGCTGGGGCCGCATGGCATTGACCTGAATTTTGGCTGCCCGGCCAAGGTGGTCAACCGCCATGGCGGTGGTGCTGCGTTGCTGGACGACCCGGAACTGCTCACGCGCATCGTGTTGGCCGTGCGCCGGGCGGTGCCGGCGGACATGCCGGTGTCAGCCAAGATGCGCCTGGGGTTCAACGACGATGCCCGCGCCGTAGAGTGCGCGCAGGCCCTGGCCGATGGCGGCGCAGACGAGCTGGTGGTGCACGCCCGCACCAAGGCCCACGCCTACCGCCCGCCGGCCTACTGGGAGCGGGTGAACGACATCCGCCTGGGGGTTGCCATTCCGGTGGTGGCCAATGGCGAAATCTGGACCGTGGACGACGCCCGCCGCTGCCGCCAGGCTTCGGGCTGCGTGCACCTCATGCTGGGCCGTGGCATGGTGGCGGACCCCGGTCTGGCCCTGGCCATTCGCCAGATGGATGCCGGCACGCCCGATGCCCTTAGCACCGACCCCGTGGTGCCCTGGTCCGACGTGCTGCCCCTGATGGGCGCTTTCTGGGAACTGGTGGTGGCCCGCCTGGAGCGCCGCCAGCAGGCCGGGCGCCTCAAGCAGTGGCTCAACTTCATGCGCCAGCGCTACCCCGAGGCGCAAGCCGCCTACGATGCCCTGCGCACCCTGCACGACCCGGCGCTGGTCACACGGTGGCTGCAGGCGCATGGCGCGCTGGGCGAAAGTGTGCTACAAAATAAGTAGCTGTCCACGCAAATTCCACGAGGGCTGGAGGCCATTTCCTCTTAAGGGCTAACCAAGTACCAAGGAAACTCACATGACTTCTCTACACACCGTCTCTTCCCGTTTACGCCCGCGCAGATCCTTGCCGCATTTGCCGACGTCGATCCTCAATCGCCTGCATACGGCGCTGCTGGCTGCACAGAAGTGATTCTGCCGTGATCGCCAAACCCCTTACGCTGCCCTGCGGCCACACCGTTGCCAATCGCCTGTGCAAGGCGGCCATGACCGAAGGCCTGGCCGATGCGCATGACCGGCCCACGCTTGCACACCAGCGCCTGTACGCCACCTGGGCGCGCGGCGGCGCGGCCGTGATGCTGAGTGGCAACATCATGATCGACCACCGCTACCTGGAGCGCGCCGGCAACGTGGTGGTGGAGCAGGTTACCGAGCTTGCGCCTTTGCGCGCCTGGGTGCAGGCCGTGCACGACGGTGGCAGCCAGTTGTGGGCGCAGATCAGCCACCCGGGGCGCCAGTGTCCGCGCATGGTCAACCTGACGCCGCTGGCACCGTCGGAAGTACAGCTCGACATGGTCGGCAATTTCGGCAAGCCGCGCGCGGTGACCGAGGCCGACATCCAGGACATCATCCAGCGTTTTGCCAGCACCGCCGCCCTGGTGCAGCAGGCCGGCTTTGACGGTGTGCAGGTCCACGCCGCGCACGGCTATCTGCTGTCGCAGTTTTTGTCACCGCGCACCAACCTGCGCCAGGACCACTGGGGCGGCTCGCTGGCCAACCGCGCACGCCTGCTGCTGGAGGTGGTGCGTGCGGTGCGCGCACGCGTCGGGCCAAGTTATCCCATTTCGGTCAAGCTCAATTCGTCCGACTTTGTCAAAGGCGGCTTCACGCTGGATGAAAGCATCCAGGTGGTGCGCTGGCTCAACGCCGCCGGTATCGATCTGCTGGAAGTGTCTGGCGGCACCTATGAACAACTGGAGTTCTTCAAGCACCAGGACGCCAGCGAGGTGCGCGACAGCACGCGCGAGCGCGAGGCCATGTTTCTGGAATACGCCAAGTTCATCAAGGCCGTGGCGCGCATGCCCATCATGGTGACCGGGGGCTTTCGCACGCGCTCCGGCATGGAGGCCGCGCTCGCCGGCGGCCATACCGACATGATCGGCCTGGCGCGCCCCTTCTGCCTGGAGCCGGACTTTCCGGCACGCATGTTTACGGGTCAACTGGATCGTCTGCCGGTGCCCGAAGACATGCTGGTACTGGGCCGCGGTTACCTGGGTCCCAACAGCGCATCCAATGCCATGCGCTCGCTCAACAACCTGTGCCAGGCCGGCTGGTACTACCGCCAGATCGAACGGCTGGCCGCGGGGCAGGGTCCGCAGACCGGCTTGAACCCGTGGTGGGCGATGCTGGGGCATCTGGTCAAGGACTTTGGTCGGGCCATGCGCAGGAAGGTGGCGGTATGACGGTTACCCGGAGCGAGGTTGTGGCCAAGGCGCGTGAACTGTTTGGCGAGGCCGGCTGCCAGGATGCCCTTGCACTGGTGGACCGGTACGGCACCGAGCGCCATGAAGGCGAGGTCGATCGCGTCAAGCTGGCCATTCTGGAACTCAGTGACGGGAAAAAATCCCGCCTTCCGTACTTTGTCGCATGTGCCAAGATCGACTACCGCGATGTCCTTGGCGGTCAAAGGCTGGGTCCCATGACGGACGCTGAGGAAGCACAGTGGCAGGCTGGTGCCGACCGCCTGCTCGCGCTCTGGAAGGCGAAATAGGCGTTGGGGGCTCAGGCAAACAGCGCCTCAAACCCGTCCACCGGTTCAAAGCGCTTGTTTTTGTACAACAGTCGGCTGACTCCCGGTAGCGCCCGCCGCGTCACCGAGTGCGCCGGGTCGCCGGGGTAGCACAGCACGCGGGTGCCGCTTTCGTCAAAGGTCTCGGGCAGTATCACGGGCGGTGTGGTTGCGCGTGCGGCGGCCATCACGCTGTCCACCGTGCCGTGGCGGGCCAGATGCGCCAGGCTCATGATCTGCGGGGGTGCCAGTTCGATCTGGCGGTTCCAGTACTGCTCCAGTGCCACACGCGGCGCCAGCCAGACGCTCTCGGTGGCTTCAAAGTTGTCGTGCGTGGCTTCCTGCTCGTGCGGCACGGCGGCGACGAAAAAGCGCGTGTCAAAGCGCTTGCTGCTCACCGAGGGCATGCGCGGCGTGATCCAGCGGCTCCAGGGCAGCACGTTGCGGGTTTGCAGGCGCACCTGCAACTCGGCCAGCATGGCGTTGAAGGGCTTGGCCTTGTCCTGCAACAGCGCGGCCTGGGCGCTGGCCATGTCGTGCGAAAACAGCACGCGGGATTCCTCGAATGCCTCGCGCAGGGCCGCCACATACAGGCCGGTGGCGGTGCGCACATCGGTCTCGGGCTCGGCCAGCGCAGCGTGCAACCGGGCGGGGTCCTGGTCCAGGTGGGCGAGCGGATCCAGCAGCGAGTCGCTGACGTCCAGCTTGCCGCCAGGGAACACATAGGCACCGCCCAGCACATCCGACAGGCCGTGGCGCTTGACCAGAAACACTTCCAGCCCGCGCGGCGTGTCGCGCAGCATCACCACGGTGGAGGCATCGCGGGGCGGGGCGGTGGGGACTTCAGAGTTCAGTTCCATGCTGGGGTGTCTCCGTTTTGACGCGAGTCAGGGAAGTGGCTTGTCATGTGAATTACAGTATCCGTTGAAGTGCAGCGTGGTTTTGCCGCGTCTGTGGTGTGTCAGTCTAATTTTGCAGGAATGACGTGTATGAACTTGGATTTCAAGGGTCGGGTTGCCATTGTGACGGGTGCGGGCGGTGGTTTGGGTCGCGAACATGCCTTGCTGCTCGCATCGCGCGGTGCCAAGATAGTGGTCAATGATCTGGGCGGCGCACGAGACGGTTCGGGCCATTCGCTGACGGCTGCCGAGGCTGTGGTGGCCGAGATTCGCGCCGCCGGTGGCGAGGCCATTGCCAATGGCGCCTCGGTCACGGACTATGAGGCCGTGCAGGCCATGGTGCAGCAGGCCATCGATACCTGGGGCCGTGTCGATATTCTGGTCAACAACGCCGGCATCCTGCGTGACAAGACCTTTGCCAAGATGGACCTGGCCGATTTCCGCCTGGTGCTGGACGTGCACCTGATGGGCGCGGTGCACTGCTGCAAGGCAGTGTGGCCGCACATGGTGGAGCAGAAGTACGGCCGTATCCTGATGACCACATCCAGCACCGGCCTGTATGGCAACTTTGGCCAGACCAACTATGGCGCGGCCAAGCTGGCCCTGGTAGGGTTCATGCAGACGCTGGCGCTGGAAGGCGCCAAGTTCGACATCCGCGTCAACTCCCTGGCGCCCACGGCCGCCACGCGCATGACCGAAGGCCTGATGCCCCAGGCCGTGCTGGACGCGCTCAGCCCCAAGGCGGTGGCACCGGCCATGCTGGTGCTGGTGTCCGAGAACGCACCCACACGGACCATCCTGTGCGCCGGTGCTGGCCACGTGGAGTCCGCCAATATCACCATGACCCAGGGCGACTGGATCGGCCTGGACAGCGATGCGCCCGAGCGCCTGGCGGCTCAGCTGGACAAGGTGCGTGACCGCACCGGCGAGATGGTGCCACCCAACGGTTCGGCGCAGGGCACGCATGAAGTGACCCACGTCACGGCCAAACTGGCCTGAACCGCAGGGGCGGGCCAGAACCGGGCTCAGCCCAGGGGAACGCCGGGAAGGGTGAGTTGGCCGCTCTCCTGGTCCGGGCTCGTCGCCAGGGACCTGCGTTCGGCCTGGTCGATCAGGCTGGCTGGGTCGGCATTGTCCGCCGTCACCACGACCGAGCCAAACCCAAAGCGTGGCACAAAGGTGTGGATGGCGTCATCCAGGCCGCGCACCTGCAGCGGCTTGGTCATCAGATAGCGCAGGCGTTGCAGGGATTTTTCCACCAGGCGCGTCTGGCTGTAGGTGGAGATCACCACCACAAAGCAGCGCGGGTGGTACAGCCCGACCACATGGCGGAAACCCACCGAGCGGCGGATGCGTGCCGACATGGCCGACAGGATTTGCTGGTCGGCATGGTGGCCGGCAATCTCGGCCAACTCATACAGGTTCTGCAGATGCAGGCAGATCACCGTGCACTCCTGATTCATGCGGGCGCTGCGCCAGATGGCATCGTCGACCTTGGACAGCAGCATGGAGCGCTGCGGCAGGCCGGTGGCCGGGTCGGCACCCTGGGCCAGGCTGGCCAGGCGCTCCAGTTGGCGGTTGACACGGTCACGACTCAAACCGAGGTAGGTGCCCAACATGAAAAACGCCACCGTGGAGACAGCCGTCAGCGTCCACACTCCAATGCCCAGTCCTGGCACGTGCATGGCCCGTGCGTACAGGCCCACCACCATGAAGGCAAGCAGTCCGGTGGCGCCTACGATGCCCCAGGCCAACTGGTCGCCCATGGCCACCGCCCGCAGCGAGGCAATGGTCGGTGGCAATATGGCCAGGGCGTTGATACCGGCGGTGATGGCCATCAGTTCGTGCCAGCGCTCAGGTGGACTCAGCAGCGTGAGCACGGCCATGGTGCAGGCGGCCAGGACCAGACCGATCGTGCCGCCGCCGATACTCAGGCGCACTATGCGGTCATCCCGCGCCTGTCCCATCCACAGGCCCAGGTAGCTCAATGCCAGTGCACCACTGAGCAGGCCCAGGCTGTTTTGCAGCACATGCAGTGCGCGCAGGGGAAAGTCGGGAAACAGGGTTTGCGTGAGCCCGGTGAGCATCAGGCACGCGGTGCCGGTCAGCGCGACAAAGATGAAGGCACGCCAGGAGGCAATGCGCCGGCGGATCAGGGCGTCGGCCAGTGCGAAGGCGGCGAGCGTGACCAGGCCGCCGACCATGGCGGACCAAACGACGACTTCCGGGGTGTCCATGGTCAATTATGTTGCAAGCATCACCTGGCGATACTTGTAATATCCAGAACTTCCCCCATTTCGGCAATAGTTCACAGCGTGTGGTACCTTTGCGCCGCACAAAAAGTTGAAGGGCCATAGGCATGCTTACAAATTCACCGGCCCTGGGGTCACTCACATCGTCGCGTCTTCATGGCATCCGCCGTGGGGTGGAAAAGGAAAGCCTGCGCGCACTGTCCAGTGGTGCACTGGCCATTACCCCCCATCCCCATGGTCTGGGCTCAGCCCTGACGCACCCCCACATCACCACGGATTTCAGCGAATCGCAGGTGGAGCTGATCACCGGCGTGCATGCCGATGCCCAGTCCGTGGTGGATGAGCTGACACGCGTCCAGCAGGTCACGGTGCGCGAGATGGGTGAGGAGATGCTGTGGGTCTCCAGCATGCCCTGCGATCTGCCAGCAGACGATGCGATTCCGCTGGGCCAGTACGGCAGCTCCAACGTGGGCCGCTCCAAGACGGTGTACCGCAGGGGCCTGGGTTACCGCTATGGCCGGCGCATGCAGACCATTTCGGGCATCCACTACAACTGGTCGCTGCCGGATGTCTCCAGCGCGCAGTACTTTGGCCTGATCCGCAACTTCCGCCGCCATGCGTTCCTGTTGCTGTACCTGTTTGGTGCCTCGCCTGCGGTGTGTTCGAGCTTTGTGGATGGGCGCCAGCACCAGTTGCAGGTGCTCAGTGACCACACGATGTACCTGCCCTATGCCACGTCACTGCGCATGGGGCGTCTGGGCTACCAGAGCGAGGCGCAGGCCTCGCTGGCGGTGAGCTACAACAATCTGCAGGGCTATGGTGCGTCCCTGCAGGGTGCGCTGACGCGGGCCTATCCGCCCTACGAAGCCATTGGCGTGCGCGGCCCGGACGGGGAATACCGCCAACTGGCCACCAGCCTGCTGCAGATCGAGAACGAGTTCTACGGCACCATCCGTCCCAAGCGGGTCATTCACCCCGGCGAGCGGCCACTGCACGCGCTGCGCGAGCGCGGCGTGGAATATGTTGAGGTGCGTTTGATGGACCTGGACCCGTTTGAAGTGGTGGGCATCAATGCCAAGACCATGCGTTTTCTGGATGTGTTCCTGTTGTATTGCCTGCTCAGCGACAGCCCGCCCGACACGCCCGAAGAGATTGTGGCGCTGGCGCAGAACCAGCAGCGCGTTGCCGAACGCGGGCGCGAGCCGGGCCTGAAGCTGGAGCGCAATGGCACGCAGGTCACGCTCACCGACTGGGGCCGGGAACTGGTGCAGCAGCTGGGGCCGATAGCCCGCCAGCTCGACGCCACCCATGGCTGCAGCGACTACTCGGCCGCCGTGGCTGCGGCGGAACAGGGCCTGGAGCATCCCGACACCTTGCCTTCGGCGCGCGTGTTGCGTGCGATCACCGAGGAGTACAACGGCTCGTTCGTGGCATTTGCACGGGCCCAGTCGGTGCGCACCAAACAGGCCATGCTGGATGCACCCCTGCCGGAGGATGTACGTGCCCATTTTGCGCAGCTGGCGCAGGCGTCCTGGGACGAACAGCGCCGCATCGAGGCGTCGGACACCATGCCGTTCGACATCTACCTGCAGGAGTACTTGTCACCCAGACACCTGACGCCAGCCAGGGCACTTTGAGAAAAATCAACTGATCCGCAATGCGTGCTTGAAGCCGGCGCCATTGCACCTACATATGCATATGAGGCGGCGCTGTGGTGGTTCCGCCCAGACCTTTGATGTGAAGGAGTGTGGATATGAACGCATTGATCAACCGCGGAAACTTCCTGGACGATTTTTTCCGCGATGTAGCCCCCGGCTTCTACGTCAAACCCCTGCATGGCGACAATCTGCCAACGCCAGCCCAAATCAAGGTGGACGTGAAGGAAAGCGACGCTGCCTACACCGTGCACGCCGAGGTGCCGGGTGTGGCCAAGGAGGACATCCACGTCTCGCTGGATGGCAACGTGGTCACCCTGCGCGCCGAAGTCAAGCAGCAGGACAGCCAGACCAAGGACGAAAAGGTGCTGCGCAGCGAGCGCTACTTTGGTGCCGTGTCACGCAGCTTCCAGTTGCCCATGGACATTGACCAGGCTACGGCCAAGGCCAAGTACGACAACGGCGTGCTGACATTGACACTGCCGAAGAAAATCGGCAACACGCCCCAGCGGCTCGCTATCGACTGACAAAAAAAGCCCGCGCTTGGCGGGCTTTTGATTGTTGGCGGCTTTGACTCAGGCCGTCTTGCGGGCGCGAACCACCTTCTTGGCGGGAGCGCGCTTGGCCGCAACAGCCTTGGCCTTGGCAGGCTTGCCGGCAATCTTGCTGGCCAGAACACCGGATTGGGCTTCGATCTTGGCAACGACCTTGGTCACGGCCTGGGCTGCGGGCACAGCGGCGGTAGCCAGCGTGCGCAGGGTGGTCACGCCGGTGGACTTCTCAAAGCGGCCGGCATTGGCTGCCACTTGCACCACGCTCTTGCCAGCCAGTTCCACGGCCTTGTCGACCACCAGGTTGGCGTTGTCAGAGGTCAGTTCCACACTCTTGACGTAGTAGGCCGTGATTTTCTTCTCGGCGGCCACCGCATTGTGGCGGGCCTTGGCGCTCAGGCGGGAGCCGGCCTTGTCCAGGGCGGACACAAAACTCTGATCCATGAACACGACGGCGCGCTCATTGCCCACGCGGTAGGCGTTGATCACGTTCTTGGCGGTGTTGCCGTAGGAAGCGATGAGTTCGTTGGTGACGGTTGCCAGTTTTTGGTTAGCCATGAGATTTCTCCTGAAAAAAATGCGGGGGTTGAAAGATTCGAGCGCTGGGGGAATTCTCTGGATTAGTCCTAGTGCGGGCACCTTAAATCGGGCAGTTTTCCTAGAGATGCCTGCCTAAGCGCTGTAGGGGACGATCTAAAATTCAACAACCGGGGGTGCGGACAATAACTTGGACTACTTGGAGGTAGTTCATGTTTTCATACGAAGATCGAATTCGAGCCGTCAAGCTCTATATCAAGCTGGGCAAACGCACTGGCCCAACCATTCGGCAGTTG